>ERZ795059.3566-NODE-3566-length-15063-cov-5.932369_pt1 | contig 15063 bp, 9 predicted proteins | sample MGYA00375143_ERZ795059 | MGnify/ENA primary metagenome ERZ795059 (study PRJEB30188, sample SAMN05720168) | activated sludge metagenome | isolation source: Anaerobic digester | place: USA | collected 2015-01-07 ... | reverse complement strand
GCTACAGCTTCCTCGACCGCTACTTCGTCGAGCAGATCTACGCGCTCGAACTGCACAGCATCCAGAATTGTTGGAACATCCGCCTGCAACTGGAGCAGCACGAAATCCCCGAACCCGAAACGGTGACGATCCTCCTGTTCGATCTTACCGGTCTCGTGCAGGCTTCGACGAGCTTCTAGGAAATCGCGTGACGCGGATCGTTGACGGATCAGCAGCCGCAGCCGTCGTCGTTATCGTTGTCGTCGTCATCGTCGGCGGCGGCATCGTCATCCGAGTCGTCGCTGTTGTCGTCAGTCGAATCGTCATCGTCGTCGACCATGTCGTCATCGGCGGCGCATTGCGGATCCTCCGCGTCGACCAGGCCGTCGCAGTTGTCGTCGCGGTTGTCGAAGCAATCCTCCGCCGCGTCCGGATGCACCGCTGCGACAAAGTCGTCGCAGTCCGCGCCGCCGCAACGCAGCGCCTCGTAACCGTCGCCGTCGGCGTCGCACAGTACTTGCAACGGCTGATGCGGATCGCCCAACAGATTCAATTGGAAGAAGCACCAACGGTTGGCGCCGGCGTTACCGTCCAATTCGCCGATCTTGCTTTCGCGCGCCTCGACCAGCGCCCGGCCCATCTGCACCGCGCCGCCGAACAATTTTTCCATAAACGCGATGTCGAATTCGCTGGACGCTCCGCCGGTCTCCGACCAGTTGGCGAAACCTTCGCGGCTGTTGACGACCATTGCAAACGCGCCCGCGTCGATTTCATTTAAAAGTTCCTCGGCGATGCAATCGCGCTCTTGATATGTACCGAGCACAGTGCAGTTGTCGAAGGCGCCGGAAAAACATCCATGGCTATAGCCGAAGAACGGCAGAGTGTTGGTCAGCAGCGGCAGATCGTTGACCACCGGCCCCAGGGCGATGGAATTGAGCCCCAGCACGTTGTACCAATTGCCGTGCTCCGAAGCGTTGATGATCTGATGTTCGTTGCTGTTGATCGCCGCCCGCAGCGCTTCGTCGGAAAAGGTGTCGTCGCGCGCATAAAGTCGCAACGCGTCCATGCCGTCCATCGGCGCGAAAGCCAGATCCTTCAAATCGCCGCCCCAGACCGGCGGGGCGGGCCACAGCAACTCGCCGACCAGAATCGCGGACGCCGGCGCGTTCGCCTGGTCGTACGCGAGCATCTTATTCAACTGTCGCCGCGCTTCCTCGATGCTGTCGGCCGGAATGCGGCCGACGAACAATTCGGCCAGCAGGTCGATTTCGCCGCCGGCCTCGCCGTCGTCGCTTTCGCCGTACAGACCGTTGCCGTTGTAATCCCACGGACCGTCCAGGTTGCCGAAAAACAGATCGCCCGGAATGCACTCGTCATAAACCGAGCCTTCGGCGCGCGCCGCCATACAACGCAACGGCACCAGATGACCGCTTTGCGCTTTGCCGTCCGCGTCGCCGCCCAGCAGCACCCAGCGCGTGCCGTGCTCGGTATAGGCTTCCAGTAAAAAGTTGCGCAGCCGGTCGGCATCGTCAAAGCCATCGGTTGTGATGCGAATGTCCTCCATGGTCGCCAGGTGAGTGGTCAGACCAAAACGCTGTTGCTTGTAGGCGAGGTAGTCCGTGAACGCCTCGCTCAACGCCGCGGTGGTGACGACCAGGTATTGCCAATCTTCGTTTGCCTTGGGCGCGGCCGTGTACGTCGTCAACACTGCCGGATTGTCCGCGAACGCGCCGATGCGTTGCCGATCGAATTCATTGCCGCGATAGGATGCGGCCCGCTCATTCTTTCTCGCCGCTTTGGTGGTGACGGTCAAACGGATCACCGTCGCCGCTTCAATTGCTTGCTCTCGCTCACGATATGCGACCGGCGACAAGCGCACCAACAACAGGCGCGCGCCGGCCAGCGACGACTCCGCCACGATCTGCGCCAGGCCCGTCGTTTGGTTTTCCGTTGTATCGTGCCCCGCGCTTTGCCAGCCGTAGCGCCCCTCAGCCAACGGCGCGGGCAGAGCGATGTTCGCCGTTTCCAGCGCCGTGACGGTCAACGAGTCGGCGGTCTGACCGTCCGGCAATAAAATCCGCGCGAGCTTCACCGGCAGCAACGGTTGCTCGGGACGATACAACGCGGCGCAACCGGGCAATGAAACCGTCACCAAGCCGTCGCTGTTGAATTGCAGTGTCGGCTCGCCGAAGTGATAATCGACCGTCAAGGTCTCGCCCCGGACGCTGCCGGCGGTCAGGATCAGCAAAGACAAACAAAGAAGAAACAGCCGTTGCATCGCACACTCCTCGCTCCATAAAGTCGAACAACTTGCATTTCAAACCGGTATCGTTATCTTATGCAAAAATGAAAGAGTTCCAATGGCGAAAAAATCCGTGAAGAAAAGCCTGCTCGCTTTGGTCATGGCGACGGTTTTTGTCTGTTCACCGCTTGTCGCGCGGGGAGATGACGACGAACCGCGCCGCAGCGGTTTCGTGCCGTTGCCGGTGCTCTTTTATACGCCGGAGACCGGTTTCGGCGGCGGCGCCGCCTTCGTCTATTACTATCGTCTGCCGGAGGAACCGACCGCTTCGCGCGCCTCAAATCTGAATTTTGTCGGCTTTTACACCGTCCGCAACCAGTATGTCCTTTCGCTGGCGCCCTCCTTTTATTGGGATAACGAAACCTGGCATCTGGACACCAAATTCACTCATCGGAAATTTCCCGAAAAGTTTTTCGGCCTGGGCCCCAACACTCATCCGCAAAATGAGGAATACTTCACGCCGCTCAATTTTCAAATGAGCGGCCATCTGATGCATCGTTGGGTGCGCTATTTTTACACCGGTCCCGCCTATGACTTTTACTACTTCGATATCGTTAAAACAAAAAACGGCGGCCTGCTGGAGAAACATGACATTCTTGGTATCGACGGCGGCTGGGCCAACGGCTTGGGGTTGATGGCCGGTTGGGATACGCGCGACAACACGATGCAAGCGTACACCGGCGCCTATTACTCCGTGCAGGCGATGTTTTACGATCGGCATTTCGGCGGCAACTACGGCTTCAATCGCTTGACGGTCGATTTGCGCCGGTTCGTGCAGGTTCATGATGAACACGTGCTGGCCTTTCAGTTGATCGGCCAGTCGATTTTCGGCGATCCCCCGTTCGTGCAGCTCTCGACGATCGGCGGCGGCAACCTGCTGCGCGGCATTTACGAAGGCCGTTATCGCGATCTGAGTTTCGGCGCGGCGCAGGTGGATTACCGCTTTCCCCTGTGGGGACGCTTGCGCGGCGGTCTTTTTGCCGGAACCGGCGACGTGGCCGAACGCATTAACTTTTTGTACATCCCCAATTTCAAGTACTCGGTCGGCGGCGGGCTGCGTTACATGTTCGACAAGACCGAGCGGGTGGGTGTGCGTTTCGACGTGGGCTATAGCGCCGACGGTCCGGCCTTTTATTTCGTAATGGGCGAGGCGTTTTAACGATGAAAACCCCGATTCGCGATTACGAATCAGGGTCATCGATCGGTTAATCGGTCGAACACAGCCTTACAGAGTCGGTTTTTGCACCTTGCCGGCGGAGATGCACGAGGTGCACACCTTCATCCGCTTGGTCTGGCCGTTCTCGCCAACCACACGGATTTTCTGCAGGTTCGGTTCCCACACCTTCTTGCGCTTGTTGTTGGCGTGGCTGACGCTGTAACCGATCTGGCGACCTTTGCCGCAAACTTCACAAATTTTCGACATAACCGCACTCCTTGGGAGCGAAAGTTCAATTTGAGGCGCAAATAATACCGAAAAGATTAGGAAATGCAAGGGGATTTTTAAAAATATTCGCGCCCCGCCGATTACTTACTTAATTGCTTGGTCAGCAGGTTGGCCGCGATGTACGCGCTGATCCCTTCGCCTTCCATGCCCAGGCCCGGCAGCGAGCCCTTGCCGGCGTAGAAAACCTCGTCGTGCGGAGTGCGGTTGGGCAGGTTGCCGACCCCGAAACGATCCTCCGGGTCGATCGCTGGGACGATTTTCGAGCGCCGCGCCGACTGATACAACGCAAAACTTTCGTCATAGGCGATGAATTCGGTGAAATCGTCGAGGAACGGAATCAGGTAGCGCAACTGGCGCATCATGCGATTGGCGATGTCCCGCGCCTGGGCGGCGGTCAATTCGCCGCTTTCCGGATTGACCAGCGCCGTCGCGGCGATCAACCGTTTGCCGACCGGCGCGTATTCCGGCGATTCCGGCGGGCTCAGGCGCAAGAACACCGGTTCGCCCAGTTCGTCCGCGCTTTCCGGATCGACGTGCAGGATGACGTTCTCGTCCATGCCCACCGGCACGACGTTGGCGTCAATGGCGATAAACAAGGTGTATTCGTGCAATTTTCCGGGCGCTTCGGCCAGTTGCTTGCCGTAGCCGCCTTTGATAGTTTTCGGATGGAAGCGTGAAAAGAAGTTTTCGATGTCGGTCGAAACCAGAAACTTCTTGCAGCGCACCGGTTCCTTCACATCGGAAAACTTGATTTCGTTGACCCGGCCGAAGTCGATGTCCTCGATCGTGCTCGTGCGATGCAGCTTGCCGCGATAGCTGATGATCCGCTCTTTGAAAATGTCTTCCAACACTTTCAGGCCGCCCTCGACCTTGTAAATGCCCTTGTTGGTCGACGACAGCACGAATGCCGCATAAAAGAGGGTGGGATCGTCCGGGTACACCGGGCATAAAAACTTGAACTGCGATTCCAGAAACGCGCGTCCCGGCGGGGTCAGTGGAAATCTCTGCAGGAAATCGTTGAAGAACATCCGGCTGCCGTCTTTGAAGTCCGAGCCCAGCGAGCCGCAAGCGCGATTGAGCCGATAGCGCTCACGCATGCTGTAGGCCGGATAGACGACGTTCTGCGTCAGCAGGCTGCGCATCACGCTCGAATAGCGGTCCACTTCCCCCAACAGGCTCATGATCGACGTGGCGTCGTTGCCGAACTCCGCCTGTAAGATTTTAAACAGCGCTTCGCGATTGGGATTCACATCCAGACGCACGTCGGGCAGCACGACCTGATAAGCCGGTTCGCCCAGTAAAAAGCGTTTTTTCTCGAGGAAGGGAATGCCCAGTTCGGTGAAAACTTCGCTGAAAATCTGCCCCTGGCCGAAGCCGAAAAAGAGACCGGGAAACTCGGTCAGCGTGTATCCATTCTTTTTCACCTGATGCTTCTGACTCTCCACATCGATGACCAGAACGGTGAACCCGCGCTTAACGAGCAACGCGCCGGCGGCAAGGCCGGCGAGCTCGGTACCGATGATTGCGACGTCGAATAGCTTTCCGATCATGGTTTAAACAAACTCGATGGCTTCGTTGCCTTCCAGCCGCTCGGTGATTTCACCGATCAGCATGGCCGTTTCTCCCTGGCCTTTCAGCATGGAAAGGACGCTTTCGACATCCTGCGGCGAACAGATGAGCGCCAGGCCGATGCCGCAGTTGAAAGTGCGCAGCATTTCCATCTCCTCGATGTCGGCCTGTTCTTGCAGGAATTTGAAAACCGCCGGGCGCTTCCAGGTCGACATGTCGATCCGCGCCTTGCAGCGATCCGGGAGAACCCGCGGAATGTTTTCCAACAAGCCGCCGCCGGTGATATGCGCCATGCCTTTGATGGAGACGGAGCGAATCAGGTTGAGCAGCGGTTTGACGTAAATCCGCGTCGGGGTCAGCAACACGTCGCCGACCGTGCCGTCGCCCAACAGGGGCATTTCATCGTGCACGTTCAGGTTGAGTTGCTCGAAGATGATTTTACGCACCAGCGAAAAACCATTGGAATGCAAGCCGCTGCTGGCCAGACCGATGATGCGGTCGCCCACGGTCACGGTCGAGCCGTCGATCACGCTTTCGTTCTCGACGACGCCGACGGTGAATCCGGCCAGGTCGTACTCGCCGGGCGTGTACATGTCCGGCATCTCCGCCGTTTCGCCGCCAACCAGCGAACAACCGGCCTGCTTGCACCCCTCGGCGATGCCTTCCACCACCTTCACCGCCACTTCATTCGCCAATTTGCCGGTGGCAAAATAGTCGAGAAAGAAGAGGGGTTCTGCACCCATGACGATAATGTCGTTGACGCACATGGCCACCAGATCGATGCCCACGGTGTCGTGTTTATCGGCCATAAAGGCGATCTTCAGCTTGGTGCCCACGCCGTCGGTGGACGAGACGAGAAGCGGCTGGCGATATTTTTGCGTATTCAGCGAAAACGCCGCAGCGAAACCGCCGATTTCCTTGCGCACTTCCGGACGTAATGTTGCGCGCACGAGCGGTTTAATCTGATTGACGAATTCATTCCCGGCATCGATGTTGACGCCGGCCTCGCGATAGGTGCTGTATTTCTTCAAAATGGGTCCTCCGGGGACCAAGTTCGGCTTGGAAGTTGCTCTCTTTTACCCAACGTGTTAAAAAATGTCAAAGCCAAAACCAAGGGCTCCAACATATCCGTTTCCTGCCTTGTCGGCACTATTTTTTTTAGAATCAATTGACATTTTACTCGTTTAAAACCTAATGTAATAGGATTATAGTCCGTATCTATGTTTTTATGGGGAAATGTGTGTTTCGTGGAGAAAAACTCGGGAAATGAATGAGGTCAACATCAGTTTTTTCGGCGATCTTGAACAATTTTCCGCGAGAAATTTGTTCATTTCGCTCCAGGCGCAACGAGAAACCGGAGCGTTGTATCTGCAGCATGAGCGCATTACCAAAAAGGTCTATTTCCTGAATGGTCAACCGGTGCTGGCGCAGTCGACCGCTCCGCGCGATCATCTGCCTCGCTTGTTGTATCGCGAAAATCGCCTGACGCTCGAACAGCTCGAGACGATCACCGCTCAACAGCGGCAAAGCGGTAAGGATATCGAATCGCTTTTAGTGGAATTGAAAATCCTTACCCCCGAGGAACTGATTGTCGTTCGCAAAAACAATATCCATTCCTTGTTGCTGGAGATGACGCGCTGGTCCGCTGGTCAATATTATTTTCGGTTTGACGCTGAGTATCCCACCTGGATCGGTGCTCATCTGGAGCCCTTCGATACATTCGATTTGATTCGCAACGGCCTGAGCTGCGGCCTGTCCGACAAATGGTTGCGCTCCTACTTCCGCAACCGCATCAATCGCGTGCCGCGTCTGGCTCAGGATGCGGCAGGCGGACGGGAACGGCTGGGACTGAACGAGGAACAGAAGGCCGTTCTCTGGACCATCGACGGCGAGCGAAACCTGGAGAAAATCATCCTGGGCTCGCCGTTGCCCATCGATCAGACGCACGTTCTGCTGCTGACCTTGGAAACCTTGCGGATCATGCACTACGATTCGGATGATCCAGACGATGAAGAAGCGGAAAATCAGTGCGACACGTCCGAATGGGGCGTCGAGGAAATGGGGCTTATTCAGCGCTTGCAGGAACGCGGACCGGAACTCCTGCGGAAAACCCCCTTCGAGTTGCTCGGCGTCACGCGGAATTTCAACGAAGAAGAGTTGCGCAAAGGCTATTACACCATCGCGCAGAATTTCCATAAAAAAGAGATCGTCGACCGTCTGCCCAAGGAACTGCGCAAGATGTCCAACGATATCTTCGAACGGGCCAGTCGCGTCTTCGAAGCCCTGGTTATTTGGGAGAAGAAACGCGTCAACGGCGACTTCGATCGCTTCAATGACATCGATCGGGAAAGCTTGATGAATCCCCGCTTTCCCAATTTGTCGGCTGAAATCGCCTTTCTCAAGGGCGTCAAACACATATTGGAAAAACGCGTTGATGAAGCCACCGACTCCCTGGCCGATGCGCGTTCCTTCGATCCATCCGTCAGCGAATACCGCGCCTGGCATGCCTGGTGCATTTTTAACGGTTCGTTGAACGTCGACGAAAAAACCAACCGCAACGCCCTGGTCGAATTGCGCAAAGCGGCACATGACGACAGCGGTTCGATCGAGATCGCCAAACTGTACGCCCATGCCCTGGAGCAAGCGGGCCGGCTGGAAGAAGCCGGTCATTATTATCGCCACGCCCTGGTCCAATCGCCGCTGGACCACGAGGCGCTTGAGGGGATCAAACGATGCCGCAAACCGCTGTTGCGCAAGGATCTCGATTCGGTTGATACGAACGATCAGATCGACGCCGATGAGGAACAACGGCTGAGAGATGAATTAGCCAAAATGGAACAGGGTGATTACTTCCAGCTTTTCGGCCTGGACCGCAATGCCTCGGATCAAGCGATCCGCCGACGTTATTTCGAATTGGCCAAGGAGTACCATCCGGATCGTTTCAAGAATTCACGGCTGCTGGAGACTACCGAGCAGATTTTTGTATTGATCAATGAAGCCTACGATGTGCTGACCAGTAAAAACAAACGCCGTTTGTACGAACGGTCCTTGCGTGCGGTCGAATCGCAAAAATCGCACTTGGATATGGAAAAAGACATCTCCGATCGACACCTGCTGCAAAAAGGAAAATCGTTCATCCAGTCCAACAATTGGGACAAGGCCTGCGACCTGTTTTCACGAGCGATCAACGAACGAAAAATCAAGGATCCCCGCTTCCAACTGTTCAATACTTGGGCTATGTATAATCGGGATAATCGTTCGAATCCGAACATTCGCATTGAGACCGACGCGGCGTTCCGCAAAGCGATCGAAGAACTGCCGGATCTGCCGGACGCCTACCTGCTTTACGGAAAATTTTTACGGCGCCAGGAACAATATGCCAAGGCCAAGCAGAATTTCGAACGGGTGCTGGAACTGGATCAACACAACGTCGACGCTTTGCGCGAATTGCGTTTGATTACCCAACGGATCAAAACGACCGGCGAGGTGACGGTGACCCAAACGACGAAGCCGCCGAAGGAAAAGGAAACGAAGACCGAAAAGAAGGGTTTGTTCGGCTCGATTTTCGGGAAGAAGAATAACTGAAACTGGTTAAAGGAGATCCGATGGCCTCGAAGCGAGTGCTGGTGGTGGAGCCCTCTCAAGCCGAATGGGATTTCATGAAAGAAATCTTTGACTTTCGAGGCGATGTCGCCACCTGGGCGCCCAACAGTAAAAAGGCGATTGAGCTCTTCTCCAATTATAATTACGACCTGATCCTGATCGAAGCGTTGATGCCGCAGATGTCCGGTCAGGAAATCTGCGCCAAGATGAGACGACATGAAGTCGGCGGACCGACGCCGATTCTGATGACCGGAGCGATTCTGCGCAACTTTAAAATTGCCCATGAGGCGCGCATCAAATTCGGCGCGAACGACATTTTGGTGAAACCCTTCGATCCGGCCGATCTCGAACGGAAACTTGCCTATTATCTTGATGGCGTCATTCTGGAAAACCGTGAAGAAAAAGCATTCGAGGAAGAGGAGGATGACGCCGTCGAGCAAGAATCGACGATGGCGACGACCAAGCCGATGTATCCACATCCGGTCAAGGTGGCCGGTTCGCTGGCGGAAGTCGGTTTTTCACGATTATTCGCCGCTTTCTGGGTCTTGGGCGAGGACGGTATTTTGCACATCCAAAGCGGCAAACTGACCAAACATATTCATTTTCACCAGGGAAATATCGTTTATGTCGGCGGCGGCGGTCGGCACGAAAGCCTCAGCCGCATCTTATTGAAACACGATCTGATCGACGACGAAACGTTTGCTTTATCGCTCAATAAAATGCTGGAAACCGGCAAGCCGCAAGGGGAAGTCCTGATTGAAATGGGCGCCCTGACGCCCCATGATTTGTTCCAGATGTTGACCATCCAGGCGCAGGAAAAATTGGCTAATCTTTTTTCCTGGGAAGATGGGAAATATTGGTTTGAACCCGGCGTTTCCACCGAACGGGACAACGCCGTTCAACTGCCGCTCAAGTTTGAACAATTACTCCGCGCCGGCCTGACAAAAACATTGCAAATGAAAAGACTACGGGAAATCTTTACCGGCAAACATGAGCTGGGAGTTTTCAAAACGGACAAAGGCAAACAGATCGCCCCCAAACTGGCGATGAATGAACAGGAACGCCGTTTGTGGCAGGCTTGTAACGGGAAAAACACCCTGGCGATCGTCCTTGCTCAAAGCGAAATGATCCCTTTGAACAGCATCGTTTTTCTTAAAATGCTTTGGCTGACCGGGGCAATCGTCTTTGCTCGGGCCTTGAAGGATGTTCAAACCGCGATGATGCCCTTCGCCGATCCGCTCAATCGTTCTGACGACTCGGTCGATGAAGTGTTTCGTTCGACGATCGCCCAGCGGTTCGCGCAATACAACAAACGGTCGCTCGATCAACTGCTGCCCATACAGGAAGGCGCCGCCGGCGAGGACGTCACGCGGGCATACCAGGATGAATGTCGCGGCTTGTTCGATCCGTCCCTGTTGGAGCGCGCCGACGAATTGACCAAGGTTAAAGCCGAAAAAATATTCCAGATGCTGACCAGAGCCTATTCGATTCGAACGAATCCGGAAGAATGGCAGGCTTACCAGGAAAGCCGGACCGCGCGTCGCAATGACGACAGCGGTTTACAGTCGGAAGCTTTTTTCCAGCAGGGACTGGTTTCATTCAACCGCGGCAATTTCGTCGAAGCGACCGACTTGTTCCAATCGGCGATCGAGGCCTACGGCCAAACGGCCGAATACCATGCCTATCTCGGTTATTCGCTGTTCCTCAAAGACAGCGAGCATTCGCCCATGACGCTTTCGCTGGCGATCGAACGCTTGAACCGCGCCATCGAAATCAACCCGCATGTCGCGGTTTCCTACCTCTTTCTGGGCATTGTGTATGTCCGAACGAAAAAGGAGGAAAAAGCGCGCGAGATGTTTGAAAAGGCCGTTGAATGCGACCCCGGCAACATCGAGGCGCTCAAGCATCTGCGCGCCATTTATTCATCGCGAAAAACCGCCGATGTCGACGAAAGCGCGCCCGCAACCGATAATATCGAGTTAAGTCAGTACATCCGCGAAATCAACGAATTCTACGGCAAAATGAATACCCTCAATCATTTTGCGGTGCTGGGCTTGACCGAGAACAGTGATGGCAAATCGCTGCGTCAGGCTTATTTCGGGCTGTCGGCCAATTTTCATTCCTCGGCCATGTATGAACTGGCCAACGATGCAATCAAGGAAAAGGCCGATGAAATTTTCAATCGACTGACCGAAGCCTACACCGTGTTGACTGACGAGAAAAAGCGCAACGAGTATGTGCAATTCCTGCAGAGGCCGGAGGTGGAGATCAAGGCGGCCAAAGCCATCCCCGGCGACCGTCAAAACGCCGCGTCGTTGTTTATCCGCGGCCGCCACGCCTTCGAAAACGGCGACTTCAAAGCGGCTAAAAGTTATTTCGAAAAAGCTTACGAATTCGACTCACGGTACGCCGCCAATCTCGCTTGGCTGGGTTTTGCCAAACTCAAAGTTGCCGAAGCCGGCTCGAAATCGTTGATGCCGATTGTTTCCGAGGCGAAATACCTCATGCGGCAGGCGCTGACCTTCGACCCAGCGTGCATCGACGCTTCCATTTTGCTGGGCCGCACCTACTTGATGGAAGGAAAAATCAGCCTGGCCGAGGAGCAGTTCGACAACGCCCTGCAGGCCGATCCGGACAACCTGCATGCGTTGCAGGGATACCATCAGATTCAACTTTTGCATCACCAAAGCGAACGACCGCCGCAAACCAAACGCGAATTGACCGAGCGCGAGAAATTCCATCGCCATTTACTGGCGGAATTCGAAGTCTTGCGGCGGCAGAATTACTTCGAACGACTGGACTTGGCGCCGACTCATCAGGTGGAAGAAATCAAAGAAGCGTACCTCGACCGGATCAACGCCTATTCCGAAGATGAATTGATCGTACCGCTCGATGAGGCCACGCGCGCGTTGATCGAGGACGTGAAGGATTTGCTGAGCCGGGCGTTTGAAGTGTTGTCCGATGAAAGCCAGCGCCGCGCGTATATGGCTGCCTACGGGATTAAAGCCTGATCGTCTAGCGCAATTTGTCGAACAACGAACGGGCGCGCCTGTACCGCTGATAGAAGTACCAGACCAGAAACATCGTCGAAAGCGGGAAGAGGGCGCGCAGCACGAGAACGACTCCGAAACCCATCTTGGACGTGTCCACGAAAAACATCACCAACCCGGCCAACGCGGCGATTGCGGCGACGATGATCATGAACATCTCGAAAGACGAGCTTTTCTTCACATTCGGCCGTGCCTGCGGCGAGATGAACAAAACGCCCACCAGACTTTGCTGATACTGCCGGGCGACGCGACGCGCCTCGATCGAATAGTGCTCCTTGTCCTCGATTACCGTGCCGTAACGCCGGGTCCCGATTTTAATCAAATTGCTCCGGAGCACAAAGCCGACATACTGTTTATGCAATTCCTCGTTGCCTAAATCGGCGACCACCGATTGCCATAATTGCTCTTCCTGCGCCAACGTTTCCGGTTTCGGTTCGCTGGGTGAGGGCGGCGTAAGCATCTGTTTGAGTTTTTCGTCGTCCATTTATCGATACTTCTGTTTGACTTCGACAACTTTCCGGGCGGCGACAGCGAGCATGCCCGGCACCTGTTTGCTTTTGGCCAGCGATTGCACGTCTTTCAGGTTCAGACGATCGATGAATTTCATCGCCACCGTGATCGGCGTTTTGGGATTCCAGCAAAGCTGATGCATGATCTCGTAATTCTTAACCCACTCTTTATTGCTGGCCACATAACGGATCAATTCCTCACGCATCGTCTTGTCCTTGGCGACGCGGATGATTTCCTCGGGGGTGATGCGCGCGTTTTTCAATACGCATTCCTGAATCATCTTGTTGGAGCTTTTAATGAGGATCTGCCGCGCTTCGATGTTGCCTTTGAGGCCCAAGCGCATTTTATCCAACACCGACATCACCCGCACGCGGTTGGCCAACGACATGCGCGCACCGGCGGAAAGATCCTCTTCCGGATCGATCATGAACTCGGCGGAAAAATTTTCTTCTTCGTTGTAAAGTTCGGCGATGACCTTGTTCATATCCAATTCCGGAGGAATCTCGTTTTCCGGCAGCGAATCCAACATCTCCAGCAGTTTGGATTTCGGTTTTCTCCGCTCTTCTTCCGCCGGTTTCTCCGGCAATTCTTCCGTCGCTGTCTCCAGCGGCGCTTCCGTTTTCTCCAACTGGTCGGTGTAATCCGCCAGTATCTCGTCGATCGACCGGCCGGACAGCGATTCGACGTACTGCCGCACACGTTCGCGGATTTCCAAGCCCAACGTGGCTTTGGTCATCAAAGCGACCATAATAGCCGGCGAGTTCAAAACCCGTTTCTGATTGGCTGCGATGATGTTCATCAACCGATCGCTGTCCAACTGGCGAACCAGGTAAGCGATCGTCTCGTCGTGCGTCGCCGGATTCAACGCGATCGATTCGTAATGCGTTTCATCCAACTGGCGGTTGGCGAACCAGTGCAGGATATGCGGATGGATCTCTTCAATGAGTACTGAGCGAAGCAGATCGGGCGGCAATTCCGACAAGCTGCGCCGGGCTTGGTAACGGACGCGGCGATCTTCGTCGGCGGCCAGATAATACAAAATCGAAGCCAGGTCGCGCGTGCCCATCGGCAACAGCAAGCGCGCCGCCATCATGCGCATGGAAGGCGCGGCGTCCGTAGGCAAAATCTGTTTTGCCGATTCCGGCAGGTCGTCCCAGAGTATGGGTTCGAACGGTCGCATGCACTCTCCCAGGTTGATCGTCACCTAGTGTAAAGAAAAGCCGGCGCAGGATCAATCTCCGGCGCCGGCCTGCGGATCACGATTATTGAAGAAAGATTATTCTTCCTCTTCCTCTTTCTTCGAAGCTTCGATGATCTTCTGCGCCAATTCCCCCGGCACTTCCTCGTAATGCGAAAATTCCATCGAGAATGTGCCCTGACCGGAGGTCATCGAACGCAGATCCGGTTCATACTTGAGCACTTCGGAAAGCGCCACTTGCGCTTTAATGATCGTGTTCTTCCCCTTGCTGCTCATGCCGCCCGGACGCCCGCGCCGGCTGGACATATCGCCCATGATGTCGCCGGTGGACGCTTCGGGAACGATGATTTCCATGTTCACGATCGGTTCCAACAACACCGGTTTGGCCTGCTCGACCGCCGCTTTCAAACACATGCTGCCGGCCATCTTGAAGGCCATTTCGGAACTGTCGACCGGGTGGAACTTGCCGTCGACGACCGCAACTTCAATGTCCACCAGCGGATAACCGGCGACGACGCCGCGCGCCAACCGTTCCTGGCAGCCCTTGTCGACCGCGGGAATGTACTGCCGCGGAATGACGCCGCCGACAACCTTGTCGACGAAAGCGTAGCCCGCGCCGCGCTCACGCGGAGCGATCGTCAGTTCGCACTCGCCGAACTGGCCGCGGCCGCCGGTCTGTTTTTTATGCCGGTAACGCGCCCGGGCCGGCGCCTTGATCGTCTCTTTGTACGGCACCTTCGGCGTGGTCATCGTCACCTCGACGCCGAATTTCCGCTTCAGTTTCTCGACGGTCACTTCCAGGTGGCCCTGGCCGACGCCTTCGAGGATGAACTCGTGGGTTTGCTCGTCGCGGCGGATCTGCACCGTCGGATCTTCTTCGCACAGGCGCTGCAGACCCGACTGAATTTTATCCTCGTCGCCTTTGCTCTTGGGTTGAATGGCGAAGCTCAGCGACGGCTGCGGAACCTTGATCATGTCATAAAGCACTTTGGCTTTTTCGTCGCACAACGTGTCGCCGGTTAACGTTTCCTTCAATTTGGCCACGGCGACGATGTCGCCGGTGACGGCCATTTCGATGGAATCCTTTTCCTTGCCCAACAGTTTATACACCTGGCCCCAACGCTCTTTCGTTTCGCGCTTGGAGTTGTACGCCACCGAGTCCGCGCCGATCGAACCGGAAAGCACACGGAAGATGTTCAGCTTGCCGGTGTGACGGTCGATGATCGTCTTGAACACGATGGCCGAGAAGGGCGCATCTTCGGCGGAGGCCCGTTCGACTGCATCTTCGGTTCCCGGCGTTACGCCGACGAACGGCTGACGATCCAACGGACTCGGACCCGCATCGGCGATCAGGTTCATCAACGGCTGAATGCCCATGTTCTTGTTGGCCGCACCGCACAACACCGGC
>ERZ795059.3564-NODE-3564-length-15065-cov-5.627648_pt1 | contig 15065 bp, 12 predicted proteins | sample MGYA00375143_ERZ795059 | MGnify/ENA primary metagenome ERZ795059 (study PRJEB30188, sample SAMN05720168) | activated sludge metagenome | isolation source: Anaerobic digester | place: USA | collected 2015-01-07 ... | reverse complement strand
ATACCAGGAACTGAGGGACCGCAAAGGCGATGCCGGCGGTCAGCGCCGCGGGCCAGATTTGCAGCGTGCCACGGAATCCGACGTAAGCCAGACGACCCAAAACGGCACGATCAGCGAGAAGAACGGCAATTGCCGTCCGATCATCGCCGATAAGTGCATCTGATCCAGCCCTGTGACCCCGGACAAGGCGATGATCGGCGTGCCCAACGAGCCGTAGGCGACGGGGGCCGTGTTGGCAATCAGCGACAAGGCGGAAGCTTGCAGCGGCGTGAAACCCAATTGCATGAGGATGGCCGCGGTGATGGCTACCGGCGTGCCGAAGCCGGCCGCGCCTTCGAAGAAAGCGCCGAAAGAGAAGGCGACCAGGATCAGCAGCACGCGTTTGTCCGGCACAAACGAAGCCAGGTGATCCCGCAAGACGTCAAACAGACCCTTCCTGACAGTCAACTGATACAGAAAAATGAGATTCAAGATGATCCAGCCGATGGGCACCAAGCCATACGTGGCGCCGTAGCCGGCCGACGCCAGCGCCGCACTGACCGGCATGCGAAACACGAGGATCGCGACCCCCAGGGCGACGAACAAGCCCAGCAGCGCCGCAATGTGGATGCGGATCTGCAAAATGCCGATCGCGCCCAGCAGGACGACCACCGGCAGCGCCGCGACAACGGTGGACAGAAACGGGTTACCGAGCGGGTCGTAGGTTTGGAGCCACATGGGTGTTGTCACTTGTTATTGGTCACTCGTCACTTGTCATTGGTCGCTGGTCAGCTGCCGCTGTCAAATGACAAGTGACAAATGACAAGTGACCAGTGACTCAATCGTCCCCGGCGTTATAGGCTCGATCCAGGATCGTCATTATATGGTACACGGGCAGGTCGCGGGACTGGCGGCGGAGGTGGGCTTGGATTTGCAGCAGGCAACCGATGTCGCCGGTGACCACGGCGTCGGCGCCGGTGTCCAGGATGCGGGCCACCTTGAGGTCGCCCAGTTGCCGGGCGATTTCCGGTTGCACCAGGTTGTAGACGCCCGCCGAACCGCAACATAGGCCGCCGTCATTCAGTTCTAGCAGTTCCAGGTTCGGCACGGCCGACAACAGCCGCCGGGGCGGGTCTTTGACGCCTTGGGCGTGCAGCAGGTGGCAGGCGTCGTGATACGCGACCCGCAGCGGGACCGGCAGCGGGCCGGGCGGTTCCAGTCCGAGTTGGTCCAGGAATACGGAAACATCCAGCACGCGGGCGGCGAAGGCCTCGGCTCGCGGCAGGTCGTCCTCTCCGGCAAACAGCAGTTCGTAATCGTGCATCCTCGAACCGCAGCCAGCCGCGTTGCTGAGGATGGCGTCGACGTCGTGGGGAAAGACCTCGATATTGTGACGTGCCAGCCGGCGAGCCTGCTCGTCTTCGCCCAGGTCCATCAGGATGGCGCCGCAACAACCCTGCGTCTGCGGCACGACCGTCTCGACGCCGTTGGCCGACAACACGCGCAGAGTGGCCGTGTTGATGTCGGGCGCCAGGACGCTCTGGACGCAGCCGGCCAGCAGCGCGACGCGAGCCCGCCGCCGTCCTTGGGCGGGGACCAGCTCGGGCAGCGGCTGCGTGGGGGGCACCGCGGCCGGGAGCAGGTCCAGCATGCCGCGCAGCGCGCGAGGCACCATCCGCGGCATCGCTTTGCCCAGCCGTCCGGCCGCCAACGCCGCGCGGAAGCGGCCGGGATAGGGCAGAGTTTCCGCTAGCAGCTTGCGGGTCACTGCGTCCCGCCACGAACGCCGGCGGACGTCGCCCAGCGCCGCGCAATAGTGCGTCAGCAACTCGTCGTACGCGACGCCCGAAGGGCACGCCGGGACACAAGCCCAGCACCTCAGACAGCGGTCGAGAAACGGCTGGGCATCGCCCGCCGGGAGTTGGCGTTCGAGCACGTTCTTCATCAAGTAAATGCGGCCTCGCGGCGAGTCCATTTCCTCGCCCAGCACCTGATACGTCGGGCAGGCCGACAGGCACATTCCGCAATGCACGCACGACTGGACGGCCTGCGCCATCGCGGACCCGCGCGGTCCGAATTTTGCCGGGTCGATCCGGTGCTGCATCTACGCCTCCCCAAATCGGCCCGACGGATCCAACGCGCGTTTGACTCGCTGAGCCAGCCCCATCCCGCGGCGCACGCCGACGAACGGGTCGCCGCCCGGCCCCCAGACGCGCAAGGCCACCAGCCCCAGGTCGGTCAGCACCATTCGAGCCGATTCCACGTTGTGCAGGGCCAGCCAAGCCAAGCCGCCGCCGGCCGTGTAACGCCGCGCATCCCAGTGGATTCGCGCATCCAACTCGGGAACTTGCCGCGGCGGCAGCGGCACCTTGAGCAACTGTGCGCCGTGCGGGACCCAGGACAGATTGTTGATGGCGTCCCAGCACGAGGTCTCGTGGTGGCCTAACAACAGCTGTTGCGGCAACGAGGGTGGTTCCTCCTGCAACAACGCCTCCAGCCGCGCCAAGCGGTCCGGCAGTCCGGACTCCAGACCGGAAACGCGCAACTGCAGCCGGAAGGCCTTCCCCTCCGCCGGCTCCAAGTCCAGCGCGTCGATGTCCAGCGGCACCGTGGCCAAGCGAAAAACGGCGTGCAGGGCCGCCGCCAGGCTGGGGTACGTCAGCGCCAGCGTCATGGTCGAGTGCGGACGTGGGAAGACTTTGAAGCTGACCTCGGTCAGGACCCCGTACCGGCCCAGGCTGCCGACGAAGAACTTGGACAGATCGAAGCCCGCCGCGTTCCTGACGACCTTGCCGCCGCTGCGGACCAGCTGACCTCGGCCATCGACAAACCGCACGCCCAAAATGAAATCACGCACCCCGCCGTACCGGTAGCGGCCCGATCCGCTCATGTTCGCAGCCACCGTCCCGCCCAGCGTAGCGCCGCGGCGGACCAGCAGCGGATCGAAAGGCAGGTACTGCCTGTGCCGAGCCAGTTCTTCGACCACCTGCTGCAACGGCGTGCCCGCATACGCGGTGAACACGTATTCGTCGGGAACATACTCGATGATGCCCGACAGCCCGCGCAAGTCCACGCAGACAGCGCCGGCAGGGGGCGCCGACAAGGCCGATTTGCTGCCGCCGCCCCGCACGGACAGCAGCGACGAGGCCGCTACCATCTGCTGCAACTCGGCTGTCGTCTTGGGCTGAAGGACCGTGGTCATGGAAAGTGCTTCTTCTCCGGGAACACCTTGCCTCGGTTGGCGATCTCTTTGGGGTCCAACTCGCGCCGGATCTGGCGCATGACTTCCATGTCCACGTCGCTGAACATGACCGGCAGGCAGTCCCGTTTCTCCCTGCCTACGCCGTGCTGGCCGCTGATCGATCCACCCAGTTCGACGCAGTAGCGCAGGATCTTGCCGACCAGTTCCTCGGCCTGCTCCAAGGCGCCCGGCTGTCGGCCGTCGTACAGGATCAGCGGGTGCAGGTTGCCGTCGCCCGCGTGGGACACGTTGGCCACGCGCAAACCATAATCGCGGCTCAGCCGATTGATCTCGGCCAGCGCCTGGCCCAGTTTGCCGCGTGGCACGACGCCGTCGGGGGCCAGACCATCGGGACTGAGCCGCCCCGCGGCGGAGAACATGCCCCCGCAGCCCTGCCAGATCTTCCCACGCTCTTCCGCCGACTTGGCGATCCGCACTTCCAGCGCGCCCGAATCGTCGATCACGCGCCGCAAGTGATAGAACTCCCGCTCGACCTGGTCCGCCTCGCCGTCCAATTCCACGATCAGCACCGCCTCGGCGCCTGCGGAGTCATCCTGTAGGTTGGGACTCGGTCCCGACCCGGTCGGGACGGAGTCCCAACCTACGCCCTGGACCGACGCCCCGGCCGCTTCGATCGCCAGACGGTCCATGATCTCGATCGCGCCGGGCAGCAATCCGCAGGCGACCACGGTCGCCACCGCTTGCCCGGCGGTTTCCAGATCCTTGTAGGCCGCCAACACCATGCGGTAGCGCTCCGGCTTGGGCAGCAGCCGCAGCGTCATTTCCAGGGCGATGCCGAACACCCCTTCACAGCCGACGAACAGGCCGATCAGGTCCGGTCCGACGCCCACACCCTCCACGCTCTCGCTGCCAAACTCGACGACCTCGCCATCGGCCAGCACGACCTTCAGGCCCAGGACATGGTTGCTGGTCATGCCGTACTTCAGACAATGAGCGCCGCCGGAATTAAAGGCCACGTTTCCGCCCATCGTGCAGACGGCTTGGCTGGCAGGGTCCGGCGCGTAGTACAGACCGTGCCGATCCGCCGCTTGCGTGACCTGCTGATGGACCACCCCCGCTTCGACCACCGCGATCCGCTGCTCCGGATCCAGCTTCTTGATGCGGTTCAAGCGGTTCATCGCAATCACGATGCCGTTCTCGACCGGCAGCGAACCGCCGGACAGGCCGGTGCCGCTGCCCCGCGCGACGAAGGGCACGCCGCGCCGATGGCACAATCGCACCGTCGCGATCACTTCCTCCTGCGACTCCGGCAGGACGACCGCAAGTGGCCGCTGGCGCAAAGCCGTCAGGGCATCCGATTCGTAGACCAGCAACTGGGCCGGCTTGGTCAACAGCCGGTCGGCAGGAAAGATGCGGGCCAGTTCGGTTGAGAAGGAATGGGGCATGGTACGGGTTATCGGTGATCGGTCGTCAGTTGTCAGTTGTCAGTCGTCAGTCGTCAGTCGCGAGTCACCGATCACCGATCACCGATCACCGATCACCGGTCACCGGTTCCACGACACGGAGATTGGTCGAGAAAAAGTACGGCGACGGCGAGTCCTTCGAACCGTACTCGGCTTCGGCGAACACGGCGGCGAAGCCGTCGGTGCGGCGCTCCACTTGGAACGTGTGCTGCGGTCCGTCCTGGTTCATCGCATGCGATTGCCACTGGGCTTGGCGGAAATCCTGCGTGGGAGCCGTCGCCATCCAAGCCACGACTTGCCGGGCCGGCGGCTCCGATTTGACGGTCAAGCGGACGCCGCGATCTTGCTCGTCGTACTGCCACCTCAGTTGCGGCAGGCGCTGTCCGCCCACGACGTGCTGGTGCAGGGCGTTCAGGCTGCCGAACACACGGCCGTAATCCTTCAAGCCGTGCGCGTTGTTCGGCACGTACAGAATGTGCTTCTCGCCGACCAAGCCATCCCAGTACAGATTCAGCGCATCCACAGTCCAGTAAGGATCGTTCGTGCCCAGGATGATCAGCTTCGGCTGCCGGAGCACCTGCCGATACTGGTACGGGTCCACGATCGCCACCAGCGATTTGCCCTCGTCCGATTGCAGCTTGCGGTGCATCCCGCGCTCGGTGTAGTCGTGAATCTGCTCGGACGGCTGGCCATAGGCTTTCTCCTGGTGAGCCAGTTGCGGACCCATGTTCAAGACGTCGATGACCATCGGCGCCAGGGCCGTCACCCGCTTGTCGACCGCCGACGTCAGCCACGTCGTCCAGCCGCGTTTCGACGCGCCCGTGACGGTGAACGTGCGCAGGTCCAGCGACCATTGGCGGCGAGCGGCCTCCTGCGTGGCGTCCATGCCGCGCACGGCGCTCTTGACCATCGGCAGCAGCAGCGGCCATTCGGGGTCCTTGGTGCGCAGGTACTCGTCGAACGTGTAGGCGATGGCGGCGTCTTCGCGCTTGCCGTCGAAAATGGGCTGGTGCGGCACGTGCAGCAGGACGGCGACGGGCGTTTTCAGCAACTCGGCCAGCGTCACATACAACTGGGCGTCGCGGGGCGGTGATGACGAGGCGGGGTCCTCCAATTCGTCGCGCCAACTGCCGCCGCTGATGAACAGCAGCGCGTGACGCGCGTCCTTGGGCGCCGAGTAGGGTTTGATCACGAACAGTTGGTGCTTCCAGACGATGTCGCGCCAGGTCTGCGAGGTGAGGATCAGCTCGGCGTACTCGGCCGCCAGGATGCGTCCGGTCTGCTTCTGGACCCAGCGGTAGCTGGCGTCGGGCTTGGCGACGTAATCGGCCAGCGGTGACGCAGCGGATTCGGCGGGCAGAGCGGAACTGGGGGCCAAATAGCTGATCGAGGCCGCCAACAGGTACAGACATCGTTTCATGCTTGTCTCCACGGGCTCAGGGATCGTCGGTTTTTGCAGTGCGGCGCCTTGTCGCCGCTTTCTTTCTGCGCGGAATGCAGACCCAAAGAAGAAAACCAAAAGCGGTGACAAGGCACCGCAGTCCAAAAATCTCCGCGGTCTCCGCTCACGGAGCCAGCGGGCTACGGTGGCCGATGCGCACCAGCGATACGCCGTGCCGGGGGACTTCGATCTCGAACTCGTTATCCAACTCGCCGATGTCCTGCTGGCGCCATAGGTCGCGGACCGTCTGCTTGCCGGACAGGCCGATTTCATCCCAGGTCACCGCCAGCTTCGCGGGCAACGGACCCAGGTTGAACAGTCCCACGGCCTTGGAGCCGTCCTCCAGGTCTTTGACCAGGACCAACTCGCGGCGCGTCTGCCGTTGGATGCGAGCCTGCTTGCCGAGCGGATCCTGGTCGATCTCGATCACCTCGTGATTGCACAACACGTTCAGCGTGAACGCATCCAGCTTGGCCATGTCGCCGCTGAAGATCAGCGGCGCGGCCATCAGCGACCACATCGACATGTAGGCGTACTGCTCGTTGGGCGTGAGCTTGGTCGGCGTGCCTTCGCCCTGGCGGCTTGCTTCGCCCACCCAGCCGATGAGGATATAGTCCGGGTCGTTCCACGCGCCTGGCCGAGCGTATTCCCAGTGGCGGGCGTTGCTCATGCCGATGCTGTAGAAGCCCGGCAGGGCGCTGTCGCGTTCCAGGCCCAGGTCGCCCGTCGTCCGCCAGCAGTGGCCGACTTCGCCGCCCCACTTCCACACTTCGCCCATGCCGTACTGGCACAGATTCAGCACAATGTCGCGGTCCTGCTTCTGCAGTTCGCCCCACATCTGCTGGTACGGTTTCTTCAAGTGCTCGACCGTGTTGCCGCCGGCTTTCCGGCCATAGCTGCACCAATCGTACTTGAGGAAATCAAAGCCCCACTCGGCGAACGTCTGTGCATCCTGCGCTTCGTGCCCGTAGCTGCCTTCGTAGCCGGCGCACGTGGTGGGGCCGGGCGAAATGTAGATCCCCGCCTTCAGTCCCTGGGCGTGAATGTAATCCGTCATCGCTTTCATGTCCGGGAACCGCTTGTTGCACAGCAAGCGGCCGTCCGCGTCGCGGGTCGGCCCGCCGATTTCGGGATCGTTGGAGTTCACTTTCACCATCCAGCAATCGTCGATGTTGACGTACTGGTAGCCGTAATCGGCCATGCCCGTGGCGATCATCTGGTCGGCGGCTTGCCGCATCACCTGGTCGCTCACGCGATGGTAGTGAATGTACCAGCTGTTCCAACCCATGGGCGGCGTCAGGGCCAACTGGTCTCCCACGACGATCCGGAATTCGCGGGTGGCTTCGCCAACCGCGTTCTTCGCCGTCAGTTTCACACGGTGCGTCCCGGCGCGGGCGACCGTGCCCGTGATGATCCCGGTCCGTGCGTCCAGCGTCAAATCCACCGGCAATTTGTCAGCCGCGAACGTCATGGGCCGCTGGCCTGTGGCGGGAATCCGGTAGAGCAGGGGCGAACCGGGCCGGACGCCGTACACCGTGGGGCCGTTGATGCGGGGTTCGGCGGGCGCAGGCGGGGTCAGCAGGACCGCTTCCTCCGCCGGAGTCGCGGGCACACCCATCTGGGGCGCGGCGCCGTCGAACTCGAAGACCGCATCAACCCAATTGGCGTGGTCGAAATGGACTCCGTCGCCGGCGTCGGTCACGACCAACTCCAAGATCTTGACACCGGTCAAGTCAACACGGCACTCCCGCGGCTTGTCGCGCCACTTGCACACGCCGCTGCGCCACAGTTCGCGGCCGTCGCCGTACACCACAAACTCGATCGACGCGCTGGCATTGTTGGCGTTGTCGTCCACGCCGACTTTGGCGGTGAACGATTTCGCCTTGCCGTCGAGCGTAATCCAACTCTCGCTGTTGGCGTGCGTCCCCACGCCGCGCTCGAACTGCTGGCCGCCGATGCTCAACGGCCGCTCGGTCACCGATTGATTCTGCTGCGGCTTGCCCCAGCCGGACGACATGCCGCCCAGGTCGAGATCCCCCAGCCGCACCGTGTCAGCCGCCGCCATCGCAGCCCCGGCCAGGACGGCCAAAAACATCCCCATCGCGAGCACGTATCGTCGTTGCATGGTTCACCTCGTACCCCGAGTAGCATGGCTCTCCGAGCCGTGCAGATTTCGTTCACCCCCAGTAGCATGGCTCTGCGAGCCGTGCGGATTGCGTTCGGATATCGGATCGACTGCACGGCTCGGAGAGCCATGCTCCGAAGGATGGATTGTAGCGGTTCCGCAGGAAAAGGGAACGAGACGCCCTTAGGCTTCGAGCAGATCGGCGTAGGACCCGGTCACCAGGTCGCCGTCGGCGATGTGGAACTGGGCCCGCAGGAAGGCCACCTGAGCATGACCGGTTTCCGCGTCCGCGTCGGGTCCCAGCACGGCCTCGAACTCCAAGAACTCGCCCAGGTCCACCACGCGGTCCAGATGGATGCGAACGTTGTGGTACAGGTAGATTTCGCGGTACTTTTCCACAATGCAGCGGATGCCCCAGGCGCTGGTCAACGCTTGCTTCAGGCCGGCCGCGTCCTCGACGGGCACGACGAGATACCGGGAAGCCTTGGACTGCTGCTGATCGGGACGCTCGTACCAGATCAATTCGTTCCGCTGGCCCGTGATCTCCCGCAACTTCAACCGTCCGGAGCGGCAGAAAAAGTAGGTATCGACCTGGTGCTGGTCCTCCCGCCGTTCGGTCGCCAGCCGCTGGGCCACCGTGCGGGCGTCGACCAGCGAGGCCAAACGGGCTTTGAGTTCGATGTTGTGACGCATGGCACAAGTGTCCGCCACCGGGCTCGCCCCGGTGGTTCAACGGCTTCTGCAGTACTTCGCCGACGATTCGGAACATCCGAGCAGGTAGCGCAGAAGCCGTCAAGCCCCTAGCGCGAGCCCAGGGGCGAAAGCTGCACGTCTGAGCCGTTGTTGGAGAGGAAAGCGACTTTGCCTCGCCCCTACCTCATGATACATTCGTGTGATGTGCACACCGCGAAATCCTGAGAAACACGCCCGTGACGTCCGCCGCGACGTTGAACGTTGCCCGCATTCATAAGACAAGCTTAGGGGGCGAGCCATGAGGGAGCACGAATTCACGTTGATCCTAAGGGACGAACCGAGCGAGGAGGGGGCGGATGCCCTGTATGGCGTTTTCAACGACGGCACCATCTCGACGATTGCAGGCGTGCCGCAAATCCATTTTCACCGCGAGGCGCGATCCCTTGAAGAAGCGATTCGAGCAGCCGTAGGGGACGTGCGATCGGCCGGATTCGGCGTCGAGCGAGTGGAGATGGAACCGGATGCCGTCGCGCAACCGGTGTGAGTCCACGTCCGAAACATATCACAGACCGACCGGCGGCGCTATCCCTAGAACGCGGCAGATGCCGCGGACCGTGCCCGTCTTGATTCGGCGATGTCGCGGCACCGGAACTTTGCGACTAGTCGTCGGATTGATCCACACGTCATGCTTCCCTCCGTGATGATGGAGAAAGCACCCGTGTTCTCGAAGGTGTTGCACCAAATCGGTTCGGTTCACGTGAGTTTCGCCTAGGCTTGCTGAACTCTCGCCAGCTGCCGGATCAACCTTTTGCGAGATTCCCGCAACGCTTCCGCGGCATCTCGCGCGTTCTCAAATGCCTCCTCCACTGTTTCGGCCTCCGTGATCAACTCGGGATCGAGCGGAGAAGTCACGATGTAGCCGCCCTCTTCGGCGGTTTCCAGGTTCAGCACCAATCGCCCATCGCTCACCGTGTATGATTTGGCCTTGGCCATCTTTTGAGTCCCCAGTCGCAAATGACAGGTTGCCACCGTTTCCTCTAGAATAACGGCGACGAGTACGAACCATCAAGTGCCGAAACGGATTTCATGAGGGCCGGGCTCAATCCTTGACCGCACCCCAGAACTCGTCATCGGTCAGACCGTCCGTGGTCACGTATACCGGCGTGCTGCTGGGCGTAAACCGGCCCCCAGCCATCGGTCGCCCCATCAGATCGAACACGCTGACTTTGTCGCTTCCCAACGCGATTTTTTGGGCGGCGGTCTCGTGGTCCGCCCAAACCACGCAAACCAGGCGGTCGCCGTCGCGGAACAAATAGGCTCGGATGGAAGACGCCAGCGTCAGCCGCCCCACGAACTTGCTCGCTGGCGTCAGGAAGTGAGCCATCACAGCCTGCGCCGCATAGATCTTGTGCGGCGTGCCGCCGTACTCGAAGAAGATCCCCTGCAGGCTGTCCTGGTTCAATCCGTCGCACGTGCCGGCGTGATAGAAGATCTTGTCCACGCCGTTGGCAAAGTTCAGCACGGCCCAGCGCACGGCGTATTCGCTTTGCTGCCGCTCGCCGGCCAGCGGTTGATTGAAGCCGTGGTGGACCAGCGGCACCGTGGCCGGGTCGTCGTCCGCATAGTAGCCGTACTCGGTGAGCCAAATCGGCTTGCGGCCGCCGTGCTGGTCCATCAGGGCGTTCAGCTTCTGCAGCGGCCCCTCGAAGAACTCGGGCGGCCGCAGACGCGGATAGTGATGGATGTCGATCGCGTCGGCGGCGGCCAGTCCGCCCGCCGCGAAGAACTTCTCGAAGTCTTCCAGGATTTGCCCCTCGCTCAAATAGCCGATGCCGGCCAGCACGCGGGCTTGGGCGTTGGCCTGCCGCGCCGCGTGAGCAAATGCCTTGACGTGAGTGGCATAGGTCGTGCCATCGTAGCCCAACTTGCGCGGCAGCGAGTAATCGGTGAACAGCGGCTCGTTGAACACTTGCCACCATGGCACGCGGCCTCGGTAGTGCGTCACGGTCTGCGCTACGTAGTTCTCGAACTCGGACAAATCGCGCGGGGCATGCGCCGCTCGCTGGCGGTTTTCGGGGTAACGGTCCCCGGCCTGGACGCTCGCCGGCGCCGACGACGACCAGTTGCTGGAGGGAAACGGCAACAGGCCCAGAACCTGCAAGCCGTGTTTCAGCGGCCGGTCGATCTGGTAATCCGGCTCGGTGAACGTAAAGCGGCCTTTTTCGGGCTCGACGTCCTGCCATTTCAACGACCAATCCCGCATCCAGACCAAACCGGCCTGCCGGCACAGGTCCAGCAGATGCGGCCAGGGGTAAGCGTGATTGACCCCGAACCGCGAGTCGTCACTACGGTTGACGGGAATCGCGGCCATCCGCATCGTGTGCTCGCTAACGAGTTCGCCCGCCGTCAAGCGGGCATGGAATCGCAGGAAGCCTCGTAATGTCTCCTCCGGGGGCACCTCGATCACCGTGTCCCCGGCCGCGACGCGGCCGATGGTCTCCGATCGAAGCTCACGATCGAAGAAATCGACGATCCGCCACTGGACCCGCGCGGGGCGGAGCCCATCCGGCTCGCTGCTGACAGTCAAACGGATTCGCAGCGGTTCCTTCCAGTCAAAGACGTTTCCAAGCTTGTCCGTAGAAAGACCGATCTCGATCGGCTGTGAGGTTTGAAAGTCGCTCGGAGCGTTCGCCCGCTCCAGTTGCACCGCGTCCAGCCACACGGTTGCGTGGGCCGGCGGCGCGGGGCGATCGGGCGACGGCCGCAGGTCCGGGCCGGCCAGCACGTAGCACCAGCGCGACGCGGGCTTGAACGTCAGGGCAAACCGCTGCCAATCGCGGCCGACGCGCACTTGTTTCTGCTGACTGCCCCCGCCGAACTGCCGCACCGCCAACAGCGCGGGCGTGTCCTCCTCCGCGGCACGCAGGTACGCTGACAGCGTGTACGTCTGTCCCGGCTCGACCTCCAGGAAGCCCTGGTTGCCGGCCAGCGGCGCGCGAACGGGGCTGCGGTGCAATTCGTAGTAGTCGAAGAACGACACCGGTTGGTTGTCCGGATTCAATTCCATGCGGAGGCTGGTCTGGCCGTCGTACGCCCGCTCCGAATCCAACTGGCCGAACAACCGGTTCATAGGCCCGCCCCAGTGCGCCGTGCGGTCCCACTCGGCGGATCCCCAGCCGTCGCTACCGCACTCGAAGCTGGCATTGGGCACGAGGTTCCGCCGGCCCGCCGCGGCGACAATCGCGCCGGGGCGATAAAGTTGGTCCCCCGCTTCCTCAAACACCACGTCGTCCAGCCACAGCGTGCCGGTCGATAGGAACCAGATCTGAAAGCGGCTGCCTTTTACGCAATCACGCGACGCGCGAAACACGAAATCGAATCGCGTCCATTGCGAGGTGGGCACGAACGAATCCTGCAGGCCGCAGTCGGCCCAGACCGAGGTGTCGGACAGGCCGACGGAGACGACCTGGTCCGCGATGCCTTCGCCCTTGGCCCAGAACGACACGCGGTAGCCAACGCCTCGCCGGACCGGGATGTCCAGCTGGCAGATCATCGCATGCGCGGCCGGATTGCCAGCCTGGTAACGTGTGCAGGCCAGCCGCGCGCACCGCGAGCCGTCGCGCCCGGCGTCCAGCGTCAGCGACTGCTCCACCAACCGCGAGTCGCCCGACATCCGCCACTGGTCCGGCTCGCCTTTACCGCCGGAATCGACTTCAAAGCTGGGATTGCGAGCCAGATTCTCGGCCTGCGAAGGGGCCAGCAGGGCAAGCCAGACAAGAAGCGTGAGCCACGTGCGGGACATGGGCGGAATTCTCCGTAGGGTAGGAGCATCGGGGGCATTGCTGGCAAACCAAACACATCCGCCGATGTTAGAGCAAGCGGATCACCGAATCAACCTGACCGGTTCTCGGATTTGGAGCTTCTCCAGATCGATGTCCACCCACAAGGCCGCGTCATGTCCGCCCTTGCGGATTTCGTGGTAGACGAAGTTGCTCTTGCCCTGCATCGCGGATGAACCTCGGAGCATTTGATAATTGCCGATGTTCCGACCCGCGTTCCACGTCACGGGCTATCCGTCTTTTCGTCACGCCGCCGGATGCGTTCCCGGCGTTGCTGGGCTGCCGTCTTGATGTTCTCGGGCAATCCGGGCATTGCCTGGACGGCGGCCAGATCCTCGGCTGCCTGGGCGTCTTCTCCCATCGCGGAATAGGCCAGGGCGCGATTGTACAGCGCCATCGCCTTGACGTCGGCCGGGATCTGGGGGGCTTCGATGGCGGCAGAGTAATCCGCGATCGCGCCGCCGTAGTCGCGTTTCTTCGCCTTCGCCATGCCGCTGCGATACTGGGAGATGGCCTTACCGCGATGCGAGAAGACGCTTTTCAACCAAGTCGTGAAGCTCATGTCGGTGCCCCTTTGCGGGTGAACAGATCATAGAGGATAGGCATCACGATCAGGGTGAGCAAGCCGGAGACCAGGATGCCGCCCACGGAGGAGATGCCCACCCCGGTGCGCATCTCGCCTCCCATGCCCCGGTCCAGGGCCAGCGGCAGCATCCCCAGCACGGCGGCCAGCGTGATCATCGCGACCGGACGAAAACGTTCGCAGGCGGCCGCGATCATGGCCTTGTGGCGCGGGATGCCTTCCTGGACGTGGACGTTGAACTGGTCCATGATCAGAATCGCGTCGTTGACCACGATGCCGATCATCATCACGATCCCCATGATCACGAAGATGCTGAAGTTCTCGCCGGTCAGGGCCAACGCCCAGACCGTGCCGATCAGGGCCAGCGGCATCGTGACCAGGATGATCCCCGTCTGCCGGAACGATTCCAGCAGGGCCGCCAGCGTGAGCACGACCAGCAGGATGGACAGCACCCCGGCCTCGGCCAGCCCCTCTTGGGCTTCGGCCATCATTTCGTACATCCCGGCAAATTCGTATCGGTAGCCCGGCGGCAAGCCCGCTTGCTCGTCCACCGCCGCGCCGATCTGGTTAACCGCGGTCCCCAGCGGCAGGCGTCTGTCATCCAACTGGGCGTAGAGTTTCGACAGCCGCCGTTTGTCCTTGCGGATGATTTGGATCGGCATCTCCGTCTCCACGATTTCGCTGACGCTGGTCAGCACCAGCGGATGGCCGGGGGCCCCCGGCAACTGGAACTCGCGAACCTGCTCCTTGCCCGGCTGTTCGGCCAGCTTGACGACGATATCGTAGCTGCGGGCACCCTCCTTGTAGGTCCCGGCGGTAATGCCTTCCAGATTGGCCCGCAGCCCCAGGCCCAACGGCACCACCGGCATGCCCAGATCGCTCAACACGGCCCGCCGCGGCAGCACGCGGATTTCCGGTTTGCCCGCTCGCACGCTGGTGTCGGGTTCCAGGACTCCCGGCAAAGACTCGGCCAACTGCTGGGTCTTCAGCGCGAGGGCGTCCAGCGTCTGGAACTGATCGCCGGAAATCTCCAACTCGATCGGATTGCTCTGGCCGCCGATCATCGACGGCTTGCTCACGCCCACGATCGCGTCAGGAAAGCCCTCCAGGCGCGTCCGCACCTGGTCCATCAAGTCATCGATCGTCAGCGCGCGTTCGGTCCGCTCCGAAAACCGCAGCAGGATCTGCACCAGGTAGACGCCTTCGCTGCCCTGCCCCAGAATGGCCTCCACCTTGCCCACCGTCGTGAGCACGTGCCGCAGTTCCGGCAGGTCCCGCAGACGGGCCTCCGCTTCCTCAACGCGACGGACCGTCTCGGCCAGTTGGTAACGCGTGGGGAACTCCATCCGCAGAAGCAAGGAGCCCCGGTCCAATTCGGAAAACGCAGAAGTCCCCAGCCGGCCGCCCAGCAGCAGCGCGTGGACAAAGACCCCGGTCACGCCCAGCACCACCAGGATCGCCGCCCAGCGGTTGCGTTCGTTGAATTGCAGCAAGGCGCGATAGCCGCCCACGACGCGGTCGAAGCCCCAGTTCCAGCCCCGCTCCATCCGGGACAGCAGCGAGCGGGACCCCGGCTGCCGAGGCTTCAGAATCAGCGAGCACATCATGGGCGTCAGCGTAAAGGAAATGAACAGCGAGACGACCGTCATGATGAACATCGTCATCGCCAGCGGCCCGATAAAAAGACCCATGCGGGTTTTCATCACGGTCAGAGGAAACAGCACGACGACGTTCGTGCTG
>ERZ795059.3562-NODE-3562-length-15071-cov-23.020245_pt1 | contig 15071 bp, 24 predicted proteins | sample MGYA00375143_ERZ795059 | MGnify/ENA primary metagenome ERZ795059 (study PRJEB30188, sample SAMN05720168) | activated sludge metagenome | isolation source: Anaerobic digester | place: USA | collected 2015-01-07 ... | reverse complement strand
AACAAGAAATAGAATCTATTGAGATAGAAAATAAAAGTGTTAAAATGGGGAAGAAAGGCACAGAAGTTGCTGTAATATTTAACTCTCCAGTTAAAAAAGGTGATAAGGTTTTCTTAATTAGAGAAAGAAAATGAAAAATAAATTAATGAAAGTATGAAAAGATTTTTGAATAATTTTTTAATCGTTGTTGTGGCAGCTTTATTGTTTTTGGCAATTTATTTGAGTTCTCCTATTCCTATTTTTCAAGGAATAGGATTAGTTTTAATTTATTTTATTTATAATAAGTTTTTTGAAAAAGAAATTGATTCAGAGCAATCCAAATCAATAAAAGATGTTTTTAAAATATTATCTTTTTTGTTATCCGTTATCCTTTTAATAGTTTCCTCTTATATTCTAATAGCAATAGGGTTTGTTGGCGGATGCAAAGAAATGGCAGTCCTACTTTGTTTTTGCTCTGCTATTATTTCAGCACCAGCAATTTTAATTGGTACTATTTTGTTTTGTAATGCAATTGGTAAAAATATAATATTTAAAATATTATCCATAATACTATTGATTTGTTTTATTTTTATAGAAATACTTCTTGTCCGAGTAATTTTTATTAATACCGAACAGGTTAGCTTACTTTTACTTCCAGCTATAATAACTACATTCATTTCTATCATTATTTTAATAAAGAAGATAAATAAAAAAGATTGGTTCAATCGGAAAGATTAATGAGAATTTTTTGTTAAGTTTGACATAGAGAAGGAATTGATCAAAGTTTAATAAAACTTTTGATTTTAGTGGACATAAAATTATATTTCTGTTATTATTTAGTTATTATTATAAAGTTAATAAATTATTATGAAAATATTTTCTATAGAAAATCTTTCAAGAAATTTAAAAATATTTAGTATTTTTAATTTAGTATTTTCCTTATTTGCTGGAATTGGTCTTTTAGTTAATGCCGTTGTTTTGTTTGCTCTTTCTATCGGGGTAAAAAGAAAAGAAAAATGGGCCGCTATATGTGGTTTTTCTTTTTTTGCCATTTGTTTAATTAACTACTTTGTTACTTTTTTCATAGATTTCAATTCAGAAGCTCTTTTAGAATCTTTTCTTGGAATTATAATAACTATTCTTTTTCTAATTAATTTTGTAACGTTTTTTAAAGAAAATAACTTAGAGAAAAAAATTAGTATTTTCCCATTTATTATTGCTGTGTTGTCAATTATTATTTTGTTATCAGGTTTGATATTTATTATTTCCACAAATATACATTAGTAAAAGATTTATAAAATAATAATTATTTTATAAACAATATGGCAACAGAATCAATTTAATGAATTAATCAAGAATAATAGAGAAACAATCAAGGACTTAATTGAAGAAATGCGTAGGGAGTTAGATAGTGTAGAAAAAGAAAGAAGAGGTTTTTCAACAGGATTTTATTTTGGGACTCCTGGGCCTGAGGGGATAGGCTACAATGAAAGTGTTAAAATGGGGAAGAAGGGCACAGAATTGCTGTAATATTTAACTCTCCAGTTAAAAAAGGTGATAAGGTTTTCTTAATTAGAGAAAGAAAATGAAAAAAATTAGGGAAAACAATTTTGCATATATAGATGGAAATAATTTATACAAAAGCATTTCTTGTTCCGGATGGCAAATTGATCTTGTTCGTTTTAGAAGGTGGCTTTTAGACAAATATGATGTTCAAAGAGCTTATTATTTTATTGGATTAATACCAAAACAAAAAGAAATTTATTCTTTTTTGCAAAAAGCTGGATATACTTTAATTTTTAAAGAAGTTATATATAATGGAGATGGAAAGCCTAAGGGAAATTGTGACGCAGAATTAGTTCTTGAATCAGTTAAAGATTCTTATGAAAACAATTGTGATAAGCAAGTCATAGTAACCAGCGATGGAGATTATTCTAATCTTGTAGATTTTCTTAAAGAAAAGAATAAGATTAAAACGATTCTTTCTCCTAGTTTACCTAATAAGTGTTCAATATTATTGAAGAGAACAGAAGTTCCAATCGTTTACTTACATGATGTTAAAAACAAGATAGAAATGAAAAAACCCCCGTTAAGCACAGAATCTTAAAAGGGTTTTTTTCGTATGTATTAAGTATATTATATATAATCATTTTATAAAGTCAATATGGCAACAGAATCAATTATTATTTTAATATCTTCATTAGCAATTATATGTTTCTTTTCATATTTTCTTTTTCATAGATTAATAAAGGAGAATGCTAAAATTAATGAGGAAGAAAGAAAAAGAATGTTAGAACAGATTGATTCTAAAAAAGAACTAATTAATGAATCAATTAAAAACAATAGAGAAACAATCAAGGACTTAATTGAAAGAATGCATAAAGAGTTAGACAGCGTAGAAAAAGAAAGAATTGGAGAGTTTAATTCCTTAAAAACAATATTAGGAGAATACAAAATTACAACAGAAGGACTTAGAGAATCAACAGAAGGTCTTAAAAATATATTATCTAATAATCAATTAAGGGGAAAGTATGGAGAAGAAATTGCAGAGAATCTTTTAAAAACGATCGGATTTGTAAAAGGACAAAACTATGAGGTGAATGTTAATAGAGATAGGTCTTCTTCAAACAGACCTGATTTTACAATTTATTTACCTGACAAAACAAAGGTTAATATCGATGTTAAGTTTCCCTTAGATAATTTTATCAAGTTTACTGAGGAAGATAATAAAGAAAAGAAAAAGGATTATAAAAAACAATTTGAAAGAGATGTTAGTAATAGAATAAATGAAATATCCAATAGAGACTATATCAATCCCGAAGAAAACACTGTTGATTTTGTAATCCTATTTGTTCCTAACGAAATGATATTTAGCTTTATATACGATCAAATGAGTGATGTTTGGGCTGATGCGATGACAAAGAAAGTGATCTTAGCAGGACCATTTAGTTTTACAGCTATTTTAAGAATGATATATCAGTCATATAAGAACTTTCAGTATCAGGAGAATATGTTTGAAATTATTAAATTAGTCAAAAAGTTTGAGATTGAATATGACAAGTATAATCAAGAAGTTGATTCCTTAGGGAAGAAGATAAGAGATGTTTCTAGTCAATTTGATAAGGTCTCAACAGTGAGAGATAGAAAACTTACTGGTATTGTAGAGAAAATAAAGAGTGAAAATATTTTACCACAAAAAAATGAAGATTGAAGGATACAGATTAAAACAAATTCAAAGATTACTATACAAGGATTTAATTAGCAATTGGGACGATGCTACAGTTTTACCTTTAGAAATGAGGCGAGAGCTAAAGGAGAGTTTTCCTTTAGAAATTAAACATAGGATATTCAAAGATAAAAATACAAAAAAAGCAGTTATTGAATTGAAAGATGGTTCTAAAATAGAAACTGTCTTAATGGAGCACGATCAAAAGCGAGCTACTGTTTGTGTTTCTTGCCAAGTTGGTTGTCCTTTGGGCTGTTTATTTTGTGCAACAGGAAAATCATTCAAAAGAAATCTTGAAATTGATGAAATATTAGAACAGGTTTTACTTTTCTCAAGGTATTACAGAAAGCCAACTAACATTGTTTTTATGGGTATGGGTGAGCCATTTTTGAATTATAATAATGTAATGGGAGCAATCAGAATATTAAATGATCCTAATTGTTTTAATATTGGTGCACGAAAAATATCAATTTCAACTGCCGGAATTATTGAAGGAATTAAAAAATTTACTAATGAGAACATTCAAGTTAATCTTTCAATTTCATTGCATGCTCCAAATGACAAATTGAGAAGGAAAATAATGCCAGTTAGCAAAAGCTGTACAATTAAAGAATTATTAGAAGTGGTTGATGAGTATATATTAAAAACAAAAAGAAGAGTGATGTTTGAGTATTTATTGATTAAGAATGTCAATGATTCAATAGAAGATGCTAAACAATTGTCTTTATTAATGAAGAAACCATTATATATGGTTAATTTAATACCATATAATTCAACAGGTAAATTTAAGAAATCCAATAACACAAAAGAGTTTAAGAATTATTTAGAAAAGCAAGGGATATTTGTAACACAGAGGTATGAGTTTGGAAGTAAGATTGATGCGGCTTGCGGACAATTGGCAAATAGAATATAATAATCAAGATGAAGAAATACAAAAGAATTTTATTAAAAATGAGTGGTGAGGTTTTTGGAAAAGAAGATGGGGAAGGAGTGTCTATACCAAGTTATATTAAAATGGCAAAAGAAATTGCTACTATTAAAAAAAGTGGCAAAGAGTTAGCCATTGTTATCGGTGCTGGTAATATATTTAGAGGTAGAATGGTTGGTGAAGAGAACTTTGATAGAGTTGCCGCTGATTTTATGGGAATGATAGGAACAATAATTAATGGAATTGGGTTAAAAGAATCATTAAAAGAGATAAATGTTGATGCTGAAGTTTTCTCAGCAATTAGTGTTGGAGAAGTAGTTAATTCTTATTCAAAAGAAAAAGCTATTAAAGCAATAAGTGATGGTAAAGTTGTAATTCTCGCAGGTGGGACGGGAAATCCATTTTTCACAACTGATTCAGCAGCAGCTCTTAGGGCTTGCGAGTTAAATTGTGATTTAGTATTGAAAGCAACTAATGTTGATGGTGTATATGATAAAGACCCTAGGAAGAACAAGGATGCTAAAATGTATAAAGAAATTTCTTACAGGGAAGTAATAGAAAAGCAATTAAATGTTATGGACATTACTGCATTTACATTATGTTTTGAGAATAAAAAGCCAATTATTGTTTTTAATATCAAAGATCTTTCTAAATTGCTAAAAGGAGACAAAATTGGAACTTTAATTAATTAATCGTGGAAATAAATAAAGCAATCTTTCTAAAAGGGGTAAAGGGAACAGATGAAACATTATATGATGGTGTTTCGCAGATTGCGTTTATTGGGCGTTCTAATTCTGGTAAATCAACGACGATTAATTATTTAACGGGAGTAAAAAATCTGGCAATAACTAGCTCAACTCCAGGAAGAACACAACAAATTAATGTATTTTTAATCAATGACTCTTTTTATTTTATAGACCTTCCGGGCTATGGTTATGCTAAAGCACCATTGAAAGTAAGGAAGAAAATACACTCTCTTGTTAATTGGTATTTCTTTGATTCAGGAATTAGCCAGCACAAAATTGTTTTAATTGTTGATGCCAATGTAGGAATGACTAAAGATGATTTAGAAATGTTCTATGCCCTAAGAGATCACCAAAAAGATGTGATTATTTTAGCTAATAAGATTGATAAGATTAAGAAGTCAGAATATGACGATAAATTAAAAAAAATAGAAGAATTGACTTATCCCTTTCCGAATATTCCTTTTTCTGCTAAAAAGAAAATAGGAAAAGAAGAATTGTTAAACAATTTATATGTCTAATTATTACAAAAAATCAAACAATATTTTTAATCCTAAAAGCAAAGACCCATTCAAATTAAGTAGGTCAAAAATTGATTTATTTGTTGATTGTCCTCAATGTTTTTATTTAGACAGACGTTTAGGAATTAGTAGACCCCCCAGTTTTCCATTTTCATTAAATAGTGCTGTTGATGCTTTATTGAAAAAAGAGTTTGACTTGTATAGAAAACAAAAAGCACCCCATCCCTTAATTGAGGAATTTGGAATAGATGCTATTCCTTACGAACACAAAGATATTGATATTTGGAGAGATAATTTTATTGGAATGCAGTATCTTCACGAGCCAACTAATTTATTAATTACCGGTGCGATTGATGATATATGGGTTAATTCTAATGGAGAAGTAATTATTGTGGATTACAAAGCAACTTCAAAAACAAGTGAGGTTAATCTTGATGCTGAATGGCAAGATGGATACAAGAGACAAATGGAGATATATCAATGGCTGTTTATTAAAAATGGTTTTGATGTTTCTAAAACAGGATATTTTGTTTATTGTAATGGTGATATTGGTAAACCAGAGTTTGATAAAAAGTTAGAGTTTAATATTAAAGTTATTCCATATACTGGCGATACTTCTTGGATTGAAAATAAATTAATTGAGATTAAGGATTGTTTGATGAGTGATAAGATTCCCGAACCTAATCCAAATTGTGATTATTGTAATTACAGAAAAAATGCGGTGATGGCGAAAGTTAAACACGAGAAAAAATAATGGAAACAAAAGGAAAATCAGCGATTAAGGAATTGTTAGAAAATAATGTATTTTCTGTTTCTGCATATCTAAAACTTTTGAATGGAATTCTTAATTCTTTTGAGGCAAGAATAATTGGGGAAGTAAGTGAAGTGAAAATTAGCTCAGTTGGCCATGTTTACTTTTCACTAAAAGACAAAAAAGACGGAAGTGTTTTGTCTTGTGTTATTTGGAATTATGACTACAGAATTTGCGGAATAAAATTAGAAGAAGGAATGGAAATTAGGGCAAGTGGTTTTCCCGATGTTTATCCTCCTACAGGAAGATTAAGTTTTAAGGCAAAAACAATTCAATTAGCCGGAGAAGGAGAAATTAAGAAAGAATACGAGAAGCTCAAGAAAAAATTAGAAGAAGAGGGGTTGTTTAGCGAAGAAAGAAAAAAAGAAATGCCATTATTTCCTAAGAAAATTGGAATAATTACTTCTAAACAGGGAGCAGTGATAAATGATTTTTTAAATAACCTTCAAAGATATGGATTTCATATTCAATTTATTGATTCAAGAGTTGAGGGGTTAGAAGCAGTAAATGATTTGATTGGTAGTATTAAAACATTTAAGAAAAAAGATATTGATGTTTTAATCATAATGCGTGGTGGTGGCTCTTTAGAATCATTTCTATCTTTTAATAATGAAGCACTGATTAGAGAAGTGGCAGACCTTCCGTTTCCTGTGATTACAGCGATTGGGCACGACAAAGATGTTCCCTTAGTTTGTTTAGTTTCTGATAAGACCGTTTCTACGCCATCAATTGCGGCTAGCTTCTTAAATGAATCATGGCAAAGATTAGAGATAGATTTAGATAATAAAAAAAGAGATATTTTTAATTCTTTTTCTTTTTTGATAAATAAAACAAAAAATGAAATTGATAATCTTTTCTTTACAATTAAAGGAAAAATTGAGAAAGTTATCAATAATTTTAAGATTATAGAATACAAAATTAAAGAAGTTATTCCTAAGAGATTAGAAAACGAAATTAAGAAGATAGGGGAGAGGATAAAAAATATTGAAGGGATAATAAAATACAATGACCCTCAAAGAAACCTTAAGTTAGGATATTGTATTGCCCAAAATGAAAAAGGGATAATTAAAAGCATAAAGAGTGTTAAGGAAAATGAAGAGATAGATATTATGTTATATGATGGAATAATTAATAGTAAAATAAAAAAAATATATGAAAGAAAAAAATCTAAAAAGTAATTTAGAAAAACTAACTTCAATTGTAAATTGGTTTGAAGAGCAAGAAGAGATTGATGTTGAAGAGGGCCTTAAGAAAGTAAAAGAGTCAGTTGAAATATTGAAAGAAACTAAGAAGCAATTCAGCGATATTGAAAATCAATTTGAAGAAATTAAAAGAGAAATTGAAGAATAATTTGATTATTTTATAAAAAAAGTATATTCTATTACTAGTACATTGGTAGGTGTTTGTGATGAAAAAGGCCAATGGTAGAAATGGAGCAAGACCTAGAGAGCCAAAAAGCAAGTCCAATGGCAATGGTAATGGCAATGGCAATGGTTATAATAAGTATGGTGTATGTTCTAAATGTGAAAAGGAAACAATTTTAACAGAGCACCATATTTGGAAACGTTCCGTATGGGGACCTAATGACTACACCGTTTTCCTTTGCAGAGATTGTCATGATGAGCTTGAAAGAAAAGTAAGAATAATGGAAAATATGATTCTTCGGTTATTTATGTTTTGCTACGAGGCGCTTTATTATGACTTTATGAATGGCGAAGAAGAATTGAATGATGAACATATTATGAAAATATGTTTTGGTGGTCTTGAGGAAATTAAAAAGAGTGTTACTGAATCTATTGAATTAGAAGAAGACTGGGCTATAAAAAGAATGCAAAACAAGGTTTCATTAAAAAAAATAGAGGAATGAATCATTGCCTCTTTTTTAATATTATAATATAATTAAGTTGTAATAATAAATAATATCAATATGAACATATTAAATGATGATAATTTGGAAGAAGTTATATCAGGAGGAAACCCTATATTGTTAGATGTGTATACGGAATGGTGTCCTCCTTGTAAGATATTAGGACCGATATTAGAAAAAATGGAAGAAGAGTACAAAGGTAGGGTTGATTTTTATAAAATGGACTTAGATCAAAACCCAATAACAGGAAATACTTTCGGAATTGATAGAATTCCAACTGTAATTTTATTTAATAATGGTGAAGCTAAAAGTTTTTTTGTGGGACTAAGAGAAGAAGAAGATATAAGAAACTGGATAAATAAAAATATATGAATGAAGAAATAGAAAAGTTAAAAAAAGAATATGGTGACTACGCTAAAAAAAATGGATTTAATTTAAACCCTAACGAAAAGATTGTAGAAGGAGTATTAAATGGTTTGATTGCTAGAAAAGAAAACTTTGGAGAAAGATATTGTCCCTGTAGAAAGATGACAGGAATTAAAAAAGAAGACAAAAGAATAATTTGTCCTTGTGTTTATCACAAAGAAGAAATTGAGAGAGATGGTCATTGTTTTTGTAACCTTTTTACTCGTTAATTCTTCTAACGTATTCTCCTGATTCAGTATTAATTTCTATAATGTCTCCTTCTTTTATAAACAAGGGGACATTTATTTTTACTCCCGTTTCAATTGTTACTGATTTATTTCCGCTTTGAGCCCGATCTCCTTTTACACCAGGTGGAACTTCCGTAACTTTTAAGTTTACTTTTATAGGAACAATAATATTAATAATTTTATCCTTAAAAATAACTGTTGTTACAGTTTCTCCGGATTTCAAAAATTTACCAGCATCTCCAATTAGTGACTCTTCTAATTCAAATCTTTTTGCTGGATTTTCTTTTTCAGAAAAAACATACTTTCCTTTATTATTGTATATAAAGGTGGCTTCTTGTTTTTCTATTTCTCCCTCTTCAAAAGAATCTCTTGGTTGAGCCGTTTTAGCAATTACGGTTCCATTGATAAGATTTTTAAGTTTCATTTGAAGATATGAATGACCTCTGCCCTTAAAAGTATTTTGGGCTTCAACTATTTCATATGGTTGGTCATTAATTGTAATAATCATCCCTTTATTTAATTCTGAATATGATAACATATATGTATTATTTTAATTATTATTCTTCAATTCTCCATTCTATTTTGTTTTCTTTATCAGCATATTCAAGCCATTCACCACTATCATCAATAACATACCATTTTTTCTTTGCTTGGGACCACACCATTGGTTGATTATTATAATATGGTTTCTTAACTATTTCTTTTGGTTTTAATTTGTCTAATTCTAGCCATTTCTTAAAAACGGTCTCAATTGAATAGTCAAGTTTTCTTGAATTGGCCCAATTGGCAACTATCGTAATTGCTTCTTTTGCTTTTGAAACAGAACCAGCTAATTCTATTAATTCTTTAGCCGGTCTTGTAAATCTAGAATAGATTATCTTTTTCTTTTTAGCTGATTCTTTAATTTCGTCAAGAGTGAGACCCTTTGTTTCAAAGAAATGATTTACTACTTTTTGTATGTCTGTTTCTTTATCCATTTATTTTTTTAATAATTTCTAAATAAAAATCTTTTGCTTTTTCTAATTCTTTTTCTCCTAATGGAGTTATTTTATAGATTCTTTTTCTTTTGTCTATTGTGCTTTCTACATAATTCTTTTCTTCTAATCGATAGAGAACTCTGTAAGGGGTTATATTTCCGGGCTTAAACCCAAACTCTTTTTCTATAATTGAATACATATCCCAAGCATAGCGGGGTTCTCTTTTTAAGACAATAAGAATATATATCCAAAGATTCTCTTTCGTATTTAGTTTTATAAACCTCTCGTATGGTGTCATAATCTTGACAAAGTATTTTACATGCGTAAAATATAAGTATAATAATAAACATATATAATATGGCAAATAAAACAGAAAAAAACAAGAAAGAAATTAGAGTTGCGATTGCCGGAATAGGTAATTGCTGTAGTGCTTTAGTTCAGGGAATACATTACTACAAGGATGTTGATAGTAATGATGAATTAGTGCCTGGTTTGATGCACAATATAGTTGGGGGATATAAGATATCAGATATTAAAATTGTTGCCGCTTTTGACATTGATAAAAGAAAAGTTGGCAAGGATATTTCTGAAGCAATTTTTGAAAAACCAAATTGCACAAAAATATTCTGTAAAGATATTCCTAAAACAGGAACTATTGTAAAAATGGGACCAATTTTAGATGGAGTTGCTGACCATATGAAGGATTATCCAGATGACCAAACATTTTTACCTTCTGATAAAAAAGCGGTTGATGTTGTTGAAGAATTAAAGAAAAATGAAGTTGATATTTTAGTAAATTATATGCCAGTTGGCTCTCAAAAGGCAACCGAATTTTACGCCAAAGCATGTTTAGATGCAGGAGTAGCTTTTATTAACTCAATGCCTGTATTTATTTGTTCAGATGAAAAATGGGAAAAGAAGTTTAGAGAGAAGAATATTCCTTGTATTGGAGATGATATTAAATCACAAATTGGAGCAACTATTACTCACAGAGTTTTATCTCACTTATTTGCTGAAAGAGGAGTCGCTATTGACCGATCATATCAATTAAATGTGGGAGGCAATACTGACTTTTTGAATATGCTTGAAAAAAGTAGACTAGCCAGTAAGAAATTATCAAAAACTGAAGCTGTTGAATCTCAATTAGCAAAAAGATTAAGTTATGATAATTTACATGTTGGTCCATCTGACTGGGTTCCTTTCTTGAAAGATAATAAAGTTTGCTTTATTCGCATAGAAGGAAGAAAATTTGGTGATGTGCCAGTTGAGTTAGAATTAAGATTATCAGTTGAGGATTCTCCTAACTCAGCAGGTTGTGTTATTGACGCTATTAGATTATTAAAGATTGCATTAGACAGAGAGATTGGTGGAGCATTATTATCACCATCAGCTTACTTTATGAAACATCCAATGCAACAATTTACGGATGAAAAGGCAAGGGAAATGATCGAAGAATTTATTCTTAATAAAAGAGAAAGATAATAATATAATAATATGGAACCAATAGAAAGATTTAAAAATTCATTTCAAGAGGGAAATCTTTGGATATATATATTGTCTCTTGGTAGAGAAGTAGAAGTTAAAGAGAAAGATGTTACTAGGTTAATTTTTGAAAAGTTTGGATTTTTACCAAACAATTTAATGGTGAAAACAGTATTATTTAGATTGAAAAATGATGGATATATAAGCAAAGAAAAGTTTGCAGGTGAGAAAGCTTACAAAACTACACCAAAAGGCATTGAAGAATTAAGGAAGATGAAATCGATTGTTGATGAAACAATGGAAAAACTATGTTAGATACTAAAAGACATTGGTTTAAGGGGATAGAAAGAAAAGTTGGTTTTATTTTTTCAAAATTTCACCCCAATTTTTATACAATTATCTCTCTTGTTTTTGCTTTATGCGGGTTTTTGTTTCTTATTAAAGATTTAATAGTATTAGCATTAATATTTTTCATATTAGCGGCAGGTATGGATTTTGTAGATGGAAGTGTTGCTAGATTTAGAAAAATTACTACAAAAAAAGGAGCATATTTAGATACAGTTTTTGATAGATATGTTGAAGCTATTTTCTTGTTTGGTCTTCTTTTTTTACCTTTTCCTGTTGTCATTTTTCCTTCTTATATCTGGATATTTTTAATCCTTTTTGGAGCGATGATGACAACTTATGCAAAGTCAGCGGCCAAAGAGAAAGAATTATTAGAGGGTGAATTAAAGGGAGGTATTTTTTCAAGAGCTGAAAGATTAATAATGAGTTTTATTATTTTGTTGTCTTTGATTGTGACTCCTCAATATACAATATATTTAATAATTCTAATGGCAGTATTATCTAATATTGCGGCAATTCAAAGGATATATCGTTCACTTAGATTATAATTTCATTTTAGATAAGAAAGGAGTAAATATCTGATAAATAGGGGCCTTTTTACCAAGGCCTCTTGTTTTTTTATTAATAATAGCATTTTTGAAATCTTCTATTGTAGTAACATCTGCTTCAGTATAGGCATAGCCAACTCCTTTATGATGATGACTATCGCTTCCGGCGGTCATTCCTAAATTATAATCTTTAGCAAATTGAAGAGCTTTTTTATCTGGTGATGACAATGGTTTTCTTGCATTAAAAACTTCAATAGCATCAATTATGTCTAAATAGTTTTCTAATTTATCTCTAAATCCTTCTCCATTGTGAAATGGATGAGGGATTATAACTAATCCATTTTGCTTTTTTATTTCTTCCATTACGATTTTCGGGTCTTTTTTGTAACCATCGATTTGTTTATTAAGAAATAAACCTAAGATATCTCCTTTTTTTGTTTTTATTTCTTGACCTAAAACAATTAAGAAATTATGTTTTTTTCCTAAAGATATTGCTTCTTCCCATCCGTTAGTGTTTTCATGGTCTGTAATCGCAATTCCATCAAGGCCCATTTTTTTTCCTTGAATAATTATTTTTTCTATATCTGATCCGGCATCATATGAGTGTTTTGTATGACAATGTAGGTCTATTTTCATATAGTTATTATACTATTATTTTGACAAAGAGCAATGAATTGATTACTATTAAAGTGGAGTTGGTATAATGGTTAAGGAAGGCATTATCTTAACATATTATAGGGTAACATATAATCAATTCCTAAAAGATTTAGATCTTTTAGGTCAAATCGGTAAGAATAACATCAAGACAGAAAAAGACAAAATACACATTTTCTGTTCTGACGACCATCAATTAGATTTATTGATAAACAAGTTAGGAAAGCCGATTAATCAAAGAAGGACATAGTTCCTTCTCTTTACGTTTAAGGAATAGCTTGTTATTATCTAACTATGAAAAAAAAGATATTTATTGCTATTAACTTGCCAGAAAAAATAAAAAGTGAGTTAGTGAGTTATCAAGAAAAGATAGATAGATTTTTTGATGATACTTGTCCCATCAAATGGACTAAAAAAGATAATTTACATATCACAATGTTTTTTATTGGCTTTGTTGAATATGATGAGTTAATTGATGTTTTTAATAAAACAGAAAAAGCATTAGAAAATCTTCAGCCATTCAAAATTAAAATAGATTCAATAACTTATGGTCCCTTGGGTAAAACACCGAAGATGGTTTGGGCTAATGGTGAGAAAATACCAAGTATTGTTGAAGTAAACAGGAAATTAGAAGAATCTCTTTTTGAGATAAGGCCGACTGAGTATGAATTTACTCCTCATATTACATTAGGAAGAATTATTCAATGGCAATTTAAGAGAATTGATGAAGATCAAATACCTCAAATAGAAGAATATCCCAATCTATCTTTTAATGTTAATTCAATTGATATTATGGAGAGTGTAAAAGGAAGATATGTTATCTTAAAGTCAATTAATTTATGAAAATACATTTTGTAGGCATCGGAGGAATAGGTGTTTCTGCTTTAGCTCAATATTACTTGCTTAATGGACATAGTGTTTCTGGTGAGGATGTTGTTGGTAAAGGAGAAATTATAGAAAAGTTAAAAGAAATGGGGGTAAATATTTCAAAAGTAGATTCTTGTGATTTAGTTATTTATAGTCCTGCCGTCAATAGAAATCAAATTAAAATCAAAGCCCCTAAAATTATGAGTTATCCTGAAGCATTGGGTGAAATATCAAAGAAATATTTTACTATTGCTATTTCAGGAACACATGGAAAAAGTACAACAACAGCGATGCTTTCCTTAATTTTAATTGAAGCAGGGCTTGATCCAACAGTTATAGTTGGCACAAAATTAAAAGAATTTAATGGTTCTAATTTTAGAATGGGTCATTCTCAATATCTAATTATTGAGGCCTGTGAGCACGAGGCATCATTTTTGAATTATCATCCAGATATTGGGGTAGTATTAAACATTGAAGCAGATCATCTTGATTATTATCAAAATATTGAAAAAATTAGAGAGGCCTTTGCTACATTTGAATCTCAATCAAAAAAAGTTATTAAAAATGTACCCGTAATTAATGATTTGAAGGTGAATGTTCCTGGGGAGCACAATAAATTAAATGCTTCTTTTGCTGTTGCGGTTGCTCGTGAGATAGGAATTAGTGATGAAGTTTCTTTTAGGGCAATATCTAAATTTTCTGGAACATGGAGAAGATTTGATGAACATATTTATAATAATTTAATTATTATTGATGACTATGCTCATCACCCAACAGAGATATTAGCAACAATTAAGAGTGTAAGAGAAAAGTATCCCAATAAGAAAATATATTGTTTCTTTCAGCCCCATCAACATCAGAGAACCTTTTTATTATTAAATGACTTTGTCGATGCTTTTAATCAATCATTAAAAATTGTAGACAAATTGTTTTTAATTGATATATATGATGTTTGTGGTAGAGAAAGCAAAGATATTAAAATTAACTCTCAAGAAATTGCTAAAATGGTTGAAGGGTTAGAGTATATTAAAAAAGGAGATGTTTCAAAAAGGATAAATGAAGTCGATGTCGTTATTTTTATGGGGGCAGGGGATATATATAATTTGAGTTGTGATATTAGGAAGAATGTAATATAATGTAACATAATAAGTTTAATAAATAATAAATATATGAATAAAAAAACAAGCCATATTATAATATTCTCTCTTCTTGTTGTTTTGACAATAGGAATTATTTTTACTGACTATGTTAAACAACTAGGCACTATCCTAGCTGATGCCAGTGTTCCTAATCCTGGTCACTCTTTGAGTGAAATAGAAGGATGGGAAACATTAGTAAAGACGTCTGGAGATCAAACAATAGCAGGTATTAAAAACTTCTCAGGTAATGTCGGAATAGGAACAGCAACTCCAGGAGCAAAACTTACAATTGCTGACAACGGATCTCCTATGGGTGCAAGATTTCTTGATA
>ERZ795059.3553-NODE-3553-length-15091-cov-4.894985_pt1 | contig 15091 bp, 21 predicted proteins | sample MGYA00375143_ERZ795059 | MGnify/ENA primary metagenome ERZ795059 (study PRJEB30188, sample SAMN05720168) | activated sludge metagenome | isolation source: Anaerobic digester | place: USA | collected 2015-01-07 ... | reverse complement strand
GTTCTCCAAGTTACTTATTAGTAGAAACTCTTTCTTCTGTTTCTGCAGTCGTTGCATTTATTGTAGTAACTGCATTTGTAGTAGTTGATGATGTTGCAGATTTTAATTTATTAACTACATAAACTATTCCACCAATTGCTACACTAGTTAGAACACCAGCAGACACAAGTACTTTCCACATAGTCAATAATTTAATAACAAGTATAATGTCAGCAATTAATGCTCCTAAAGCAATAATTCCTACAATAATAAGTATTGCGAGATCTTTCTTATTTATATTCATAATTCACCTCAAAATGTTTTCTTATATAATTATATATAGCAAAAATTAAAATTCTTTAAAGAAGTCGCCAAACCATAAAGGCTTACTCATGTCAGCAATATGTTTAATACGACCATCACCAAATTTAATTTGATCAAACCCCCACGTCATAGTATAAACATTCATATCAACATAGCGTATAAGTCCAGTTGATGTAGTATCTATTACCATACCAACGTGCTTATTAGAATCTGATATTACCATTATAATAAGATCACCTGATTGAATTTGATTCACATCTGTTCTGAACGCACACTGATCTCTTTCATTTAAATTTTCAACACGCTTATTTAACCAATCAACATTTTCAAGCTGAATATTTGCACCAAGTGAAAAGAAATAAGTGTAAATTGCGCCAACACAATCTGCAGTTTTATATTTTGGATCTCCATTTTGTTTGTATGTCCAACCATTAAACATTCTAATCCATCGATTCATTTTTTCGGTCGGTGACATATTCTTAAATTTTTCCCAAGAAATAGAAAGTTCTTTTATACGTTCAAGCTTTTCTTCTTGAGTAAAATTTTCTGTTTTTGGTTTTGAATACTTACCAATGTAGTATCTTGATTGTGCAATTAATGTTATGAACATCGTCAAGACTATTAATAACATAATTATAATTGTTGCCTTGTCATGCATGATCATTTTGATCCATGCATTTCTTAAAAATTGTCCTATTGAAGTAAAGAATTTTCCTATATACATTAGTACCTTCTTAAATCCTTTTTTGACTTCACTTTCTGGTGGACTAAGGACGGAGGCAGTGCCGTCAATATAATCTTTTGAATCTTTTTTCATAGCTCTCTCCTAATTTGCTTCTTATATTATATAAGTTAAAACTTTAAAATGTCTATTTATTTCATGCGGAATGCAACTCGTGAATTGGTATAGTTATTGATAGAATTATTAAGATCAAACATAAAATCGTGACTCGTAAAATCTTTTACACGAAACCTTAATTGTTGTGTTTTTGCTGTAAGCGTCACATCTAGGTAGATTTGTTTTACACCCATAGTTTGTGCGATTGAAGATAATGCTTTGAGATATGGTCTTGTTGGATCGTTTAGTTTACCAATTAGTTCTGATTGTGCGGGGTACATTATGAGACCAGCCATATCAACTTTATTCGCTATTTTTACTTTTAAATCTTTTACAGAGACATTTGGAAGATCTCGTGCATGCTTCCATATTTTATTTACTAAATAATCGTGTAATAGATTTGCGTCTTTTCCGAATTGCTCATATTTATCTAAAATAAATTTATTGAGTGCATCTTTTATAGCTTTATCAATGAGTGTTTGTTTTGAATTATTTGTTATACTTCTTGCTTTTGTTATACTTGAACGTATGATTCTCCAAATATTTGTATCAACTATTTCCATTACTGTTAAAAATGAAGATAAAATTGATGATGTTGAGAATGCCTCAATGATAGAAACAGTTGCAATCATAGCATCATTTTTTCTATATGCCTTCGGATCTTCCTGAATTTTATCAGTCATTGATGTAATACTAGGTGACGCGCCACCTTTATATTTTGAAGAAACGTAAATAACTTTATTTGCTACAAGGTCAACTAATTTAATGTTCGCTGCAGATGGAAATTCAATTTGATCAATTCCATACTTCATAAACATATATACACCATCAAGTACTTCACCGAAATTTTTACCAATAACATCCAAGTCTTTAGTACTTATTAAATTAATTGCATCAATTGTACTCTTATCAAAGATGACAACATCCGTGTCACCATCTTGTATGTCAGGTAAATTATTCTTTTTTGCTTTTTGCAAAATAGAAGAATTTTCAAGATTACGTAATATTGACTTTAGTACTTTTTTAAGTTGTGCATCATAATGTGAATGTTCTATTGCTTTATTAATTGACACAATTAAACTGCTTACAGGTTTCTTGAATGCCACACCAGTTAATTTTAAATCTTTTGGTGTGAGACTCTTAGGTGTTGTATGACTTATAGCTGATGAACTTCCTTCTTTTGTTGATTGGGCGTTCGCAATCAAAAAAGATTCGTTAGCTTTAAATTTGCCAAAAGATTTTTTTAATTTAAATTTATATGTTGTGAAAGTATCAGAATAACCACCTGCGTCTTTGCTTGTTAATTTCTGTACAATCTCAAATTGCGCACCTGTAGCATTAGATAATAATTTCAATATTTCTTTATCATCATTAGTTTTGAAGTTCATCTTTTTAGAACGTTCACCAATTCCACCACCAGGACGTGATGACACTACGCCATTCTTTTCAAGGGCGAGTGCTACTTCTTTTCTTAATTCGTCACCATTTGTTGTTGCTTCAAGATATATATTTAAACTCATGATCCCCACTCTTTAGCTGCGGTGAAGTTTTGTCTACTAAAATTTAATCTATCAACTAGTTTAGTAATTGCACCATTATTTGTATTAACTATTACAAAACCCTCTGGTGTTGTTGCTTTAAAACCTTCGGCATCTTGTACAAATGATTTTACATTCATTTCAAGATTATTAAATTTTTTTAAGAATATAATTTTGATGTCATACAATAATTTATAAATTGACATTAGTGCAATTATTTTTTCTCTATTTTGTTGTAAGAATTCCATCGACATTTTTGCTCTTTTACCACTTAATGCAACGGGCAACATCTCCTTCAATGCTATTACAAAATGTCCGAGATCATCTATAAATGATCCACTTTTTATAAATTTATTAATTGTTCTTTCAATTGCTAAATCAAGATTTGATTCTTTAAGTCCTTCATAAAATTGTTTTGTTAATTGGTGAAATAGTCTTCCAACTTCATTTAATTTTACAGTAACTATCCATGCTTCTTCTTTTGTAAAGTTAACTTTTCCTGATGCATCTTGCGGCATCTTTGCAGTAATCCACCACACATCATTGGATTTTAAAAATGGTACTTCAGTTACTGGTTGTGAGTTCATTTCTGATAACTTGTCACCAACATATTTTGTATGAAATACAATTCCAAAATTTGCTCTTTCAATTTTAATTCCTAATTCACTCTTACGTTCAACTGCATAAAGAATAGTATTGGGTCTAAATGTAATATACTCTACACCTTCAATATTTTGTATCTTCTTCATAGATGGCGTGAACATTAAATCACCTTGATATACTCCATCCATATTGATGCGAGATAAATATTTAAAAGCTGTAGATAATTTATCTCCGACTGCCTCTTTGAATTGTGAAGTTTCGGCAACACTATATGCTACTTTTGGAGTCTTTGTAAATGCAGATTTTGTTGATACGAAGAAGCCTTCGTTAGAAGGATCAATTCCTGCTACGATAGCTGGAGCGCCATCCCATTTAACTGATATTTCATGTTTTGAAGATATTCCCACTTCTAACATTTCATTTCGCAATGCACGAAATATATTTATTGCCTCACGCAACTTATCGATACTTTCAAGTGAGAATTGTTCTATATGTAATTGATGTAGATTTTTTGCTTCAAGTATTTGTTTGAAATATGATTGCATTACATACCTTTTATCACGTCGATGGTAGAAGGAGGCACTAAAGATTGTAATGATTTGAATTTCTTTTGTGCTATGAGTTCACGTATTTTACTTGCTTTAAATTCTTCTCTATTTTTGTTTTTAATGACATAAAAATATCCTTCTTCAGTCATTGGTTTTAATGTCAATATATCGTCATATTCTTTAAAATATTTACCATATGTTAGGCGTGCGGCGTCATCTTCTCCTACAACAACGATAAGTGGTCTCTGAGTATCAAGTTTAAAAATTGATTTTTGGAAGTCTTCCCATCGATATCCGCTTCCAAACAATTCTATTACTCTATGTGCTGGGACGCCACTCCCAACAATCATTCTTCTTTTTTGATCAAATGAGAATATGTCTCTTTCGTTTTTCTTTTTTTTATGTTCTGGATCTGTAGTTAGAACATATACATTATCTTTACCAAATTTTTCTGCTACTTCATCATATACTGCTTTGTGACCATTATGCCATGGATTAAACCCACCAGTATATACTACAAAATTTGGTTTTGGAGTCTTTGATATTTTCTCTAAATATAATTTCATTACTCTTCATCTGGTCCGAGATTTCCACTTTTATTCAACATACCCATAGAACTCATATTATTTATAGATGCAGTTATTGTATTAGTTCTTTTATCTACAGAAACTACTTGATGTGGGTGAATTATTTTTCCTTCTTTAAGTTTTTTTGCATCTTCATCAGTTATGAGTAATGCGCCAGGTTTTAATTTATACATAGCGTCAGAAGTATATTTAACTGTTTCTATTACTTCACCATTTTGATTAATAATTCTTATTTGCCATCCAAGCGTAGAACCCAATACGTCTTTTACTTTTGATTTAATTGTATCTGACATACTGAGTGATTCGTCGCCATCTTTATTAAAGGCTGCGGAAGCCTCGGTGTATTCGTCTTTAAGTTCTTTAGGAATTATGCTTTCCAAATATTCTTTCTCTTTCATTAAAAAAACTCCTTACAAGTATTTACAAATCCTTTAAAATATGATATAATGATCTCAAGGAGATTAACATGTTATTATCATACAAACGTAAACTAGAAAAACAAGCATTTAAAGAATTTGCACAATGGATAAAGGAAAATTATCCTGATGTCGATCCGGTGACAACGATTAAATCACTTGCTCGTCGCTATCCAGATAAAAAGAATCTTCCTAGCGATGATCATTGGCACATTGATGACATTGCAACAATCTTAATCTTCATGGAAGGGCGTTAATTATAACGCCCCTTTTTTTGCACTCCAAAATTCACTCGAATTAAGTATCTCGACCGCCTCTAATAATTTCCTATCTCTTAATAATTTCGCAATCTTATTATTTAAATCAATACGTGCAGCTGTCAATTTTAATTGTAATCCAGTAGGTGAATCAGTGAGTATAAATTCTAGACTATTATCAATAACAAGTACATCTTGTATTGAAGGTGCTTCAATCGTGCGGGCTTCTTTACCTGTACCAGTAGAAGAAATTGATTGTTTGGAAATTATGTTATTCCCTTGATACTGAAGATTTTGCATTTGACCTACTAATTCGGCATAAAACTTGCTGAGTGTTTCTTTAGGAATAATATACGCATCTTGATATCCTAATTGTTTTATTGCAAGTGTTTTTTGTCTATCAATATAGTCTTTTATGTCCATCTCGATATCAACTTTTTGATTTCCAACTATAACCGCAAATTTACCATTTGCTGGTTCTGGTTTTACGTCGACACCTAATTTTGACATGTCACGTTCTATAAAATGGTTTGAGAGAACGTCTGAAAGTTTCATTTCAATTTCCCCTGTTTGTGGAGTTCTTCTGCTGCCGCTAGCATTGTACGGTATATATTAAGAGATTGTTGTAATACTTGCACCTTTTTTTTCTTTTCTTCCCTCTTCTTGTGAACATAAAGTCCTAACATACCAAGAGGAACTGCATTCTTTTTAATCTTATCTCCTAGAATTTTAAATAGATCATCTATTACAATTCTTAATCTGCGATCATCCACCCATCTAACTTCTTTTTTAAATGTGTGTATGTTATTAATTTTTAATTCCTTACCAATTAATTCAGACAAAGAAGATTTTGTATTACACATTTCAATTAACATTTGTAATACCATATCTCTAGATGTAACACCACCTTCTGCAATTAAAATAAAAGGTAAAGGTTTCTCAAAATGTATTTCCAATATTTCTTTGATATAAGCGTTATCTTTAAATACAACTTTAATACCTCTATTTTGTATGAACCACTCAAGATATTTACGTATGTTAAAAGATAATGTACATGTAAGACTTAAATATGGAAGATTACTCTGCCACATTTTTGCGTCAGCTTGGTCAACTTTGAGTGTATAAATATTAGCATGACGTGTGACATCTCCCATAAATTGTTTTTGATAAAGGAAGTCTATAATGCCATCACGATCTGCACCAACAATATGACTCTTGATGTATGCTTTCATTTTTTGAAGTGCATATAATTCTTCAAGACTATATGACTTAAATTGAAGAATGGTAGGATATGTTTTAAGACAATAATTCTCTATGACTAGAGAACTAGTTTGCATAACAATCTCTATTGGAATATGTATTATATCCCTTTCTCTTTTTTGTAATGCATAATTCACCTTCCACGTTTGTACTGATATTCCCATGCCGCTCCTTAGATGTCAAAAAATTCTTGTATTGCATCCAATGAATATAATTGATTAAAATGAGAGCAGTTATCTATTGTTGCATTAAAATTTGGAGCAACTTCAACAATCCAGCGGCACCACACTTGTGGATTTGGTACATGATAATTTATACAATTCATACATACATGTGTGTATGTACCATTATTTTTAACATAACGAACGAATTCTTTTAGAGCAGAAACAATAGCATAATATGCGGCATCTCTTAAAGTATTTGATGCAAAGATAATTTCAGTAACATTGTTAGCAGTGGAAATAGTAATAGTGTTTGTATCAATATAATTACTAATATCAGAGGCTGTAGGACTTGTTGCTATTTTTATACCATTAGATGCAGTATAAGGTGGTACAGTTATTACTGTAGAAATTAAAGCCCAAAATGTAGGATCGTAATTTATCATATTGAAGATGAGACGTTTTTCCCACCTTCCAAGTCTAAATTTAATATTTCGCATAATGTTCCTCAATAAGCATATATTTATATTTGTTCAGAAGGGGGTGGAATTTCATCTTTTTCTTTATCATCAAATAATAAACATTGTACATCTTTATCTGGTACTATTATTGGTGGAGTTTTTGGTTCTTCTCTTGGATGGAACCTATAACATTGCCATGGGACTAGTCTTGCTTCTTCAAGATATTTCCACCATCTACAAGGAGCACATCCACCACAATTATCGTCCTCAAATGCATTTTCACAAAATGTAACACTATTAATTATTTCATGAGGTAATTCACTTAATTCATACCACTTAGAAACCTTACGAAGTGGAATGACTAATTCTGGAGGATTATTAGTTCTAAACATTTTAGAAACTGCTTCATAAATACCTTTAATTTCTGGCCAATATGATATGTCATCGTCTCCTGTAACATACCCTAGCGCTATCTTATTATGTTTCTCATTGTACGAATATATTATAGATGATAACCATACAGGAACTTGTTGAAGGTAACTACCTAGGACTTCATGATTATTACCAATTTCAAATTTTACCGTCGTACCAAGAAATTTAAAATTTGGATTTTGATTAAAGAATGGTAATAGTGCTCCTATCGCCATTTGTTCACGCTTTATTTTATTTGTATTATTTACTAATTCAAAATAAGCAGCATCTACTTTGATGCCACTATTAATTGCTTTCCAGATTAGATATGTAGAATCTAATCCTCCTGACCATCCAACTAATAAATGATCTCCTGCGTAAATATCTATTATTTCAGACATTCGTCCTCTCTTTCTAAATCTCTTTCATGTGCAATATGTCTACGATTTTCAATCTCTTTATAATATTTTTCTCTTTGTTCACGATTCATTACAAGCATAGCATTAATATCTAAATCAAGTGATTTATGGAATTCGTCTTTTCTTATCCATAATTTATACCATAATAATTTTATGCCGCAATTCCATATTTTTCTTTTAACATAAAATATTTTGTCTTCTAGAAAATCATATCGCCAGAAGTTATACACTTCATATTTAAATAATTCCCATTTTGTCATATTACATCACTTTTTATTTAATAATACTCTTAATGGTTTTGCCGCCACACTAAAGCTATTTATAATAAAATTAATAAGATCAATTCTTAAATCTGAATGTAAATATCCAATATTAACTAAATTATTAACAAAATATTCTATGTCACATTTCATATTTATAAATGTTTCCATTCTATATATCTGATTTTCATACTTATCCTTCATATAAGTTGTGAATTCATTAAATGATTTAATAGTAGGTTGTGTTGAAACTAGTTTTGTTTCTATTCCAAATTTCATTACATCACCAAAATATTATTAAGAATAATACCAGTATATGGTTCAGAATAAAGTATATAATTTGATAGCGTTGCGAGTTCTCTCTTAAATGTTAAATTGTTTTCTTCAACCTGCGTGTCTTCTTCACCATCAAGAAGATGTTCATATTGAAGTGATAAAACCACAGAAACTTTTGCAAAATAATAATCATCTATTTCTAGATCATAACATAGAATTTCAGTATCATCCGGGACAATCTCATCAAATTCTATAGTTGTTACTTCATCATCATTTAATATTAAAAACTTGCAATTCATATCTTTAAAATCTTGATATGTGAGCATGTCATTGTTTGCAGTAATAATAATTTTTATTTCTTTATTGTCGAATATTTGGATATCCTTTTTAGGAATCATTCGATTAAGTAATTCATCATCAAAAAATTGTACGTCACCATCTGATATCTTGATTTTTTTTACTACATTACCTTTGCGATTTGAATTGAGAAACGATATTTCTTTAGTTCCTTCAACCATTTTAACGGAGTCCCGTGTGCGTATAAACATAATCATCTCCATAGAAAAATAGGGGTCCAAAAGGACCCCCTTAATCAACATCTTTACTCTGTGCCGCCTTTCATCATCATAGTAGCTTTATCACCAAGCATATACACAGGAAGTTTACCATCCCATTTTTCAATCCACTTCATGGATATAGTATCTTTGCTTACTGATGCGCGAAGTAATTCTTGCTTACGAGCTTCACCTTCAGCTTCTAATATAGTGGCTTGTTTATTTTGCTCTGCTTGTTTCTTCTTGTATTCTGCTGTTTTAATCTTTTGCTCTTCAATCTGCTTTTGTTCTACAACAGCATTGAATTCTTTATCAAAGGAAATATTTACAAGATTGACGGACTCTAGAATAATATTGTATGTTGCGAGTCTATCTTTTAGAGCATTCTCTATCAAAGTCTTTACATCTTCGCGTCTAACAATGATTTCCTCTACAGGAAATTGTGCTACTGATGCCTTAACACTTTCATTTACTGCTGGATGTATAACTTTTTCTGAATAATCTCTACCAACTTTTACATAAAGGTCATTAACCTTTTTATAATCGAGGTGATAGTTAACTACAACATTTACGAGAACCTTTTGAAGATCCTTTGATGCAGAATCAGCTTTAATATTTTCTCGTTGTGTTTTTACATCAAACTTTACAACATCAACTATTACAGGCAATTTAAAATAAGTTCCCTGACTGTATGATGCAGTATTACCTGTAAATTTGTTGAATGTAACTCCAACAACACCTGCTCCTACACTGAAGCACGAACTACATCCTATGATGAGAGCGAAGATAAGACTCACACCAATGATGATCACCTTTTTTGAGATTGCAGATGAAACTGATTTTGCTACATCACCGATCGATTTAGCATTATCAAGTTCATCCATAATCTCTTGCTTTGTTTTTGGCATATATCTCTCCTAATAATTTGATTTGCAAAATTATTTTCTACTCTTTGCTAATTCTTCTTCTTGATCTGCACGATCTTCCGCATCAAAGAATTCCATGTCGTTGGCCGCGGCAAAAGCCGTCACACTAGAATCTCTCATCTTAGTAATATTCTTTGCAACAGATTTGTAAAGTTTGTGATATCCTGCATTCGTATGAGCATAATTCATGGTATTTCCATGTGATATACCAACAGTCTGCGCCAAATCAATTGCAGTAATATCTGCACCAAGAAATACAAAAATCCAACTATAAGTTTCTTTCTGCAATTTTATCATTTCTTGAATCTTATCTGAGAAATATTCTTTTGATGCATTCTCTGCACCATCTGTAATAACTACAAAGAAAACTTTTTCGGGACGTTCTGATTCATCCATCTTTGAATAACGTTCACCAATTGAAACTATAGTTTTTCCAACGGCGTCAAGAAGTGCAGTTAATCCGCGGGGAATAAAAGTTTCTGTTGTAAGTTGTGGTACGTCATTAATGTCTTTATTTTCATAAACAACATCATAGTGATCGTCAAATTGATAAAGGTTGACCGTTGCCTTTCCTGGTACTTTCTTTTGTTCATCAATAAATGTATTGAATCCTCCAATAACATCATTGACACATGAGCCCATAGAACCTGAACGGTCAAGAACTATGGTAATGTCAGCGTAATCCTTTTTCATTATCGTTTTCTCCTTTATAAAATAGAATCGTCACCCATAAGTTTTTGAAGAAAACTTACTAGGTCAACATTAAGTCGTAACATCCCTTGTATATTTTTGTATTCTTCGTAAGTCATTATATCATCTTGAAAATCTTTGTCTAATTTAAGATAATAATTCCAAAACGCCGCAGAATTAACAAGATAATATTTTGGCGCAATAAAAAGTGATTCATATGTGTCACTTACATATCCATCACCTTGATTGAGATAGCTTTCAAAGCTATTACGAATATTTAAGGTCTTACAATAATTCATAATTGCATTGTGAAAGCTTCTTAATTGAGGTTTATAAATTTTATTAAGCCATTTATAATCCTTGTTGTTTTCTATCGCTTCTATCATGGTTAATTATATCACCGCGGCCGCGGATTCATCTATGAATATGTTGATAAACTTATCAGTAAATCTACTGATATACTTAATTAACTACCATCAGTTGCACTGACAGATTTATTATATCACGGAGGTCTCATGTGTGTCTATGAAAAGTTACGTTTTTTTGAATTTTTTTTTCTTATGCATTTTTGTCTATTTTCGTAGACACATTCTATAATTTTCTTATATAATTAAAATAGATGGAGACGTGCATGACAGATATAGCTTTGACCGCAGACGCACATATGAATCTTTTTAGAAGATATAATTCTTTTTTCCCACATGTGGAAAAAGCATTCGAGTTCTTTTATAATCAATGTAAAAATCAAAATGTTCAGTATATATTTGTTTGTGGAGATTTATTCCATACTAAAAATTATACAGCAACAGATGCTCTTTTAAAAGCAAATGATATACTTCATAACCTATCTCAAATTGCAGAGATTCACATGATTCCTGGCAATCATGATAAAGTTATGAACGATGATACTGAAGTAAATCTTCTGAATAATTATAAATATTATAAGAATATTTATGTTCATAATGAATATGAATGGTTGACAATTAATGGAACAAGATTTGATTTTCTTCCATTTAAAAGAGAAGATATATTAAAAAAAGAAATTGCGAACATTAAATGTAATGGAGAATCATGTGTGCTCATAAGCCATCTTGGAGTTGCAGGTTTTCACCTCCATGAAGGTGCAGAATATGGTTATGTCGATAGATCGTCACAAGTTGCCCCCGCAGATTTGAAAAAATTTAAGAGGGTTTTTCTTGGACATTATCATGGTTTTCAAGAAAATGGTAACACTATTTATGTAAGTGCACCATTTCAATCAAGACATGGTGATGAAAATAGTAAACATGGTTTTATATTTTATGAATCAATAACAAATGAAGCAAAGTTTATTGAAAATCCATTTTCGCCTCGCTTTATAACTATGGATTTTACAAAAGATAATATTCAAAAATTAATGAGTGTAGAAAATTGCTTCATTAAATTGAATATCAATCGTCACATTTCAAAAGAATTACTAATGGCAGTAAAATATAGACTGCTTAAAAAGAATTGTGATGTTGATTATAAGTTTAACATCATACCACAAAATGCACAATTTGCCACAATCGAAGGGTGGGATACTATAACGTACACCACAACCGATGATCTACTTATCGGCTTCGTAAAAAACCTACAAAATCAAAACAAAATTAATTCTAATTTTAATGAAAAGGAATTATTAGACATTATTTTACAATAGATATGTAATATAATTCTATATCGGAAGGACAACTGGGCACAGCTGACTCGATGCCGCAATCATCGAGTCTAACTTCCAAATTTATAATTATATTGCGGGTAATTATCATGTCATATGGCTACATCTATTTAATTAAAGACCATCTTAATAATAAAATTTACGTTGGAAGACGTAAAGGGTTAGCAGAGAATTCAAAAGATTATTTTGGTTCTGGAACAATAATTTCAAGAATCATTAAAAAGAGAAAACATCATTTATCCAAAATAATTATTGGATATTGCAATTCATTAGAAGAACTCATAGAAGCAGAAACTGAATGCATACACTTCTTTAGAGCATTTGGTTCTGATGGAGTTAATCATGATGAAATTTATGGATATAATCTTAAACCGACTGGCGAAGATGGAGGTGGAATAAAAGGATTAAAATTTTCGGAAAGTCATAAACAAAATATGAGTAAGGCACTAAAAGGTAAGAATAAAGGAAAGAAAAATTCACTAGGATATAAGCACACAAAAGAATCAAAACAAAAAATGAGCAAAGCAAAAAAACATAATAATTATACATTAGGATATAAACATACACAAGCTGCGAAAAATAAAATTAGTAAATCACATATGGGAAATAAAAATTGTAATTATCGCAAAGATTTAGATTTATATATAAATGATATTATTTTGATGAGACGGAGTGGATATTATATAAAAGATATCGCTTCACAATTCAATTGTTCATGTACAGCGATTAAAAATAGATTAAAAGGAATTTAATAATGTTTGTTCCACTTCGCGTAGAATTCGAAAACTTTCTAAGCTTTCAGGAAAGGCAAGAATTCTTTTTTCGTCATGATGGAGTTCACTTCATTTATGGAATTGACTACGATGCTGATGTCGACGGTGACTTCACACGTGAACAATACAATGTAGGTGTCGGAAAAAGTTCTCTTGCAATGGTAATGCAATTTGCAATCTACGGCAGAATTCAAAAAAAGATAGTAAAAGATCGCATAGTCAATAAAACAACTGGCAAGAATCTTTATGTCCAATTTGAATTTCAAATGTCAAACACTGGAGATACATATAGGATTGAAAGATATAGAAAGCATGATGAACACAAGCATAATCTATACCTTTATCGCCAGGATCCACTAAGCAAGAAATGGCAAGACATATCAGAAGTTGATAAAGATGCAACACAATCAAAAATAAATACTTTGATTGTCCTTGACATTCGTTCATTTGAAAAAACCAATCTCTTTACGAGGGAAGATAGAGCACCATTTCTAGAAATATCAAATCTTGATCGCGGAACTATCTTTGAAAATATTGTAAACCTTAATAAGGTTCGTCCTTACGCAGATAAAATTCGTAAGAAACTTGATGAGATCGAAGAAAAATTACTCAACATTAATCAAGATGTCTTAACAACAGCAACTCTTATAAAAAGAGACAAAGAATTTGTAAATGAAGTGCAAACAACAGCAGAACAAAAGAAAAAACAATTACAAAAAGATATAGATGAATTTAAAAAAGAAATACAAAAATTAACGTCACTCAATATACCAATAAAAGATATTATTAAAAAAGTTGAAGAATTCAAAAAGCTTTATGTAGAAAGTAAAGCTATTGAAGATAAAATGGACAAGTTTACGGCTGAAATTGAGACCATCGATAAACTAATAACATCAAATCAATCAACATTAAAGAATTTAAAGAAGACACAAATCAAGAACAAAAAAGTTTATGACAATCATAAGCCTATGACGTGCCATAAATGTGGAGCAATACAGCAAGAAAAGGAATATAAAAAAGAACACAATAATTTATATGACACACTAATACGAAATATTAATCAACAAATTATTGAAGAGACAAAGACACTAGAAGAAAATGAAGAATTAAAGAAAGATTTTCAAGAGCAATATGATTCATTGGGATTAGATTTAGAAGAAGCAAAAGAAAAACTTGACATTTTTGAAATGCCAAAGGAAATAAAAAAAGAAATTTATGAAGATAATGAAGTAATATTAAGTGATTTAAGAAATATTACCGAACAATTAAAATTAAAAAAGCATGAATTACAGAGTATTGATGTAGATGGGCAAGTTCAAAAGCTAGAAAAAGAAATAGAAGATAAAAGAGCATTATTAAAAACATATGAAGAAGAACGTAACAAAGTTCGTCACACAAAAGAAATGCTAGAATTTTGGAATGATGCTCTTGACTTTAAAAATGAAGCTTCAATTAAACAGTATATTATTAGCAAGATAATTCCAATATTTAATCATACGCTTCAGCAAGTAATTGATGCAGTGTATAAAGGTGACATGGTAATATCGTTTGATAGTTTTTTTAATGAGACAATTATATATCAAGATGAGCAAACTGTTTATGATGAACTAAGTACAGGCGAAAAAACAAAAGTAAATTTTTGTATCTCACTTGCCATCTTTGATTTAACACGTATTAATTTGGATGGTTGTAATGTTGTATTTATGGATGAGATTTTTAACAATATTGATCTACCAACAATCATAGTCTTTTTGGAAATTATAAAAGAAAAATATTCTTCAGATAGCGGAGTATATATTATTTCTCATTTGCAAGAAGTAAAAGACAATCTTGATCCTGAAACAATAGTAAGGATTGAGAAGAAAGATAGATGCTCAAAAATTTATTTGGAGAAATAATATGACCGGTATAAATTTTGTAATAAATGAAAAAGGCAGAAAAAGTGCAGTTGTTATAGACTTAAAGAAGCATGGGAAATTATGGGAAGATTTTTATGATGCGCTCAAAGTAAGAAAAAGAAAGAATGAGCCACGTGAAACGTTACAAATGGTGAAAGAAAAATTGATAAAAAAGAGCAAATAAAATGGCCATATATGAAATAGTGTTTGCAA
>ERZ795059.3552-NODE-3552-length-15091-cov-9.826949_pt1 | contig 15091 bp, 13 predicted proteins | sample MGYA00375143_ERZ795059 | MGnify/ENA primary metagenome ERZ795059 (study PRJEB30188, sample SAMN05720168) | activated sludge metagenome | isolation source: Anaerobic digester | place: USA | collected 2015-01-07 ... | reverse complement strand
AAGTACGCTATTGTCATAAGCTTAAAATGGTTCCTGACAGTGTAAAGGTTTTCAATCCTTCCTTTGATGTTACTCCCCATGCAAATATAAGTGGTATTATAACGGAAAAAGGAGTATTGCGAACACCGTATGATCTAAGTATTAAAAAAATTTTTCTTTAATATCTGACGGAGCGATTTTTCGCTTCGTTTTTTTCTAGCCATACCACTATAGCTTCATTTCATGCAGAAAAATAATTTTTTTATATTTTATGTGTTATAATTTTTAGAAATCTTATTATTTGTTTTTATATTTTTATCTATTCGCTGGACAAATTTACTTTTCATACAGTAGGAGGGAAAATGGAAAACATAATTGAAGTATCAAATCTCAGGAAGTACTACAAAACAGTGAAGGCTGTAGATGACATTTCTTTCTCAATAGCAGCTGGAAAGGTTTTTGCTCTGCTGGGTCCTAACGGTGCAGGAAAAACTACCACAGTTGAGATTCTAGAAGGGCTTAGAAGGGCGGATTCTGGAAGGATAACCTACTTTGGAAAAGAAATCACAAAAGTAAATTTTGAATTGAAGGAAAAAATAGGTGTTCAGCTTCAAAACACCGTTTTTTTTGAATCTTTGACAGTAAAGGAAACTCTAAAAGGGTTTTCAGGTTTGTATGAAAAAAAATTTGATATTGATATTCTTGTAAAAAAACTAGAACTTGAAGAAAAACTCAATTCCAAAATAAAAACCTTATCTGGAGGACAAAAACAAAGGCTTGCAATAGCTGTGGCTCTTGTAAATGATCCTGATATTGTTTTTCTTGATGAACCTACAACCGGTCTTGATCCCCAGGCAAGGAGAATGCTATGGGACTTTATAAATGAGCTGAAGTCAAGCGGAAAAACAATTATACTTACTACTCATTACATGGAAGAGGCCGAGTATCTTTCAGATTTTGTAAATATAGTTGACCACGGAAAAGTAATCGCTTGTGGGACAGTTGAGCAGTTGATTGATTCAATAGGAATGAAATCAATTATAAGATTTCATTCTAATAAAAAATTCGATAGCTATTTCAAGGACGAGAACCTTAAAATAATTGAAGACACAGCTCTTTCCTCAGAAAAAAAGATATATGAGATACAGACTGATAATGTTGAGACAACTCTTTCAAATATATTTGAAACCACAAGAAAAAACAGTCTTTCAATATCAGAAATAGCTATAAGGCAGCCTAATCTTGAAGATGTGTTTTTGAAGCTTACCGGAAGAACCTTAAGAGATTAGGAGGACATATGAAGATAAAGTCTTTACTTTCAATCTTTTTAAAAGAGGATTTCAGAAACTTTATAGTAATTTTTTGGACTTTTGTTTTTCCTTTGATTTTTTTTCTTTTCTTTACCTCGCTTTTCGGCAATATAGGTAACGGATCAGAAAACTCGTCCGATATGGAGTTTAGAGCAGGAATTTACTTTGAAAAACCGCCTACTGGTCTTGCAAAGGAAATTTCACAAGGTTTAGTAACCGGTCTGGGAGACAAGAACTCCGGCGGACCTTTCGAAAACATTTATGTAAGCTCCTTTGACGAGGGTATACAGCTTATAAAAGATAAAAAACTTGAAATTTTCATAGTTTTTCCGGAAAATCTTGATATGTTGAATCTCAAAGTGGTACTTTCTTCTGTTCCGGCACCGGTAGTAAAGAGCTATTACAGATCCGATTCTGGCTCTGATTTTGCCAGAAAGATCTTTAAAAGTGTTTTGGACTCAGTTAATGTCGAGTTTTATAAGCGGATCTCATCAGCAGAATATACACTGGAGGTTCAGGAATTAAATAAAAAAGCCTCGGATACTTTTTCCTATAAAGATTATCTTTTCCCGAGCGTTCTTTTAATGTCGATTCTTACGGTATCTATATTCAATACACCGCTTTCACTTGCTTATTCGATAGAAAAGGGTATTACCAAAAAGATTTTTACAACCCCTATACGCAGCGGCCATTTCTTAACTGTTGTTATTTTGGAAAATCTTATTCTTTTGGGTATTTCTATCTTACTCATATATATTGAAGGCAAACTAATGGGAGTGAGTCCTAAAGCATTCAGTGCGAAGTATATTGCTTATCTTTTTATGAACGTTATTACTTTAATTTCCGTAGGATTGCTTATGCTTTCGGTTTTTAGAAAGCTTTCGGCCGTCAATGTAGCGGCAAATATTCTTTATCAGTTGATGATGTTCCTTGGAGGTCTTTTCTTTGATGTCAGCCATACTCCGATGATTATACGATGGTTCGTTTATATTAATCCGGTATCATATATGGCTCAAGGATTAAGAAATATAATAAACGGTATGCCACTGGGATTTTTAAATTATTTTGTTCCCTTAGTTTGGATTGGCGCCTGCATAATAATTTTTTCTTTGAACTTCAAGAAGGTGATGAACTATGAATAATAGATTTCTCAATCTTGTGAAATTCTTTTTTCTTGAAACTTTTAAAAATAAATCTGAAGTTTTTTACACCATGTTTTTTCCAGTTATTTTTCTTCTTTTGTTCGGTTTTATTTTTGGCTTGGGAGATACACAGCACCAAGAAGAGAATTTTGAATATGGATTAGTTTTTTCTTCTGGTTACTTGTCTGATACAAATCAAAGCTCCGAGAGTGCATATGATACTGTAAAAGCTTTTTTTGATCCAAATAAGCTTGATATCTATGCAGATAATGAAAGCTTAAAAAATGCCGTACTATCTTCAAAAGTTGATGCTGGAATTATAGTTGATGAAACCTCCAAAGTAAAAGTTTTATACAACTCCGATCCTGCCAATATGCAAAAGATAACATGGATAAAGTTTGCAGGTGAGAACGCTATAAAAAGATTTTTATATGGAGCAAAAAAAGATTATCTGTCTCTTTCTTCTGAAAATATTGGTACAGGAAGAGTTGAGAGCAATCAAATGGACTTTCTTCTTACAGGCATAATTGCCATATCCATACTGTCTGGAGGAATGTTCAGTGTGATTAATACCTTCGGCAGATATAAGAAATTAGGAGTAATCAAAAAATTCATGGTAACTCCAATAAAATCAAACGAATTTGTGATTGCATCATCATTTAACAAGATACTTCTGAACTTTTTTTCAATAGTAATCATTATTATATTGGGCAAAGTAATATATCACATGAACTATTCCTTTGACTGGCCTATGCTTATAATTGTATGCTTAAGCTCCACACTCGGAATGATGGCTTTTGGAATACTTTTGATGGTACTGTTTAAAGAATTGGAAGTAGCCCAGTCTGCTGCTTCTATTTTAATGACTGTAATGATGTTTTTTGCAGGAATATACTTTCCCATTAATATTATCCCCGGATATATTCGGTGGGTTAGTTATATCTTACCCATTAAGTATGTAGCAGATCTTTTACGGCATGTTGCAGGAGTTGAAAGCATGAATATCACTACCTTTTGGCTAATAAATATTATAATGGCGGCATCAGGTATAATTTTGCTTTCTCTTACCTCCAGACAACTGATGAAAGATCAGGCAAGAAATTAAAAAATAAAACCCGCTTAAAGGGCGTTCAGCTTAGGGATTTACGAAAACAAGTAAATTTTTGACCGACTCTCTTCAAGCGGAGGCTCGAAAGTAAAGACTGCACCGAAGGATAAAACCTTTAGTGCAGTCTTTACTTTTAATGAAATTTCTGGTTTAGATAGAGTTTCACTATTGATATGTTTTTCTATTGCCACCAGCAAATTATCAGGTGGCCAATCGAAATAATTTTCTATCAGTAGATCATAGCAGAACAACCAGACAAAATACGTACATTATCTATTTGTATATGCTCTTACAATACCAATTACAATAAAAATCGCATTTATTGCTATAATGGTCCAAATCTTTCCTTGGTCAATTGTGTACTCGGATGTATTGCCGCCAATTGCGACAATGATTAACAGCACTAATATCAATATTGCGCCCCAAAGTGGTACTCTTTTCATTTTATTATCCTATTTACCCCTTAAATCCGGAGGTAATTCCCTTTCACTTAGCGTTGAAATTGTATCTTGACCGGATAGCTTATTTAAATTAAAGAAAGCTTCTCTCATACCCTCAACATCATCATTCTGTGCTGCAATCAGCCCTTTTGTTTTCCAATGCATAGCTTGTTTCTCATCATGATATACCTTATTGGGATTGCAAAGCTCGGCAAGGAAATATTTTAATATGTTAGGATCATTCAGAAAGACTTTCGCCTGTAAAGCTGCCATTTTTTCTTTATAATGCTGCTTCCCGCGACTTCTTGCATCAGAATCGATTTTTCTGTAATTTGCATTTAGTTCTTGAAATTCTTTTATATCCTCTTCATCTCCAAATTGTTGAATAGATTCCCCTATTCTTTGTATCTCATCGAAATCAGTACTCTCACGGCTGCTTTCAGTCTGTAAATATTCAAGTTCATATACTTTAGCCTTTAACGAATTAAACTTTTTCAATAATTGAATAATTCTGTCATCATCGAGACCAATAAGTTTATTGCAATCCATATACTCAAGATCAATATTATGAAGCTCATCTTCATAACTTTCTGCTTTTGATATAATATCATTAAGTACAGCTTCATCCTTTATTTCTTCAATTTTACTATACAACACTCTTATATCGTTACCCAACAACTGCATCGGCTTTTGTAAATCAAGTTGTTCGGCATTATAAACCAGATCACCGCTGATAACCAAATCAATATGCGGTACATACGCAATAACTTCTATTTTTCTGGATTCATCGATACTGATGCTAACCTCAATATCAAACCCCTCGGGTATGGGCCGAGTTAAACTTTCTGAACGAATATAGATATTTCCAACCCATTGATTATTATCAGGGTTATTAAGGTTTTCACCTTCCCAAATTTTAATAGCGATGAAATCTTCTGTATTAGGTTTAATAGTTTTATTTGCTTTAAATCTTTTTACTGCCTTAGCAGGTAATACAGTACCTTTAATTATCATGCTCTCAAGAACTCTTTGCCCATCTGAATTAATCTCTACACACAAAGAATGGGGTATAGGTGGTGCGGATGTAATTAATAATTCTTCTTGATGTTTAATTTGAAAAGAATCGTCAAGAACTTTAAGAATCTCTCCTTCCTTATTTCTAACAGAAATTTTGAAATTATTGAGTGTGTTCTTCTGAAGTAAAACATCAATATCAAAAATACCTTGCTCTGTATCCAATACATCAACCCAACCACTTTTCCATATACCGCTGGTATCATCAACTTTAAATTGGCCGTATACCAGTGAAGCGTTATTTGAATTAAATCTACCTACAACATTAGCAGTATCTTCGGAAGTAGCAGGTACAAATTCCAATTGAACAGTAACATCATCATATGCAATATCCACTGTTTCTTCATCTGTTTGAGGAACTCTGCAAGTCGAGCCATATATCGCAGCTCCGCGTGCCACCACGGTCATGGGGTCAATTGAAGAATCTAATTTTATATTATAGTATTTTTTTAATTCTTCTCTTATTGCTGGAATAAGAGTAGTACCACCTACCAAAAGAATTTTATTTATATTTGAGGAAGTGATTTTTGATTCTTTAATAGCTTTATCGCAAAGTGAAATACATTTTTCAATAATGGGTTTTATAATTTTATCAAATGAAGAACGGGTTAATTGTATTCTGCATTCAATAGGAGTTCCGCTCTCATCATCGCAAATATCGAATATATCCATATCAACGGAATCTGTCGTGCTTAGCGCTTTTTTAGCATCTTCTGCCACAATTAATAGTTTCCTATGCATATATTCCATCTTTTGAGGATCTTTAGGAAGGTTAAATTTTGCCTGTAATACAGGCAAAATGATTTCTTTATAAATTTCCTCATCAATATTTTTACCGCCAAGATAATTATCACCTTCATGATTTATTACTGTCAAACGACCATCAAAAGTTGAAACAATAGCAATATCTAGAGTTCCACCACCAAAATCAAAAACCATCCAATATTGATCTTTAGAACCCGTCTCAGCTCCATATGCTATTGCAGCTGCAATCGGTTCCTGTAATAGAACAACGCTCTTAAAACCCGCCAGTTCGGCAGCTTTGTATGTATCTTCACATTGTATTGTTCCAAATGCAGCCGGTACTGTAATTACAGAATAATTAACATAAGCATTTGTGTGTCTGAAAACATCTTCTCTCATAGATTTTAAGAGTTCTGCAGACATCTCTACGGGTGTCATCTCTTTAATGGAAGATTCAAACTTTTTAATACTTTTTACTCCCATTAATCTTTTAAATTCAACAGCAGTATTTTCAGGTTCTGATATCATTTTATCGTATGCTCTTCTGCCAACAAGCATACGCCCGTTTTTACTAATATATATTGCAGAAGGAGTGACATTCATGTTATCTAAGTTTTGGAAGACTTTTACCCCGTTTGAAGTTAATGTAGAAATGCAAGAGTTTGTTGTACCCAGATCGATACCGAAATCGTAAAATACAGCCATAATTTTATTCTCCTTTATTATTTAATATTTTAAAAAAATCAATAAATTCCTCAGACTCAACCATTTCTACTATCATTTCCTGCTTACTCTTTTTGTTTCGATTAAGCAACTTCTTAGCGCCAAAGGATAATCCGAATGTTGCAGTGTGAAAAAGGCCTTCTCTAAATTTATCAGTACCATTGCTTATTTTCCATGCTGCATGTGCACGTTTAATTTTACTTAAAGCATCTTCTGAAAGATTATCGATGAATGTTTTGTATTCCTGACAATTAGAATAAGCATATTCATACACATTGGGGTTGCAAACATATACTTCCATTAACTTTTCAATATCTCTTTTTGACATATTCATTCCTCCGTCATTAATATTGGAATCAATAATGCTTGTCCAACGTATATTTTATTTGCATCATTAATGCCGTTTGTACTTAAGATTATTTTTTGCCATGCATAATAGTCAATATTGTATTTCGAACATATAGTAAATAAGGTGTCACCAGATTTTACTATGTAAACTTTCCAATTTACTGAGTCTATTTTATTATTTTCATTATCAGTATCCTTGCTTGTAGATAGAGTGTTTTTCTGAGTTTGATCGTCAATTCTTTTATTCATTTCTTCTTTATATTGATTGAACTCAGTATCTATTTTTGTTTGGGTTTTGATGATGCTTGAAACTTTATTATCAATATTATCAATACTCTTATTTTGAATTATCAGAGAAACAAAAAGTGTTAAACAAACAGTAATTGTAATTATACTTAGTAATAAAGGCAAAACTTTAAATTCTCTCTTTGATATAACGTTTGTTTTTGGTATGTCTATTGAGTCGTTATTAACTATCACTTCAGTAGCCGATTCAATGTTTGAAATTGAGGTGGTAGTCTCAGGGTTTTTTGCTATAACGACTTGACCAAATTCAATTACCGAACCATTTTGAATTATTATTGGTTGAGTCATTTCAACAATTGTGGGAATATTTTCACTGTCAGCATCTTCATCTTCAAAAAACAATACTTCTACCGATAGGCCGGGATCATATTGTTTGCCTGTTAGGTCTATGACCTCAACATCATTTTCTTTCAAAAAATCTTTAAGCTTTCTTAGCGAACTTTCCGCAGCAATTTTCCTATCCACATCAACTGATGCTATCCATTTTTGTAATCTCCAATATGCGATTGCAACTTCCTTTATATTTGACATATTTAGAAACACTCCCTGTTTTATTTATGTATAAAGATGTACCTTCCATCACTTTCGCCTGCTAAATAAAGAGGAAAACGATTGTCACATCCTAAATATCCTATTTGTGATAAAATATATGCTGAGTCATAATTGCGCAATCCAAATATTATTTTCTCTTTATTATTCAAAAAGAATATCAATGAGCTTGTATCAAATCCTGTAAAGCTTGAAACAAGTCCACCCTTAACCAACACCGATAACTCTTCAACATCATTGTAATTGATTATGCCTCTTGTATAGTCAAAGCCCCTCTTTTGACTAAAAGCAATAAAATCATCATAGAAACACACAACTCTATAATCCTTAATAAAAGGAATGCCGGAGTTTAGCGTTGATGTATATGTACTAAAAATTGTGATGCATAAAATACCGTTTTTGAAACTATTAAAATATTCAATATTTTTAGACTTCATTGCTTTTTTAAAGTCATCATTTTGCCTTGTGCGCCAGCGATAATCACTACATGCATCATTGAAATTTTTATGGAGAGAATACTCTTTTTTGAAATCCATAATTAATCATCCTTTATAATTAAAGTATTAAAACAAGAAAAATCACAACTGAAAGCAGTGATAGCAATGTAGGTATAAGGCATCCCGTTGAAGCCGCAGGAATTGATGTTTTATTTTGAGATATTGATGCCCTATAGCGATAATCGTTTTCTAACATAGATAATGTTTTTTTAGCATCTGAATCGCCCTGATTAGCCGCTTTTCGAATCCAATAATCAGCTGTTGTAATATTTTGAGTTACACCTTGTCCTGTAAAATAACAAGCACCTAGTTCTAACTGTGCTTTTGAATGCCCATTATCGGCAGCTTTTTTAATCCATTTTAATCCCTCAGTGGAGTCATAAGGTATATCAATTGTTGCCTTACGCTCATAAATTGGAGTAATATATAATCTGCCAAGTACTAATTGAGCTTCGGAATCACCTGCTATAGCTCGGTAGGCCAATAGGCTTATACTGATATCATCGGTTTCAATAAGATTTTTATCTTTATAGCTCAAACTTTCAATACCGCCAGCTTGATCAATTACCTCTGCATAATCCTTTAATTCTTTAAATGTTGTTAAAGTATCTTTTATTTCTGATTTCTTATGGGATGGAGCATATATATTAGCTTGCGTTGCACAAGCATAAGCATTTTTAAAACTTTTACCAAATGCTAATATATTAGCTAACTTCATCATTTCATTGTAGAAAATATCTTTTATTCTATCTATCGCAACACTATTATTTACATGTGATTTTAATAGCGGTTCAATTATACTTTTGCCAATCACACTGAGTTTATTAGCTAACTTTGCTGCTTCTAACACCTGGGATTTTGAAGCACATTTTATATCTTCAATTGAATCAACAAAATCATATACAAACGAACAATCTTTCTCAATTTCTAAAATAAGTTGTTCTAATAAATTATTACTTAATGTGTCAAATTCAGTACTATCGTAGTCAGATAAAATATTTAATAGAGAAATTATACGTTTTGGATCTGTATTATCTACCAAATCTTCAAGCGGAGATAAAATATGTTTTGTTATAGACGATAAAATAGAATTCCATATTTTATCGTCAAAGGAAGCTTGAAATCTAGATTTCAATAATCTTTTTTTTATAGATAAATCGCAAGAAAATAAAAATTCTATATAGCTAAGTATTTTCTTCCAATATTCAATTTTTGTAAACTCAGAGTCTTCAAATAATAAATATAAATAATTAGCTAAAAAGCAATCATATTTAACATCTTCAAAATTAGCTGCATTTACAAATTCATTTTTTACTTCCACCGAATTAAATTGTTTTATGTAAAGGGGGTCAACAAACCAAAACAATTTATTGCTGAGTTCATCTATTTTAACCATTGATGCTTGGATGATTCCTGCAGACCTATTTATTTCAGGTAAAGATGCGTTAAAAAATTCTGTTTTATATGATTTTTCAGCACCTATCTTAGATAATTTATTAAGTTTTTCTTGAGCCTTAATAATATCAATTTTTTCAGCATTACAAGGTAACCCTAAAACACTAAATGGATTATTAAGTATTTTCTCTATCCCTTTTGTTACTATCAATGTCCTTCCCCCTCTAAAATCATTTATACTTTAAGCATTCAGAAAATGCTGAATTTTTAAAAAAACCAATAGCGTTTAACAATTGTTTTGTTCCCTCATTATTTTCAAAAAAAGCTAATAATGCCATAAAAGTAACCCAAGTCATTTTCTGCTTTTTACTTTCTATCAAAGAGTATGTTTGCCTTGAAATTCCTACTCTCTTAGATATATCCTCTTGTGATATACCCATTTTTGCACGAAGTACTGGCAGCTCACTTGTTAAAATGTTAATAAGAACATCTCTTTGAACTGTCAATTCTTCTTTATCCAAAGCTAATCATCTCCATCCTATATTAAAATGAGTACTATTATTTTACAATTTATATTGTATTAAATGTATTTGGATTTGTCAATATGTAAGAATTAAGGATTGTGTCAAGTTAGAATGGGAAAATAAATTGTAGACTTTTCCCTTGTCATATAATTCAAGTGATTGATTCATTGCCGCATATTTTTACTACGGTTGACATGAAGCCTCTATGCAGTGCCTTTAGGCAGTAGGCGGTGTAAATACCGCCTGGCATATGCCTAGCACAGCATATCTCCATGTAAACCGTAGTAAAAATATGCTATAGTCCTCTAAATGATTTTAATGCCTTTTGTAGTTGACTACATTTGCCTATGCTTAATATTTCAATATTACCTCTAGTTTCGCCGCTTGCTACTAGTTTTCTCTTTTCACGAATTTTCATATCTTGTGCTAGTTCTATTTTTTCTTTACTTACTTTTACTTTTTCTCTAAGCATATAATCGTAAACATTTCCACCATTTTTCTTGAATACCCTGAGCCTTGCCATCTGGTCCACCCCTTCTTTGCTCCAACCAAGAGGTCTTGAACTCAATCTATCCGCATATATATGGCTTATGTGTCCTTCTGCGCTACAACCGTTGTAATCACTGTAATATTGATATTTTATGCTCTCAAAATTGTTTAGTATGCAGGTCCTTGCTTCTCTGACCGATTCAAGCTTTGTTCCTTCTGCCGTTGCTCCTTCTATGGTATCTAGCACTATCTTTAAATACTTCTTGTCATAATGTCTTAATGCTTTCCATATCTCTTTTTCTGCACCCACAATGTGACCTGCTGCTTGCTTAATATATTTTGTCAGATGATATCTGTCATATACATAAATCCCTTTATTTAGCCATTTTGCACCGCTTTTTATATAACTTGCTCCATCTCCTGATATGTAAACTTTTTTTATCTTCTCATAGTCATAATTATTGTCTATGTAGTCTGCAACTTCTTTCCAAAGCTTCTCTGTATTTGAATACATACCGCCGAAGTATCTTGGGTTAATCAATTCATACCTGTCTTTACTTATCTTTTTTATTCCTTCATGCACATAAACAAGCTTTGGTTCTGCACATCCTCCACATTGTAGCGCTACATGATCCTCATCTGCTTCCACATAAAGTATTTGAGCTTCTTTGTTTACTTCACGCATTAACGCAGCTTCATTTGGTATGGCTCCTAATTCTCTTATGCTGTTCATTACACTTTGTCCTGTAATTTCAAGGGCTTCTGTTGCTTTTTCACCACTTCTTCTATATGGTGTTTCTATTGCCTCATCAATAAGTTTAGCTTTCAGTGATAAATCCATTTTGTCATATGGCATTATTCCTACAATTTCATCTGACAAATATTTGAATTCACCGGTTTTCTTATGAACATAGTAAGTTCTATTGTAATGAATTTCACCAAATATTGTTGCCAAAGTATTTGGTGAAGCCTTTTCTTTTACATACCATTTTGACTTGCGCTCTTTGTCATTTCTTACGCTTTCATCCAGTATTTTCAAGGCTTCTACAGTTAATGCAGCTCCTACTTGATCCAGATTTTTCTTAGTTGAAAGAATGAAATGGGAAATGTCCTGACCTGTTTCCACAAGATTTTTTATATTTTTTTCAAATCCAGTAGTGATTATTTCCATGATTTCGTGTACAATAGTTTCCATAAGAGTAGTTCCTTTCTACGATTTTTTGTTTGGTACTTAAATCATAACATAAGGAGTCTACTCTTATTATATTTTTTTCTTATTTTTCCCATTCTAATTTTACACTACGGAATTAAGACGTGTCAAGTTGTTTTATAATATAATAGTTCCTACATTTATTGTACACCGAACATCTTATTCGAGAGTGTTTTAGCCCTACAACCAAATGTATACTTATCATTTAATAGTTTTTTATACTGTCAATTTTTTCCGAGCATAGCTGGCTCGTCTGTTTCTACGGTTGCGCTCAGCTTGGCAATCCCAACTGTCACAATATAGTTGACGGCTCGAATGTCTCACAAAATATCTACCGCAGGCAAGGCAAGAAAGTATAGAGCCTTGCGATTCAAAATATTTCAGATCTTCATCTACCGGTGGAGCAACGTCAGCTGCCATTCTGGAAAAGGTGTACCAACAAATATCAAATACCGATTGAATGTCAGCTCCATACATCACTTTCCCGGTTTTCTTATCTAATTTTAGCCTCATTCGGAAGTCCGGAAACATATCAATCACTTGTAATATATGGTCATTGTAGTTCTCTAAAATATGAGCCTTGTATTCCTCATCATCCTCATATTGCCTGTATCGTTCAAGAAAAGCGAGACTGTCGCAAAGCCTACCTTCATAATAGAGATTTCTCGCGTAGTCAATTTCGCCGTAGTATTTAACTCTTCTCAAGGCAAAGTACAGTTCAAAGACCGTACCTAAGTCGCTCAAATCCTTTAAAAATCGTTTTATGCTAAAGTTGGCGTCATTCTGTATCAAATCCCTGTAAGTGATATGCGCAAATTTCTCGCTTCTAAGCAGTTCATAAAGACTATCAATTTCATAAGGATGAATATTGTTTCTACACCAATCCCAGACGGCATCTGTAATCGAAACGGTGCTGTCTGGGTTATTTAGTTTTCCGTAAAGATTGCATAGGCTAACCAACAGTTCTTGGCCAGTTAGAGAAGTATCAGTACCACTTTGGGGAGCATTGCCCCCTGTGAAGATAGGTTTGATTATTTCGCTATCCTCGTCATAGTCCGGGATATACTCCGGAAATCGCACAGCTCGGTATATCATTTCGCCTACGCCGCCTATTTCAACAAAACCAAGGTTTTCTACCGGTAGTCTTTTCATATCATTCACCCTTTGATTGTAATCGTTTGTGTAATCGTTGAGAATTTAACTTCGCTTACATTTTATTATACAATGGCATTAAATACAAGAGCAAATTGTAAAACTCTTTGATTTATGTTCCTTGACAACAAAATAGTCCACCCGCAAGAGATACTTTTGCAGTGCCGCCGCCACGACGGTGAAAACCGGAGCGCCTATAATGCAATCGGATACGAGGAGACCACGAACAGGTGGCTGCCTTAGGAACGGTAGCGAATGTTGGATGTAGAAGCCAAAACAACTATCAAGATAAGGAGGAAAGAGTAAATGGAGAAAACGACCATGAGTGTGCAGGAGTTGTCGGCACAGATGGGCATAAGCCTACCAAAAGCCTACGAACTTGTAAAATCGCCGGGATTCTCCACCATACGAATTGGTACGAGGATTTTAATTCCGGTTGATGCTTATAAGGAATGGCTACTCAAAAACTCGGCACACAGATAATGGAAATGCAAATTTTACAGAGAGGAGGTGGACGAGATGGCAAACGCAATGCAGGAACTGATGAATATGAAAATATGGTTTCTATGGCGCAAGGAAATTGACGGTGACCGTATCAATAAAATACCCTTTGCTGCCGGTGGTGGTGCGACAGGCACTAATGAAAAGTACCGGCACACATGGGTAACTTATGATGAAGCGGTCACTGCTATGAAAAAACAGAGCGCCGCTGGCATTGGCTTTGTGATACCGAAAGGCTACTTCTTTATTGACATAGACCACACTTCTCTCACAGACCCGTTCGTGCAGATGATGCTTGAACGCTTCAACTCGTATACCGAGCGTTCCGTCAGCGGAGGCGGTATCCATATTTACGGCAAATGCGATTTAGAAAAACTGCCCACTTATGCTGATATGAACGGCAATCTCAGACTTGATAAAGCCTATTATATGAAAAATCCTAATAATCACTTGGAACTGTATGTAGGTGGTCTTACAAATCGATTTGCAGCTTTCACAGGAGATGTAATATTGAATGAACCTCTAAAAGAAAGCACAGCTGCTGTTCTTCTCACTCTCGATAAAAATATGCGAAAGACCGAGAAGATAAAATACAGTGAAAAGCGTGACGGTAACCGAGCCGGATTTGATATTGTCTGTAGTCTCCGTAAACAGAAAAACGGAGAAAAATTTAAAAAGCTATATGATGATGGTGATATTTCCGGGTATGGCTCACAGTCTGAAGCAGATGCCGCACTATGTGCCTTGATTGCATTTCGCACCGGGCCTGATCCAGATGCTATTGATGATATCTTCCGTAGTTCTGCTCTCTATCGTGAAAAATGGGAGCGTGAGGATTACAGAGAATGTACCATTGCTACTGGAATTGATGCCTGTCATGGCACCTTCCACAAATCCAAGATGGAGCATCCATATTTTATAAAATTCAACGAGCAGACCGGAGAAGCCTATGTTAGCGTTCCGCTCCTTGCAAAATATGTGCGAGAACACCTCCGCTATGTGCTTGTTAGGGATAACGGAAAACAGGGACTAATGAAATATGTCTATGAAAACGGCTGCTACCGACTTTATGCCGACAATATGCTGATGGGCATTATCAAGCAGTACATTGCGGATTATGATGAGGAACTTGTCAAAATGGGAAAAGTTAGTGAAAGCTTGCAGCATATCACTACCGACCTTAACTATGTCAGCCAAGAGGAATTGAACGCCAATGAGGATTTAATCAACTTCAGCAATGGCCTGCTTCGTATCACTGCAAGCAATGCCATTCTTGCTCCACACAGCCCGGATATCCTCTCCACCATACAAATTCCATGTAGCTGGACAGGCAAAGAGACACCAACACCAGTGTTTGACAGATATATGCACACCCTCACAAATGGCGATAAAGCCATAGAACAATTGCTCCTTGAATTTATCGGTGTGTGTATCTCCAACATCAAGGGATGGCGAATGAAAAAAGCACTTTTCCTTGTAGGTGATGGTGATACCGGCAAATCTCAGCTAAAGAGCCTTGTCGAGCGATTGCTTGGCAAAGGGAATTTTATCGGCATTGACTTTAAAGAAATAGAAGCCAGATTCGGCACCGGCGCAGTTT
>ERZ795059.3550-NODE-3550-length-15098-cov-5.975936_pt1 | contig 15098 bp, 11 predicted proteins | sample MGYA00375143_ERZ795059 | MGnify/ENA primary metagenome ERZ795059 (study PRJEB30188, sample SAMN05720168) | activated sludge metagenome | isolation source: Anaerobic digester | place: USA | collected 2015-01-07 ... | reverse complement strand
TACACTGGATGGTACACTCTTTCCCTACACGACGCTCTTCCGATCTTGCATGGATGAAACGAGAGCAGACGAAAATTTTTTGATTATGGCGGATATGATTGAGCAATCAATTCCGGCTTCAATAGAAAACTTACCAAAAATAAACCCCGATGATTTATTTGAAATAATTTTTACGAGTGGTTCATTAGGTCGTGCAAAAGGAGTAATGTTAAGTCAAAAAAACTTGGCAACAAATTTAGTGGATATGGTAAGCATGATGTTTATATATCCTGAGGATCGATTTTTATCGGTTTTGCCTATGCACCATACTTATGAGTGCACTTGCGGAATGATGTGTCCTATTTATAGCGGTGCAAGTGTTCATTATGCCAGGTCATTAAAAACAGTTGTAGATGATATTCAAAAAGTAAAAGCAACAATGCTTTTAGGAGTACCTTTATTATTTGATAAAATGTTTAAAAGAATAAGTAAAACTATTAAGGACGATAAAGTAAAATCATTAATTGTACCACCATTAGTTAAAATTACAAACTTTGCTAAATTATTAGGATTTAAAGATTTAAAGAAAAAGATATTTAAAGAGATGCATGAAAAGTTTGGCGGTCATATGCGAATTTTTATTGCCGGCGGTGCAGCTCCAGATCCTTTAGTTGCAAAAGGTCTAAGGGAGTTTGGATTTACTTTTGTTCAAGGTTACGGACTAACAGAGTGTTCTCCTATATTAGCTCTTAATAGACTTGATAATTTTAAAGACAATGCAGCTGGATTACCATTACCGTCCGTTGAAATTAAAATAAATAATCCCGATAATGAAGGGATTGGTGAAATTTGGGCAAAAGCACCAAGTGTTATGCTTGGGTACTATAAAAATGATTTTCAAACTAGTTTAGCATTTGAAGATGGATGGTTTAAAACCGGTGATATAGGATTTATTGATGACGATGGATTTTTACATATTTGCGGTAGATTAAAAAATGTAATAATTTCTAATAGCGGAAAAAACGTTTTTCCCGAAGAAATAGAAGATTTGTTGAATCGAAGTCCTTTTATTTTAGAATGTGTAGTTTTTGGCGAAAAAGATGCAAAACATGATGAAATTATTGCCGTAAAAATAGTTGTTGATGCAGATGCCGTTATTCAACTTGCAGAATCCACCGATAAGAAAATAACGCCAGAGTTTATTAATGAAATTATTAAAGAAGAAATTAATAACATCAATAAAGAACTTCCTACATTTAAGCAAGTTAAAAAATTCTATATACAGGATAAAGAATTTGAAAAAACTACTACACAAAAAATAAAACGGTATTTAATAAATAATTCTTCTAATAACGAATAATAAAAAGAAAAATTTTTGTGTACTAATTAAATTTTTAGTAATTTTGATTTAAAAGACAAATAAGTCTTTACAAACATAACGAGGATAAAATAAAGGTGTAAATGTGGACGCACTTAATCGATTAATTGTACAATTTGTTAAAATGTTACCAAAACCGGTAGTTTATATATTTGCAAAAAAATATATAGCCGGTACAAAACTGGAAGATGCGGTTAAAGTTGTAAAGGAGTTAAACCAGAAAGGTATAGTTGCAACTATGGACGTTTTGGGAGAAGCAATAAGCACAAAAAAAGAAGCGGAGATAGCAAAGAAAGAATGTTTAGAAGTTTTAGACGCAATTTATAAACATAAGTTAAATGCTAATATTTCTGTAAAACCCACTCAACTTGGTTTAGTTATAGATCCGGATTTCTTTAATGTGCAGATTTGCGAGATATTAGATAAGGCAAAAGAATATAACAACTTTGTAAGAATTGACATGGAGGATAGTTCTGTTACAACATCAACTATCGAAATGTTTAACAAAATTAGAGAAAAATATGATAATGTAGGTATAGTTGTTCAAGCATATTTATTTAGAACTTATGACGATGTTGTTAAGCTAAATAAAACAGGTACTAACTATAGGTTATGTAAAGGTATTTATGTTGAACCGGCAGAAATTGCATTTAAAGGGAAGCAAGAAGTTCGTGATAACTATCTTAAAATACTTGATAGGATGTTTGAAGACGGTAATTATGTTGGAATTGCGACTCATGACGACATATTACTAAAAGAGATTTATAATAAGATTAAAACAAAAAATATTAATAAAAGCAAATTTGAATTTCAAATGTTATATGGTGTTACAGAACACTTAAGAGATAAAATTAATAAAGATGGTTATAAAATTAGAATTTATGTACCATTTGGCGAGCAGTGGTATGCATATTCAATTAGAAGATTGCAAGAAAACCCGAATATGGCTTGGTATATTACAAAAAGTGTTTTTAGTTTTAGATGATTGTATTAGGAATAGAAAGTTCTTGTGACGAAACATCTGTTTCGATATTAAAAGATAATGAAATATTAGCAAATTTAATTTCTTCTCAAGGAGTTCATAAAAAATTTGGTGGAGTTGTGCCTGAACTTTCCAGTAGGGCACATCTACAATTAATTCATCCTCTTGTTAAAACAGCAATGAAAGAATCGGGAATAGAAAGATCTGATATCGATTTAATTGCTGCCACTGCCGGACCGGGTTTAATTGGAGCCTTACTTGTTGGTTTAACATATGCAAAAGGTTTAGCATTTTCGCTTAAGAAACCTTTTGTTGCAGTAAATCATGTTGAAGGACACATTTACAGTGGTTTTTTAATGGATAAAAAACCACAATTTCCTTATTTGTGTTTGGCTGTATCAGGTGGAAACACATTATTGTTGTTAGTTGAAAGTGATACAAAAATTATTAAACTTGGCGGAACAATTGATGATGCCGTTGGTGAAGCTTTTGATAAAGTTTCAAAACTATTAGGATTAGGTTATCCCGGAGGTCCTAAAATTGAAGAATACGCAAAAAAAGGGAGTCCCACAGCAATTAAATTTCCTATATCTAAAACTAAAAACAATTTAGATTTTTCTTTTAGTGGATTAAAAACAGCAGTTTTACGCCATATTCAAAAAGAGTTATCAGAAAGAGAAAAATTGGAACTGGAACTTAATAATATAGCAGCCTCCTTTCAATTTACAGCAATTCGATCATTAACACTAAATTTAGAAAAAGCTATAGAAATGTATAAGGTTAAGTGTATTTCAATAGTTGGAGGTGTTGCCGCAAATACTTTGTTAAGAACTGAGATTGTAAAAATAGGTGAAAAACATAATTTGATTACGGTTATACCAAAATTGGAGTTTTGCGGTGATAATGCGGCAATGATTGCTTATAGGGGAAAACAGCTTTTTTTAGCCGGAAAAACTTATGATTTAAATTACACTGCATATCCTAATTTAGTTTTTGAAGATTTTCTTTAACTTTTGGGTTACTTAATCAAAATTTTTCTATATTTACAACTTAAATTTATATAGAATTCTGTGATTTATGAATAAAAACGATTTTAAAATTGTTTTAACTTTTCTATTATCTGCAACTATTTTATTAATATTTACATTTACTTATCCATATATTAAAACATCTTCGGTTAACAACACTATTTATGTTGAAGAAGGAAGTACTGTAAAAAATATAGCAGAAACATTATATGAAAAGAAAATAATATATAACAAAACTTATTTTTATATTGTAACTTATTTTAACAATGCCGAAAAAAAACTAAAAGCAGGTATGTATCGTATCCCTAATAAAATAAGTTATATTGATTTAGTAAATATTTTTATAAAGGGGGGTAAAAATAGACTTGTTAAAGTTACAATACCCGAAGGGATTTGGTTGCCGGATTTAGCCGGGCTGCTTGCATCTAAAATGAAATTAGATTCTACAAAAATTATGAATTTGGCAAAAGATGTTGAATTTATTAAAAGTTTAAGAATTGATACGGATAATTTAGAAGGATACTTACTACCTGAAACTTATTATTTTGATAAAAACATGAATGAAGAAAAGGTATTAAGTTTTTTGGTAAAGCAAAATGAAAATATTTTTGATTCAATAAATATAGAAAAAATGAAGAAACTAAAAATGAACAGACACTCAGTTTTAACATTAGCTTCAATTATTGATGGGGAAAGTAATAGTTTTGATGAGTTTGAAAATATATCGAGTGTTTATCATAATAGACTTAAAAGAGGGATGATGTTGCAAGCAGATCCCACAATTCAATATATTTTGCGAGCAGAAAGACCTAAACGGATTTTGTATAAACATCTTGAAATAAATTCTCCTTATAATACTTATAAAAAATTTGGATTACCTCCTTCACCAATAAACAATCCCGGTAAACAAGCCATACTGGCAGCATTAAATCCTGCAGTTACAAATTATTATTATTTTGTTGCAGAAAAAAACGGGAGACATAAATTTGCTACTACATTAAGCGAGCATAACCGAAATGTATTAATTTATAGACAAATGATGAGAAACAATTGAGAAAATTTATTTATATAATTTTAGTAATTATTTTTATTTCATGTGCCAATCAATTGCCACCGAGTGGCGGTCCTGTTGATAAAGAACCTCCCGAGATAATTAATTTTTATCCCGCAAGCGGAACAATAAATTTTAATGATGATTATTTTGAATTCAGTTTTAATGAGTATGTTGACAAAAGAAGTTTTCAGGATGCATTTTTTATATCACCCAAAATAGATTCAAAATTAGAATACAATTGGTCAGGTAAAAGTGTTAAAATTTTATTTGATAAAAGTAAACTTAAAGAAAATACAACTTACACAATTAATATAGGTACTGACTTAATTGATATAAACAATAGAAACAAAATGATAAAAAGTTATAATCTATTTTTTTCAACGGGGAACAAAATTGATGAAGGGAAGATAACCGGCAAAGTATATTTTTCTAATGAAAAGGACGCCTTTATTTTTGCATACAGAGATAAGGGGGATTCATTAAACCCTTCTAAAATTAAACCTGACTATTTAACACAAGTAGGTAATGACGGCTCTTTTAGTTTAATTGGTTTGGGTAATGGGATTTATAAACTATTTGCATTTACAGATGAATTGAGAGATGTACTATATAATGCTGGCGAAGATAAGTATGGTGTTGCATATAAAGATGTTGAATTATCTGAAAAGCAAAATAAAGCCCAAGAAATAAATTTTATTTTGGCTATTGAAGATACAAATAAACCAGGAATAACAAATGTTACTATGACCGATAAGAACCATATTTTAGTTGAATTTAATGAATTTATTGATAGTAGTAAAATTTCTGCTAATAATTTTACTATTATTGATTCAACTAAAGGTGTTAGTTTGCCGATTAAATATATATTTAAAAATAGTAAACCAAAAACATATTTTTTATGTTTTAATGATAGTTTGTTAAATAACAGCGAGTATTATGTTATAGCTGAAAATATTTTTGATAATAGTAATAATTTGCTGACAAAACAAGAGTTGTTTTTAACTCAGTCATCTGCTATCGATACACTTAAACCTAAAGTTGTTAATGTAATTACAAAATTTGATAATAAAACAATTGATTTTGAAGAGCCGAATTTTGTTATTAATTTTAATGACGGTATTAATTTACAAAACATATTAGATAACTGCAAAGTTTTTTCAAGCAAGAATGATGAAATGACTATTGATAAAAGCATAATAGATGATGCAACATTATTTATTAAAATTAAAGAAAGTATTAAGCCAAAAAGTAAATTTAAATTTGTTATTAATACAGATAAAATATTTGATGCCGCCGGAAATAAAATTGATTCCTTGTATCAGCTTGATTTAAGTGTAGTTGATGACTTAGTTTTTTCAGGAGTTAGCGGAAAAGTTAACAAAGTGAATAACATTAAAAAGAATATTAAAATTGAGAGTAAAGCAAACAAATATGAAAAGGAATTAAACGAAAAAGGTGAATTTAATTTCAAAAATATAGTTCCGGGAAAATATTTATTATGGATATATGAAGATTCAGATTCTAACAATGTTTATTCTAACGGTAAAGTATTTCCGTACAAAAATTCGGAAGTGTTTTATGTTTATCCCGACACATTAAATTTACGTGCTCGATGGCCAATCGGAGATATTGAAATTGATTATTAAGAAAGTAAATTTTGTTTTTATAATTGTAACTGTTTTGCTCTTTATACCCATAAAGAGTATAGCAACTGATTTAGACAGTATAAAAATAATATACTACAACTCAGAAGGTAAAGACAAAATTGATGCATTATATAATTTAATTAAAATTTTACGTCATGATCATATTGTTGAAGCATTAACATATGAAAGTGAAGCCAAAGTATTATTTAAAAAAACGAACTATCCTGAAGGAGAGGCAAAAGTATTAGGACAATTTGGGTTTTGTTATGTAAATACAGCTGAATATGAAAAAGCATTTGATTTACTGCAACAAAGTTATAATATTGCTTTAAACGTTAAAGATAAGTCAGTATTGGCAGAAACCGAAAATAATTTGGGTGTAGCAAATTATTTTATTGGAAATTTTGCAATAGCAGCACAATATTTAATAAACTCCTATAAAACTAGAGTAAAGTTAAATAATAAATCGGATATTGCCAATACTGCAAACAACTTAGGTTTGGTTTACAATCAAATAGAAGAATATAAAAAAGCCAAAGAGTACTTTTTAATTTCATATAAGTTAAAGTTGGAAATAGGAGATATTTTAGGGCAAATTAGAACAATTACGAATATTTGTGATACATATTTGAAGTTAGGTGATATTGTTAAGGCAAAAGAGTACTTTGAAAAAGGCTATAATCTTAGTAAAATTAACAAATATGAATCGGGTATTGCAATATCTTCTAATTTGGGAGGGCGAATTTATTATATTTTAGAGGATTATGACAAAGCATTACAGTACTATCTGCAGGCAAAAGATTTATACAATTCGCGTTTTGAGCGTTCGGGAGAATTACAAGCAGTAAATTATATAGCGGAAATATATTTAAAAATAAAAAATATTAATGAAGCAAAGAAATATTTAGACTATGCTTTATTATTAAAAAATGATATTAAACAGGAGGCAATATTTGTAAAAACATATTTATTGCTCTCAAAATATTACGAACAGATTGGAAATTATCAAAAAGCTCTTTCTTTTTCTAGAATTTATGATAAAATAAAAGATACAATTTTTGATGAAAACAAAACTAGACAAATAAGGGAATTATCCGCCAGTTATGAAATAGAAAATAAACAAAAGCAGATTGATTTATTAAATAAAGAAAAAATAATAAGGGAACTAGATAGTGAACGATCGCTATATATTAAATATTTACTTGTTTTAATTCTTATTGTGTTTGCTATTATTATTTTTGGATTATATATAAGAAATAATATATTAGTTAAAAATAGAAATATTTTGGAAAAGCTAAATAGTGAAATTTTATTACAAAAAAATAAACTTGATGAATTAAATAAAACTAAAAATACTCTATTCAGAATAATTGCTCATGATTTAAGAAATCCTTTTAATATTTTAATCGGATTTAGTGACGGTCTTATAAAAGCTTGGGATGAAATTAAAGAAGATGAGAAGATTGAATTAGTTAAAGATATAAATTCAGTTTCAAAAAATAGTTATTTGTTATTAGAAAATTTACTTGATTGGGCAATTAATCAGACTGAAGGGAAAGAGATTTATCCTGAAACAATTAATTTGGAAAGTGTTATTAAGGATAGTATCGGTAATTTATTTATAAATGCCGAAAAGAAAAATCTAACAATTAATTACTTAATATCTAAAGATCATTTTGTTTTTGCCGACTCGAATATGTTAAAAACAGTTATACGAAATTTATTTTCTAATTCAGTAAAATTTACCGAATATGGAGGAAACATAACTTTAAAAAGCTCTGAATTTGGTGATAAATTGATTAATATTGAGATAATAGATTCCGGAATTGGGATGTCTGACGAGTTTATTGAAAAAAAGATTAATCAAAATAGCTTTGATTCTACAGTTGGAACGCACAACGAGAAAGGAACCGGGCTTGGTTTAATTTTATGTAAAGAATTAGTAGCAAAAAATAATGGGGAATTTAAAATAACAAGTAAACAAGGGGAAGGGACAACAGTTACAATTAGTTTACCTAAAAAAATCGATTAAGGAAATTTAATGCGGGTAATTTTTATTTACTACCCGCAAAATGATTAATACATAAAATATTTTTTAGATTTGGTTCTAAAATCCTCTACATCTTTAAATAAATACTCTTTGATTTCATCAAATTTATAATTTTTTGAGAATAATTTTCTTATATTATCCGAACCTGAAACCTTATCAAACATATGATGACGAGATTTTGACATTTCAAAAATGTTTTTATCCGGATATAATATATTGTGTACTTGCATAAAATAAAACTGTATTTCGGTTAAATTTACTTTTTCAAAATCAGTAATGTGAATTTGTACACCGTTAATTGTTTCGCCCTTATAAACTGCGTAATATGGTTTATAAGTTACTGGTCTAAAAATTACTCCGGGTAAATTTAAAGAATTTAAATTATTGGCTAAGTCGTTTCCGTTAATCCATTTAGCTGCAAATGTTTGAAAAGGAATTGTATAACCAACCCCGATTGAAATTACATCAAGTTCTCCTAAAATGCCGCTTAAAACATAATAAAAGGGAGAGTCTTTATGTGGGATATGAGGTGAAGTAGGCACCCATTCCAAACCGGTTTCTTCAAAAGACATTTCTCTTTTCCATCCTTCCATTGGAATTACGGTTAGTGAACATTTCGCTTTATCTTTAAGCAATCCTTCGTTATTTAGATAATTTGCAAGTTCTCCACATGTTAATCCATATACATAAGGAATGCTAAATTGGCTTACGAAAGAGATAAAATTAGGTTCGGCATAATTACCTTCAATTCTAATTCCTCCTAAAGGATTTGGTCTATCTAAAACAATAATTTCGATATTGTTTTCGGAGGCAGCTTCCATTAATAAACCCATTGTGCTTATATAAGTATAAGAACGACAACCAATATCTTGAATATCATAAACAATGGCATCAATTCCATTAAGCATATCTTTATTGGGTTTTCGTGTTTTACCGTATAATGAGTAAACAGGTAACCCTGTTTTTTCATCTTTATAAAAATCAACATATTCGCCGGCTGCATAATCACCTCTTACTCCATGTTCTGGACCAAATAGTGCAACTAAGTTAACACTTTCAGCTTCAAACAGTATGTCTATTGTTGATTTCAATTTGCTATCAACTCCGGTCGGATTTGTTACCAATCCTATTCGTTTGTTTTTAAGAATATCAAAGTTGTTATCTCGTAAAACCTCAATACCTGTTTTTACTTTAACTTGTCCAAAAATAAAAGAACAAAAAAGAAAAAATATAATAATATTAATTTTCATTCAAAATATCCTTTTTTGATGAAGAAAAAATAAAATTTACTTTAACTTCTAATTCATTAATAAAACCGGTTGCTTCGTCTATCACATTTTTTGCAAAACTTTTATCGCTTAAAGAAGCACAATTAATTATTACATTTAAATACGCACCTTTTGCAGCAGTAAGCATTAATAAAACGGCAACTCCGGCATCGCTAACTGAGTTTTTATTTCCCTTTAAAACAACTTCGGCAAGCGTATTAAGTGTTAAGTTACATGTCTTAATTACTTCAAAAGGAATGTTTGCTGCTTTTTTTGTAGTATTTTCAATAGCTTCAGCTCTTATGCTTTTTTGTTCGTCTGTATCTTTTGGCAATTTAAACGCTGCCATTACATCATCAAAAGCCTCGTTATCTTTTTTTGCTAAATCTTCAAAAATAATTTTTTTTTCGGAAAGGTTACTTAAGTTTTCTTTTATTTCGTGTTCAACGTCAATATACTTTTTTTTGCCAATAGTTAAATTACATACCATTTTACCCAGTGCTGTAGCTAATACTCCGCAAAAAGCACTTACATTTCCACCGCCCGGAGTAGGGGATGAGGATTCCAAGCTTTCCAAATAAGATTTTAGTGTTACATTTAAGTCCATTTTATCTCCGTTATTTTACCATGAATTCAATTATTTTTTCGTTAGGGTTAAAGTGGTGTAATGCACTTAAACCTAATTTTTCTATTGCTAAATCAACTAATTCATTTTCGTTTAATACTTGACTTTCTGCATAAAATTTACCTGCTTCAATCATAGCTTCCAGAGGAATTAATCCAACAATTTCCGAGCCGTCAACTTCAACTCCCATACCTTCGGCAAGTTTTTTTACTTCTTCAAAAACAACATGCATTGGAGTAATTTTATAATTTACTAAATTTATTGAAACTTGAGAAATATTATATTGTTCTAAAGGAACGCCCATAGCTTTTACCGCTTTAAATTTACCTGGTATCCTGATGGTTTCGCCGTTTACTTTCACAATTTTTCCGTTCTCATCTCTTTTAGGTTTTCCAATTTCACGAATTGTTTCTGCAATTTCTTTAGAATAAGTTAAATCATTTGATTTAAGATTAACATTGTAAGCAATCAAAAAAAATCGACATCCCGTAACAGTTCCGCCTAATTTTGGGTTGAAGACTGTACTCCCAAAATCGGGAAACCATGCCGGATTTTTTAATTTTTCTTCTAACCCTTCATATTCTCCTTTTCTAATATCGGCTAAGTTTTTTCTATACTGCTTTTCTTGAGCACTTTCGTACAAATAAATGGGAATATTTAATTTTTCTGAAATGATTTTTCCATATTGTTTAGAAATTTCGATGCAATCATCAACCGTTGCATTACTAATAGGTACAAAAGGAACAACATCAATAGCACCTAATCTTGGGTGATTCCCTTTATGTTTTGACATATCAATACATTTTGCAGCCGCCAAACTTGCATTTATTGCTCCATCTAAAATTGACTTGTCATCTCCAACCATGGTAACTACAAGTCTATTATAGTCTTTATCTGGTTCAAAACTAAGTAATTTAACATTTTCGGTAGCCAATATTGCTTCTTTTATTTCTGTCAAAGTTTTAGGGTCACTCCCTTCGCTAAAATTTGGGACGCATTCAATTAATTTCATAGTTTTCCTATTTAGTTATTTTTATAAATTATTACACCTTTTTTAACTGTCATTATATTTAAATTTTTACCGACATTATAAACTATGTCAGAGTAGTCTTTTGCATCGAAAATGCTAAAATCAGCTTGTTTTCCGATTTCAATACTTCCTATAAATCTTTCTAGACCAATTGCTTTTGCAGCATTTATTGTTACTGCAGAAATGATTGATTCAATATTCATTCTCATTTTTATTGCAGCAATACTCATTATTAAATTAATATCGTGTATATGAGAAGATCCTGGATTAAAATCAGTAGAAATTGCAATAATGGCATTCTTTTCTTGCAAAGCTTTTGCATTTGCAAAATCATAATTTAGAAAAAAAGATACCCCGGGTAACAAGACACATACAGTATCCGATTTTGAAATTTTTTCGATATCGTCTTCTTTAATTACTTCAAGATGATCGACACTAACTGCATTATGTTTTAATGCTACATCAATTCCGCCAATATTATTAAATTGGTCAGAATGTAATTTAATCTTTAAGCCAGATTTTGAAGCCGCTGTAAAAATTTTATCGGTTTCGGCAGAAGAAAATGCAGTTGCCTCACAAAAAACATCGCAAAATGTTGCTAAACTATTCTCCTTTATGTATGGCAACATCTGATTAATAATAATTTCAATATACTTATCTCTATCGTTTTTAAATTCACGTGGTATTGTATGTGCACCTAAAAAAGTAGGAACTATATCAATTTTATAATTATTTTTTAATGCTTTAATAACTTGAAGTATTTTAATTTCATCATAAAAACTCAATCCATAACCGCTTTTTATTTCTAAGGCAGTTACTCCGCGAGAAATAAAATAGTCAATTCTGGAAGCAGCAAGATTATATAAATCATCAAAAGACATTTCTCTTAAAGAAGTTACCGTATTACTAATACCCCCGCCTTTTTCGGCAATTTCTTCGTAACTTATGCCGGCAATTTTCAATTTAAATTCTTCGGAACGATTTCCTGCAAAAACGGTATGAGTATGACAATCGACAATTCCAGGTAATACAATTTTATTAGATAAATCAATAACTTCATCGTAACAACTATCTTGTTTGATATTATTTGTAATATCAACAATTAATCCGTTATTTGTAATAATATTCCTAAAATCGGAAATACCGATGTCATTCATTTCTAAACCGCGTTTTACATTAGAACCATTTGTATTAACGGTAATAATTTGATTTGCATTTTTAAGTAATTTAAGCATTTATAACCTATAATCATCTAAAATAATAAAAATTAAACAGCAAATAATATGCAAATATTTTTGTCAATAAGTCAAGAATTTTGTAAATTTAAATTGTTAAATTAGGGATTTTAGTTATATGCCTCCAACCAAAAAGCTAAAAATATTATATGTTACATCAGAAGTTGCCCCGTTTATGAAAGCAGGGGGCTTGGCAGATGTATCTGCAGCCTTGCCTCAAATGTTACAAGAGTTAGGGCATCAAGTGCGAATTATTGTTCCAAAATACGGTGCAATTGATGAAAAAAAATATAAAATACACGAAGTAGTAAGGTTAAAAGATATTAAAACTAAGATAGGCGAAAAAGATGTTAAATTTTCACTAAGATCTTCTTTTTTAGTTAATTCCAAAACAAGAGTTCAAATTTATTTTGTTGATAATAACGAATATTTTGGCAGTAGGCATAGCTTATATCAAGATCCGATACTTAATGAAGATTATAAGGATAATGACGAGAGATTTATTTTATTAACACATGCGGTTTTTGAATTAATAAATAAACTTAATTGGGTTCCCGACATAATACATAGTAATGATTGGCAATGTGGCTTAGTACCGGCATACTTTAAGCTAATTTATAAAGACAACCCATTATTTCAAGAAATAAAAACAATTCATACTATTCATAATTTAGCATTTCAAGGTGTCTTTCCTCGTGCAAGTATAAGTAAAACTCAATTGCCAAAGGATTTAGTAGAAAACGAAGCAGGAGTATTACAAAAAGGGAAATTTAATTTTATGAAGGCAGCAATACAATATGCTGACTTACTTAGTACGGTTAGCCCAAGTTATGCTAATGAAATTTGTACAGATAAAGAAATATCATGTGGATTAGGTGAGTTTTTATGTGCCCGAAAACAAGAAGTATTTGGAATTATAAACGGAATAGATAATGAAGTATGGAACCCTAAAACAGATGAATTTATTACAACAAGATACGGATTAAAAAATTTAGATAATGAAAGCAAAATAAAATTGAACTTGCCGAAAGGTTCGGTTTACAATATAAACCAGATATTCCAATAATAACAATGATTTCCAGATTGCATGATTCAAAAGGATTTGATTTAATTATTAAATCATTTTCGGAATTAATGGAACTTGACATGCAATTAATAATTTTAGGAACAGGTGAAAGAGAATATCATCGTTTTTTTGAAGATGCAGTATTTGATTATAATGAAAAATTTGCTTGTTATTTAGGTTTTGATGACGAATTAGCTCATCAAATAGAAGCCGGTTCCGATATGTTTTTAATGCCTTCAAAATTTGAAGCTTGCGGATTAAATCAAATGTATAGTTTAGTATATGGTACTGTTCCTATTGTTAGAGAAACGGGAGGCTTAGCGGATACTGTTATTAAATTTAATGAAAAAACGGGGGAAGGAACCGGATTTTCATTTAAGAAATATGATACTAAGTCATTAATAGCAGAAATTAATCGTGCTATTAAAATTTATAAACAAAAGCCCGAAGAATGGAAAAAAATAATGAAAATAGGAATGAAATCAGATTTTTCGTGGTTAAACTCGGCAAAACACTATATAGAATTGTATAAAAAGCTTCTTAATAAGAGTTAATTAAAATAATTGGAACATTTTTATTCTTGATTTTTCTTATTGATATAAATTTATATTTTTTTTAACTTACTTTGTTGTATTTATATTTATTAGCTCTATTTGCGGAGGCTTATTCTTGAAAAAGCACTTATTTATTTTTTATTTTACCATTTTTGTTATTTCTATATTTAGCGGATGTTCGGATGATCCATCTTCAACCGGTTCGGGGTTAATAGCTGATAGTGATTTAATATACACCGATATTTTTGATACGGATTCTATGTTCGTAAGTATTACTTCATCTACTTATTCCGATTCAATTGATTTAGGTAGCTCAGATAAACTTTTAATTGGCAAAACATCATTTGCAAAAGCTACTGCTTTTGTTCGTTTTTATCCTGTGTTGCCCGATTCTATATCAACTCAAATTGCAAAAGACAGTATAATTGTTAGAAAATGCTGGGTTAAAATTAAACCGAATTATTTTATTGGTGACTCGTTGGCTAATTTTGATTTTAATTTATATCGAATAAAACAGACTTGGTCATCTTCAAGTATTAACAATAATAACTATACTAGCCTTCCTGTTGATAAAACAAATGATGTTAGTTATAACAGAGTAATAACCGATACACTTATTACTTTTAATATCGAAAATTCAATTGCGTTAAATTGGTTAAAAAATAAAGTTGACTCTGCCGATGGTGAAAATTATGGAGTTATGTTTTCACCAACCGAAGGTACAAACCGAATTATCGGAATTCCGGGTTTAAATGCTTATACTGATTATTCCGATTTTACAGTTTATATTGAAGTAGAAAAAAATGGGAAATACATAGATACAGTTAATGCTTATACAACCGAAGATATCCATGCTGTTGAAGTTACTACTCCAAGTAGTAGTAATAATAATCTGTTTTTAATTGGCGGTGACCCTTATAGGACAAAAATTTATTTTGATATTAGTGCACTTCCAAAAAACGTTATAATAAATAAAGCGGTATTATCAGTAACAAGAGATAACTCGGAAAGTTATTTTGGTAAGCCTTCCAGTGATACAATTTTTGCTATTGTACTAAATGATAGCTTAACAAATACAATTAATAAATATTATAATATTGGTTATTTGATTAACAAAGATAATGTTTACAGCGGTGATATTACTGCTTTTGTTCAAAGATGGGTATTTGGTATAAGTAATCAGGGGATAAGGTTAAATCTTTC
>ERZ795059.3543-NODE-3543-length-15117-cov-7.380693_pt1 | contig 15117 bp, 12 predicted proteins | sample MGYA00375143_ERZ795059 | MGnify/ENA primary metagenome ERZ795059 (study PRJEB30188, sample SAMN05720168) | activated sludge metagenome | isolation source: Anaerobic digester | place: USA | collected 2015-01-07 ... | reverse complement strand
AAAAGTAACTGTGTCTTTAAGACCGAATGTTCCTACAGCACCCATATCAAGGGCAAGATCGGCACCAGCATTTACCCATGATGCAGCACTTGTATCCTTAACAAAAGGAAGAACGTTCATAAGAGTGTTGTACTGGAACTTTGCGTGAGGAGTAACTGTTACTGAAGGTGTTTCAAGAACCTTGTAACCCTTTGAGTAGTTAACCATTGCATAGTAAGCAAAGTCTTTGAAATCTGCTGCTTTTACTTTGCTTTCTGCACCGGCTGCAAAGTTAGCTGTCAAGCCTTCAAGTATTCCTTTTGCAGTGAGTTCTGCTTCTGCTGATCCGCCAAGCCATTTACCGTCTAAGGATAAAGGACTTGCTTCTATAGTAGCAGGTCTTGCCTTGTTTGCTGCCCAGAATGCGGCATATGCATTCAGCTTTGCCATATCTGTATCAAAAGTCTTTTTGAATGCAAAGAAGTCAGCAAAAAGAAGCTGAGTTGCATTGTTTGTTGTAGCATGTGCTGAATAAGTTGATGCACTTGACATGGTTATGTAAATAGAATCAAGAGTGATCGGCTTAACGTTGGTGGTTATATACTGTCTTCCAACAGGTGTATAATCCATTGTGCCATCTCCATTAGCGTCTTCGTTGTAAAGAGTATACTTTGACCAGCTACCCTCGTAAGGGTTGTTGTCAAAGAAGAAATCAACTAAGTTGTCTTCGTATCTTCCATTGTTGAAAGATAGAAGTTGCTTATTGATAGAACTCTGCCAGGCAGGTGGTGTTAAAGAACTATTCCAGCCAGGTGCTGTTGCTGAGAGATCAAGTGTAAGAGTTGCAGGGTAAGTTATTGAATCAGAAGCGCTTACATTCAAACCTATTTTGAAAGAAGCGCTATACTTCATTGATATAGCATTTCCAAGATCGAGACCGTTTTCATCAAAGTAAAGTCCGAATGAAACTGAACCGCCTGAAACCAAGCTTGCTGTAAAGTTTGGACCGCTTGTGGCTATCGAAGCACCGGCAAAACCAGAAACTATCATAGCTAATACCGCTAATACTACTAAAAGCTTCTTCATGAAACCAAACCCCCTTTAAAAAATTTTTTTAGGTTAAAAACTTCAAACTATTTGATTATACCAAAGTCATTAGCTCTGTGTCAATAGTTTTAATCTTGTTACATAAGACGGTTTACCGGTATTAGAGGATTATACGTTTACATACAGCGATAAACCGTCTCTAATTAAGGTTTTTCAGTAAGTATTACTTTATTACGATACCAGTGAGGACTCCTACTATTCCAAGGCCTACTCCAAGAATCGACAGCACCCAGAGGAAGGTTGTGTCAGGAATCTTTTTTTCTACTTCAGGAAGCTTGGTTTCAAGAGCAGTTACTCTTTCACCGAGTGTGGCAACATCTGTTGATGCTTTGGCTTCCAGAGCTGTGAGTCTTGTATCAAGATCATTAAGTATGCCGAGTTTGGACTTTATTTCTACTATATCGTAAGAGTTTATGGTGACTCCTTCTTCAAGGCCTTCAAATCTTATGTTGGTAATTTCGTTATTCTCATCCATGGTATCCATAAGATCGAGCATGTCTGTAGCTACTGAGTCAGCAGTATTTTTACCCATAAATGCACTCTTTTTAACTTCTGCATAGGTGGTGTCAACTGTCTTAAGAGTAGCTTCGTACTTTTTCCATTCTGCTGCTTTGGTGTTGAGCTCTTCGATCTTGGCATTCAGATTATCGATATCGTCAACAAGTGAAAGCATATCTTCAGCAACTGAGTCAGCAGTATTCTTGCCTATGAATGCACTCTTTTTAACTTCTGTATATGTAGTGTCAACTGTTTTAAGAGTAGCTTCGTATTTTTTCCATTCTGCTGCTTTAGTGCTGAGTTCATTGAGCTTGAGGTATACGTCGTCAAATCTTGCATTTACTTCGTCAACCTTTCCAAGAACGAAGTACTTTGATACCATTATTTCTTCTGAGAGAGCGGCAACTGATTCCTGATGCTTTTCGTCAAAGGTTTTGGAAAGTTCTTCCATTTTGTTTTTCAGAACCATTATATTGGCCTGTGCGCTTACTGCCTTTTCATCGATATACATAACCTTATCAACAAGTTCGGCAAAGTTTGCGGTGTTTTCTTTCGACTGAGCATCAACTGCTGCCATTCTGTCCATAAGTATTCCCATTAAATCGGAGTGATACTTTATGGTCTTTTCTATATTGTCAAACCTATCGTTGTATCCGCTAAGACTTTTCTCTGCAACAGCAATCTTTGCTGCAAGAGCGTTTATTTTTGAGTCCAGGTCTGCAAACTTCGAATCGTAGTTGGCTATTTTTGTATCATAGCCTGTGAATTTTGTATCGTAATTTGTTAATTTGGAATTCACATCTTTTTCCATGGTTTCTTTAAGATCCTGAACATCGACTGATTTTGCTATAAGAGGTGAGTTTTCAACATAGGAAACAGATTTGGTCATCCATACGACAGCCTCTTCCTTTGTAAGAGGAGAAGTTCCTTTGAACTCGGCTCCGGGATTAGCTTTTATCACTCCCTTGTCAACAAGGTTAACTATATAATCATAGTATCTGTTGTCTTCCCTTACGTCTTTGAAGGGACCAGCAAAAGCCAATGCTACCAAACTTAAGATTAACATGAGCGTCAGTAACTTTTTCATCCTTTTTTACCCCCTTTATTAAGTTATGTATCTTTTTTATTTCATTATATACAAATTTATTATACTACAACAGCGCGCTTTTTCAAAATGCTAGATCGATTCTAAAAAACTTTCTTTTGCCGATTTTTAATACCTCTGATCCCTTCACTTCCAGCATTCTGGAGAAATCATCAAGCTTTTCTTCGTTTAACTTTACTGCACCTTGTGCGATAAGTCTTTTGGCCTCACTTTTGCTGGGAGTTTCTCCGCTGAGCATCACCAGATCCAGAACACTTATAGGAGAGGTGGCTTTCAAAGTTTCCATTTCATCGGGAAGGTCTTTTTTTCGGAATATTTTGATGAACTCTTCCTGTGCCTTTACTCCTTCCTCCTGACCATAAAAGACAGCCACTACCTCACGTCCGAGCTTCATCTTAATATCCCTGGGATTTACAAGACCATCTTTCATCTGTGACTCGTAAAGATCTATCTCAGTTTTTCCAAGGTCGGTCAGCAGTCTCATATACTTTATTATAAGAGTGTCGGGAATGGACATTATCTTTCCGAACATATCTCTGGAGGTGTCATTGAAAGCTATGTAATTATCGTAGCTTTTGCTCATCTTTAGATTGCCGTCTGTTCCTTCTATCAAAGGCATGGTAAGAACCACCTGCGGCAGCTGCTCATACTCTTCCTGCATTTTACGTCCGACAAGGAGGTTGAAAAGCTGGTCTGTACCTCCCATTTCAACATCAGACTTTACCATTACCGAATCATATCCCTGTGCTATAGGGTACAAAAACTCGGCAACGCTTATAGGCTGGTTGCTGTCATATCTTTTTTTGAAGTCATCTCTTTCCATCATTCTGGCTACGGTATACTTGGATGAGATACGTATGACTTGTTCAAAGTTCATTTTATCGAACCATTCTCCATTATACCTTATTTCTGTTTTTTCTTTACTGAGAATTTTAAAAACTTGTTCGGCATATGATCTTGCGTTTTCCCTGACTTCATCCATGCTGAGCATGGGTCTTGTTTTGGATCTTCCTGAAGGATCACCTATACGTGCTGTAAAATCTCCTATTATAAGGACGATCTGATGACCTAGTTCCTGAAACTGTCTCAATTTTCTCAGCACAACATAATGACCAAGATGTAGATCCGGTCTTGAAGGATCTACTCCTAATTTTATTCTGAGCGGTCTACCTTTTTTAAGCTTTTCTAAAAGCTCTTCTTTGGAAAATAGGTCTACAGTATTGTCTATAAGTATTTTTAGTTGTTCATTAGGATCCAATGGGAAACACCGCCTTTACTTTATAATAAGCATTGTGGTGATAAAACAGGATATCATAAAAAGTATTCCGAACCACATTCCGAGCTTAGCAACTGAGTCAAGACCTTTCTCTCTTCCGAACATGGTATGAGCCGAACCTGATCCGAAAGCTCCTCCGAGTTCTGCATTTTTCTGCATTCTTTTTAAAGCAAAGTAACTTACTCCGACACATAGTATCACGTGAACAATAGTCATGATTACTGCTAGTATAGACATTTCAAAACCTCCTAAGGATAATATGAAATTCATAACAAATTATACAATAAAATATTTTTTATTGCAAGTTTTTAGCGGAAATACTTCATGATCCATAAGGCAATAATTCTTCTGAAAAGTATACTGCTTTTGTGTCCGCTTGGAATCTGTTTTATTTTTTTGTTTTTCAGCAGTGAGTTAAGTTCCTGAGAAGCTCTTTTAGGCATAATCTTATCGAAAATTCCGTTTATGATAAGTACAGGCTGGGCGATAAAAGGCGCATAGGATATTGCATCATAATGATAACAGGTTATCGGTGATTTTTCAAAGATATCGTTTATATTTTTGAAATTATTCTTTACGAAAGCACAGGCATCTGCTCTGAAATTCTTCGCACAGGTTTCTTCGTTTCTGCATCCATAGTGATTTGATACTGTAAGATACTGTTGTCTTATATCCTGCGCATAGGGAGAGTAAAAGTTTATCCATCTCCAGTTCCCCCCTGTGATCATAAGACATCCTTTTTTAATTCTTTTGTCCAGCGCCATAGTCATTGCACCGAGCATTCCGCCAAAAGATACTCCTACAAGGAAAAGACGGGTTGGGTCAAAACCTTCCTGGGTTTCTAAAAAGTCTATTGATCGTCTGGCATCTTTGACTGTGTTGTGAAAGAGTACAGTACATTCATCCGGTTCGGATGAAAAGAACGGTTCTCCGTCTTTGCCAAGACCGGATGAACGTTCCAGATGATATGGCAGTATAAGAAACGTTGTACGGTATCCATACCGTGCAAAAAACCTTCCATACCACTGAAGATAAGCAATATTTCTTCTTCCTATTCCGTGGAGGAAAAGGATATCGCCCTTCATTTCTTTTGGTTCAAAAATGTGCAGATGTACAGTTTCGTTTGCCTTGCATTTTTCATCTTTGTAATCTGCACTGAACCGGACTGTTTTGTAACCGTCCTGCATGTTTATTTGATACTCTGTCTGTTTTTTCTCGTATTCATAGATGTACATATGAACCCTCCATATATTGATTTTATAGATAATGTATGATATAATATTATAAAATAATACCCTATAGGGGTATGCGAGGTGATACTTATGGCAAAAGTGACAGTATATTCAACTCCTTCGTGCCCATGGTGCACAAGGGTAAAAAGATATCTTTCAGAACATGGTATAAGCTACAGTGATTATGATGTTTCAAAGGATAAGGCTGCGGCAGAGAAAATGGTGAAACGCACCGGCCAGATGGGAGTGCCTGTTCTTGAGATAGGCAGCAATATAGTAATAGGTTTTGATAAAAACAAGATTGACAGGTTACTTTCGATAAAATAAAAAAGGCGGCTTAGCCGCCTTTTTTATTAGTCATTGAACTGTATCAAACCAAGCGAATTGTCGTTTCTTCTGTAGACTGCGTTTACTTCATCGGTCTCTGCGTTTTTGAAAACGAAAAACTGGTGACCCAGCATATCTATCTGAAGAACCGCTTCGTCTACTGTCATAATGGACAGATCATACCTTTTTTGTCTTTTTATAATGTCCATATTTTTATCCTGTATAAAAGTATCTTTTCTTGGCGGTATATCGTACTCGACAGTATCGGAAAAATGCTCCTGAAGTTTGGTCTTCATTTTGTTAATCTTTCTCTCAAATGAATCGGTAACGTTGTCTATAATCTCGTAAAGATCTCCACCGCGCTGTTCAACTTTTATGATTTTGTTGATTTTTTTGAAGTGGGCCGTTATCTCTACCTTATATATACCTCCTTCTTTTTCAATCTTTACATCGGGAACAGAAATCAAGTCACCATGAACTCTAAGTAGTCTGTCTGGCTTAGCCATTCTTTTCTCAAGGTACTCTTCTATTGCCGGAGTCAACTGGAAATCTCTTGCCAAAACTTTATAATCCATAAAATCACCTCCGTAGAGTATTGGTGCTTACTTATATGATACCACTAAGCGGCTTATAAGTCAAACCTGGCTAAATCATGGTAGTCGGAGGATTTATGTAAATACTTACGGAGTTTCTGTATTCTGAGTAGATTTGTCTGAAAACATTGAGATCTGTGTTACTGATTTTGACAATAATACTTAATCTGAAAAAGTTGTTCAGCTTGTATACCGATGGTTTAACCGGTCCGAGAATCATCTTCCTGTTTAAGTATGAGCACAGGCTTTGATAGATCTTAAGAGCTTTTTTATTTAGGTTTTCTTCTTTTGAATCTTTTATAAGGATAATAACCAGTTTTGTAAAAGGCGGATACAGGTACTTTTTCCTGTTCTCAGTTTCGACTGAGACAATCGAGTCGTAGTCATGGTTCAGGATAAACTTATATAGTTCATTGTCCGGGTTGAAGCTTTGTATCATTACCCGCCCGCGTTCTTTTCTTCCTGATCTTCCCGCAACCTGCATCAAAAGTGCTGAACTGTTTTCGCAAGCGTTATAGTCTGGCATGTTGAAGTATCTTTCGCAGTCCAGAACTACTACCAGATCCAGATCAGAAATGTTAAGGCCTTTGGTTATCATTTTTGTCCCTATTATTATCATGCGTCCCGGATTGTTTATATATTTGAAAGTTTCCTCAACGTCCTGCGGATTTTTTATGGCCTGTCTATCAACTCTTACTATCGGATAGGATGGAAATATTCTTATTAGCTCATTCATGACCCTTTCTGTGCCAAACCCCCTTGTCTGCAGATCGGTTGAACCACATTTCGGGCACACTGACGGAACAGGCTGGGTGTTATCGCAGTAATGGCACTTTAAGTGATTTTCCTGTTTATAGTAGGTCATCGAGATGTCACAGTTTTTGCATCTGAAGATGTGGCCGCAGTTGGTGCATATTATGTAGTTGGCGTATCCTTTGGTAGGTGTGAATATTATGACTTTTTTATTTTTATCCAAAACTTCTTTTATACTTTTTATTATTTTCAGGGAAAAAATCCAGTTATACTTTTCTTCCTTGGACAGATCAATCAGTTCAATGTCCGGAAGGGTTACGTTATATCTTTTTTTTATTTGGTGAATCATGAAGTTCCCGCTGCTGCTTTCGAAAAAATCTATTATCCTGGGAGTAGCGCTTGACAGTAAAAGGTAGGAACCTTCAACTTGTTTTTTGATTTGAGCTATGTGTATACTGTCGTAGATATTTCCTTCCATCTGATAAAATGAACTGTCGTGTTCTTCGTCAATTATTATCATTCCAAGTTTTTTAAACCGCAGCCAGACGGCGCTCCTCGTTCCGATTATTATATCTATCTGACCGTTTATGGCTTTTTCCATTATTCTTTTCTTTTCTTTGAAAGTAAGCTCAGAGTTGTAAACTCCTATACGACAGGTTGCAAATTTCTGTCGTAATCTCTTGACATACTGCCATGTGAGCGATATTTCCGGAATCATCAGAAGAATCTGCTCATGATTATTAATGAGAGGTTCTATAAGCTGAAGAAAGACTTCTGTTTTTCCGCTTCCGGTAACTCCGTAAAGTAAATGGGTCTTTTCTCTGTTAACGTATATATCTCTTACGGCTTTTTCCTGTTCGTCTGTCAGCTCTGTCTCATCGGCAAGCTCCTGTTGGTAAACCGGCAAGTCTTCATATTGCTCAGTTATTATACCGCTTTTCAATAATGTGTTAAGAACAGAGCTTGATTTTTTTATTATTTTATTATCAAGCAGTTGTTTTTCGCTGGCTCGTCCGTTTAAATGCAAGAAGTTTACAACCTGCCTGGACTGGGCTGAAATTCTTTTTTTTTCGTTAATATTAAATGAATCCGCCAAAGCAAATGTTCTAGTGCCTTGTACTTTGGTCTCTGATTTTTCAAGTATCTCAAGAGAGATTATATTCTGCTTCAACATTTCAGCCATACTTTTATCGGCGGCGGCACGGTCTTTATACTTTTTATAAAACTCTTTCATATTAATAGGCTTTTCAAATCCGGCTAGTGGATTGAGAGGTATTATTTTTATACTGTAATCAACAACACCGTCTGCCGATAAAATCATTTTGACTATCTGTCCTTTTGAAAGCAAAGTGTCGCTTGCAACCATCTCAATAAAAGCTCTGTCTTTTTCAGTTAGTACAGGTTTTTTATCAACAACCGCTTCAATAGGCTTAATTTTAAAGTCTTTCGTATACTCTGCTTTACGGTACGTTACACCGGGAACAACCGCCGTACCGAACTGTACCAGAACCCTGTAGCCAAACTCAAGCTCTCCGTCGTATGAATAAGTGAAGTCATTGAATGAACTGTTGCCAATTATTATAATGTCATAATACTGCATTTTTACCTCTCCCTGTAAAGTATCAGAACCTCTTTGGGACCTACTGTTTCTATTTTTTTATAGTATGTACCGCTGAAAAGATCCTTGTACTGACTGTCAAGCTCTATACTGCAGCTATTTGAAGAGCTACGGCTGTTTATAACTACTATTACTTTATCTTCACCGAACTCTCTTTCGTAAGCAAGTACTCCAAGTTTTGAATAAATAAACTTTAAAGAACCGTACTTTAAGGCAAGATTTTCTGCTCTGAAAGTTGTGAGGGTTTTGTAGATCGAATAAATATCGTTGTTAGATGGGTCTTTATCCCAAGGGAAAGGTTTTCTGCAGAATGGATCTTTTCCTCCTGTTAGGCCGATTTCATCTCCGTAGTATATTATAGGACTTCCTATGAAAGTCATTTGAATTGCAACGGCTATTCTGAGCTTTTCAAGATCCTCGCCAAGAACTGTGAATATTCTTTCCGTATCGTGTGATCCAAGAATATTCCAAAGTGAGTGAAGTACCTGAGGAGGGTATTTGTTGAGATAGGCATTTACTGAATTAATAAAATTTTGTGATGATCCGCCTTTTGCGTAAGCTACAGCTGCATCGCGGAAGATATAATTCATGACTGAGTCGAAAGAAGGCTCTTCAAAGTATATAGAAGAATCTTTCCAGTACTCGCCGACTATAAAAAGTTCTTTGTTTATACCTTTCGCCAAGGGCATAAAAAATTCCTTCCAAAACCAGTTAGGTATCTGGTCAACAGCATCAAGTCTCCATCCATCCACTCCGGCTCCCGACCATTTTGAAACCACCTGTGCGATATATGCTCTTACTTTTGGGTTGTAAAGGTTAAGCTGAGGAAGATCAGGATAGTCCCACCAGCATTTATAGCTTTTGCTGCTTTTGGTTATTGGAAAGCTTAGTATATTATACCAGTCAAGATACTGTGAGTTTTGCTGTTTGAGAAAGTTTTCCTTCATGGCAAAAAAAGTATCGCCAGTATGGTTGAAAACCCCATCAAGTACTATTTTTATCTCCTGTGAATGAGCCTTTTGGAGCAGATCGATCAAGGTTTTCTCATTGCCAAAGGAAGGATCTACTTTCATATAATCCGTTGTATTGTACTTATGGGTTGATGGGGCTTCAAATATAGGATTCATATATATGCAGCCTACAGAAAGCTCTTTCAGATAATCAATTTTTTGAATTATACCTGCCAGATCTCCGCCATAGAAATGCGAAGAAAGACTCTGGGAAGTGTACTCTTCATACCATGGCCGTACTGTCGACGGGTCATTTTCGGTATCTCCGTTAAAAAATCTGTCAGGGAAGATCTGATAGTATATACTTCCCTTTGCCCATTGCGGAGGATCAAAATAGCTTATCTTTGGATTGTCAAAATCGAACTCGAACATCTTGGAAGAGTCTTTTGAAGATCCAATAGTATATACCGTTTTATCCTTTTCGCAGATAAAAAGATACTTCAATATTTTGGCGTTGCTTTTCACGTGAAATCTCTGGTATTGAGTATCATCAACAATAAAGCTTTCGCTTGAAAGGATGTCGCCATTTACTATAATACTTATCTTCTGGTTGTTTGCCTTTTCAACTCCTATGCACAGATATATCTCTCCATACCTTATAGGATTGATAAACATTCTTTGCATAGAGTGCTTATACTTTATTTTGGGCATGCCGGTTTCATCTTCTCCTACGTACTTATAGTTTAAAAGTCTATCATGTACAATCTCATAATCATTGTTGCCTGGATCATAGGTCTCTTTTCCATCGACGATGTATCGATAATAGTATTTACCCTGCTGCAGATCGATATCGTACTTCCAGAAGGACTCGCCAATCCTTTGCATATCGAAGGTTCCGCCGGACAGATCCTCTATAGCAACCTGAACAGAGCTTGCCGGCAAGGTATAGATAAAAGTTATTTCATAAGAAAAACATCTTCCCATTATAAGTAAAAGGAAGCCCCAAAATATTACCTTTTTCATTTTACCCCCCCTTATGGCATGCAGTAATAAAAATTATATCACAGCCAGATGTATGGTTATAGTTTAGATAATAAAAACGGTCCTTATAAGGACCGTTTCGGCTTACTAAACCATAGATACAGGGAGCTTGATTACTAACTCGGCACTGCTTCCGTTACGTTTGAAGTCTATTTCCATTTTTTTAATTTTATTACCGGCGATATTTTGATAAAGTGTTCTTACTCTCGATGCAAGCTCCGGTTCTTCTTCGAAGATTTCTTCAAAATCCTTATTTGAAGATATTTCGTAATGCTTTTCAAATTTTTTTAGTTTTTTTAATCCATGAAAATTTAGACTTTTCATAAAATCCTCCTTATGTATTATACTTTTGTATACCTTATTTTCAATATATAGTTTATACCATAAATATTAACTGTTGTTTGCTGAAATTTTAAATTTCAATACACAAAAAAAAGGTATAATCTAGATATAATCTATACGATATTCAATAATACGGGAGGTAAAAACATGAGTTTATCCTTTGAAACGGTTGATGTAAGTATTCTTCCTCAAAGTAATGTGATTATAGGGCAGTCACATTTTATAAAGACTGCTGAAGATATTTTTGAACTTTTGATGACTTCATCGCCAACCGTAAAGTTTGGACTTGCTTTTAATGAGGCTTCCGGTCCATGTCTGATAAGAACGGAAGGAAATGACGATGAACTTGTCCAAGCTGCAGTAAAGGCCGCCGGGGATATCGGAGCAGGACATATTTTTGTTCTTTATATACGCAATCTTTATCCTATAAGTATTCTTAATCAGTTAAAAAACATCCAGGAGGTTGTTTCAATTTATGCCGCAACTGCCAATCCTTTGCAGGTCATTGTTGCTCAGAGCGATATAGGAAGGGGTATAATGGGAGTGATAGACGGTTACTCTCCAAAAGGTATTGAAAAGGCTGAAGATAAAAAATATCGTTCTGAACTGCTCAGAAATATAATCGGATATAAAAAATAAATAAAACCCGGAAATCTATAATAGATTTCCGGGCTTTTTATTTTTATTGCTTTTGGCTACAGTTATTTCAAATAATTATCACACCTGAAATATATCTTGTATCATTATTGTTCTTAAGTACTTTTAAATAAAAAAAAGCTATCGGCAACCAACCGATAGCTCAATGCTTGTAAAATCATTAATTAAAAAATTTTTTTAATTTATTTTCCTAAAGCCCTTGGATCAAGTGCATCTCTAAGTGCATCACCAAAGAGGTTAAACGACATAACTGTCAGAAAGATGAACAGTCCGGGAAGAAGCAGCCACGGATAGTTGGTAAGCGCTTCAATGCTTTGTGCCTGAGAAAGCATAAGCCCCCATGAGGCACCCGGTTCAGTTATACCCACTCCCAAGAAGCTTAGTCCTGCTTCACCAAGAATATAGCTTGGAATTGAAAGTGTAGCGTTTACAATTATATAGGTAGTTGTATTGGGAATAAGATGTTTCCAGATTATACGCCTTGGAGGATAACCTAAAGCGACAGCAGCTTCTATAAATTCTGTCTGTTTTATTCCAAGTGTCATTCCTCGTATTACCCTTGTCATCCCCGGCCAACCTATAAAAGAAAGTATTATTATTATGAAAAGGTATCTTATTGTCGGATCAAGAGCACTGGGCAAGATCGAGCTCAAAGATATTATAAGGTAGAAGCTCGGTATGGACATCAATATTTCAGTTATTCTCATAAGTATTTCATCGGTCCAGCCACCGTAGTAACCCGCAAAACCTCCAAGGAAAAGACCGATCGTAAAGGTTATAAGGATGGCAACCAATCCTATGGATAACGATATTCTTGAACCGTAGAGTATTCTTGAGAACATGTCTCTTCCAAATTTATCGGAACCCCATATATAAAGTATACCGTCATTTGAAAGGTAGTCTGCTATGGATTCGATAACCGGTTTTTCTGTTCCCATAAAATGAATATTAGTAGGTATAAAACCTAACAGCTTATAATCCCAAGATTTGACAAAATATTTTATATAGTACTTCTTAAAGCTTACCCCCCTAAGGTCAGCGGGAGTAACTTCAACTTCGTCAAAATTCTCTGTTCTGATATACATACTGTCGAATGTGTAAAAAGTATCTATGGTTTGTACATCTTCAATGGCAACTTCAGAACCGTACTCTTCCAAAAGTTCTTCAATAGCACCTATTCTTGAATCAGAACCTGTATATATGGTACTGCCGCTAAGAAACTTTGAAAAAGAAGGTTTTAAAAGATTGCCGTCTTTCTCATACTGTCCTGTTATATTATCCCCGGAGACATAGGAAACCGGAATCAGAGGTTTTTCCGTTTCAGATTCTGAACCAAGCTCAACATATGATCCGTTCTTAAGCTTAGCTTTATATGTAACGGTAAAGTTTGACACTATCTCCGTTACTGTTGCACCGTAAGTCTCGTTAAACTTTCCAAGCTCAAAAAGCTCTTCTTTTTCTGTATTAATGTCATAGGCTTTTACAGCTTCATAGTGTGTAGCTTCCACAAAAGACTTCTGTTTAGTGTATAGATCCCTAACGCTGTCATATAAGAGTACATACTGACCGGATCTTTCATTGGTAACAAAATCTTTGGTTCTTATCTTCTGAGGTTGGGCAAATCTATACTGTATATGGTTATTGTATGGATTCATGGGTGAAAAAAAGTCGGCAAATATAGCAAAAAAGTAAAAAATTATAAGTATTACCATTGCCACCATTCCGAGCTTATGACGCCTCAGAGTTCTCCATGCCAGTTGTGTGGCAGTCAAAAATTCTTTTTCAAAAATATCTCCGTCATTATTGTCAACAGGATTCTTACCGTTGACAGGAACATTCTTTTTAACTTCTTCTGACATCCTGATTACCTCCGTATCCTTATGAAAGTCTTAATCTTACACGCGGATCAACGGCCGCAAGCAAGATATCTGCAAAAAGGTTTCCTATAACAAGCAATAGAGCACTCAAAAGGAGTACAGCCATTATCAGGAATAAATCCTGCTGGTTAAGAGCTTCAATTACAAGTCTTCCCATTCCAGGCCACCCAAAAACCGTTTCAGTAAATACTGCTCCTCCCAAAAGACCTGATATGCTGAATCCTAATGCTGTAACTATAGGATTGATAGCATTTCTGAGAGCATGTTTGAAAATAACTGTTTTTTCGGGCATGCCTTTTGCTCTGGCAAACTCAACATAATCTTTATTCAGTTCATCAAGCAACTGGCCCCTCATTATACGCATAGTACCGGCAAGGCTTCCCAGTCCAAGGGTTACAACCGGTCCTATTACATGATGGAAGTAGTCAAGAATCTTCATAAACCATGGCAGTTGGTCAAAACTGTTTCTTATCATACCGCCAACCGGGAATACACCGGTTTTTGCCGACATAAAAAGCCATAGCAGCGAAAAGAAAAACGACGGTACCGATATTCCTATAAATCCAAATACAGACAAAAGCTGATCACTTAGAGTGTACTGGTGTAAAGCCGAATATATACCCAGCGGGATTCCTATCCCCCAGGTAAAAATAAAGGTAGTGACACTAAGCAGCAACGTTGCTTCAAGTCTGGATCCAAGGATGTTCCATACTGGAACTTTGTAAGAAAAAGAGTATCCCCAGTTTCCCTTCAGAACATTTCCAAGCCACAAGAAGTACTGAGTAAAAGGATCCTTATCCAAACCGAACTGCTTTTCAAGGTTCGCAAGCTGAGCTTTTGATATGGCAGGATTAAGCCTGTACACATCCAAAAAGTCTCCGGGTGCAAGAGATATGATCATGAAAGCTAAAACAGATACTCCAAGAAGTACAGGAATAGAAAGAAGTATCCTCCTGATAATGTACTTTAGCAATATCTTCCCCTCCTTAAAAATAAAGGGAGGGAGTGGGTAACTCCCGCCCCTTTTATTCTATTTGCTTATTCTTTCCAAACTGCCCATGGTTTCCAGAGCATACCTGCTGCGGGCGATGGATTTTCATTGAATATGTGTACTGTATTTTTGTATACTGCAAGGTAGTTCTGAGCTATAGTGTATATTACTACCTGATTCTTTGCAACAAGGATCTGGAATTCGTCAAAGAGAGCTCTAAGCTTCGCATCGTCTACTGTTACGGCCTGCAGTTTATATATTTCGTCAATTCTCTTTTCATAATCTGATACCTTGTAATCTCTGTCTTTTGCCCATGCAAACTGATCGCCTGCTTCAGGTGAGTAGTTCCAGAAGTGGAGTCCGCCGTCTAGTCTCCATACGTTCCAGCCGTTACCCGGATCTACTCCGCCAGTAAGACCAAGAACTATAGAATCATAATTTCCGGCATTCATGTTGTTGATCAGAGTATTAAAGTTAATAGGTCTGTAAGTTACATCAATTCCTATTTTTGCACACGAATCAACAAATATGCTTGAAATTTCTTCTCTTACAACGTTTCCGGCATTGGTTGAAAGCTCAAACTTTATAGGATTTCCCTTTTTGTCAAGAAGCTTTCCTTCTTTATTCCATGTATATCCGGCTTCTTTAAGAATTTTTTTGGCTGTTGCCAAAGAATATCTGAAGCCAAGCTTTTCAACTTCTTTGTTATAGAAACCAGAAGATCGTGTAACTGGTCCGTAAAGAGCCTCGCCCAATCCGTTGTAAAGATTA
>ERZ795059.3535-NODE-3535-length-15148-cov-10.895249_pt1 | contig 15148 bp, 10 predicted proteins | sample MGYA00375143_ERZ795059 | MGnify/ENA primary metagenome ERZ795059 (study PRJEB30188, sample SAMN05720168) | activated sludge metagenome | isolation source: Anaerobic digester | place: USA | collected 2015-01-07 ... | reverse complement strand
GCAATCACTTGATTTACAGCGGCATTTTGACTTACTCAGTCGGGGTGAGAAGATTTTATTTTCAGACTATCTGGCTGATAATCAATTATTGATTTTCTACTACATTTGATAAATTATTGCATTTTTCTATTGATAATCTGCAATAATAACCTAAATTTATGGACATTATCGAATATTCACATTTTTTCTACTACCATGAATAATATTAATGGAGTAAATGTAAAAGAAATTTTCCAGAGTTACTTTGGTAAAACTGACTGGAAGGTTCGAAAAATGATTATTCCCAAACAGAAGAATGCTGATGGCGAAGTCAAGGTTTATATTGAGGTTCTCAAATACTCCTACCATGGTACTGGTGATTACAGGAAAAAAATACTACGAATCTCCACCGAAATATGGGTTCACCCTCAAAACTGGTCACAGAAAAAAAAATTGGTTCTTGATAAAGACCCGCTTTGTAATGAAAAGAATGTAATTATTACAGATAAAAATAATGCTATCGAAACATATCTTAACAACCGCAAAGTAATTCCATTAAGTTTTCGTGCACCTTCGATATTAGCCTCAAATATTGAAAAGTTTCGTACGGATTTCGAAAAACTGCTTGAACTTTTTCCACCAGAAAAGCAGTCCAGCGTTAAAGGCATCACAGAATATCTTGAAGAATATGTTGAGTATAGAAAAGCCAACGGTGCTGCCCGTGGTACTTGGAAAGAATTCACTACCGTAAAAAACAGATTAGTAAATTATGAAAAGCATACGGGAAAGAAATTGTTCTTCCCAGACATGACCCTTACCTTCAGTGACAATTTCAGCGTTTGGATGAATGGAGTTCAATATGACACTTCAACGGTTGAAAAGACCTTCACGGTCTTAAAGACCTTCTTAAAGCATTACTACAAAAGGCGACATGAACTTAAAATTCAACTCGATGATTCATTTATGGATGAAGACTTCAAAAAGGGGAAGAAAAAAGCCAATGAAGCCAATCCATTATCGTACAGTGAATTCATAGAATTAACACAAAAGGAATTTGCTAATCCAGTGCTTGAAAAAACTAAAGACCGTTTCCTCTTGCAGTGCAGCACTGGACTCAGGTATTCCGATATTGATAAAATAACCCCTGATAAGATTGAAAATAACCGAATCGTAATTAATCCACAGAAAACAGCCGAGACAAAAGAGGACAACACCATCTACATCAATTTAAACAAATACAGTAAAGCAGTTCTTGAAAAATACGATTTTGATACATCCTCACTCCGGATTAGCAACCAGAAATACAATGATAATCTGGAAGACATGTTCGAAGAACTGAAATGGAAGAAAAGAACCAGCCATAACGGAAGAGATACCTTTATTTCAATTTGTATCCAGAAGAAAGTTCCTGTGGAAGTGATATTAAAATGGACTGGTCAGGGAAGTTACTCAGTTATGAGAAGGTACATAAAAGTATCCGATGACCATATGAAGAGAGAAATGAACAGGGTGTTTAGATAGTCCAGATTTGTCCATTCAAAGAAGATGTATTCATCAATTTCATTTCTTTTTTTTTAAAAAAATTACTTCCAGTTTTAACAGATTCAATTTTATTTTTTAGAAAAATTTTGAGTCGCCTCGTATTAAAGCAAAAATCTAATACCTTAGAAATTAGACTCATGTATGACCTACCCGTCTGTACATTCAAGCCGGGGGGGGGGTATCCTATCCCCCGGATACCCTCCTGACTCCAATGAATGTCCATTGTCTGCCCTATCTGTATTTATTATAAGAGTTCGGAGTTTATAATATTAACATCTCGCTCATGGTGGATTAAGATTATGCCCGGATCATAAAGATATCATACTCACATATGAACATATGCCTCCAGATAAAAAACAAATAGCGATCCACGAATCAGGTCATGTTTTGGGACACGTTTTGACCGGACTACCCTTCTCACACGTGACAATTAACCCAAATCTATTGGCTGTTAACTCCGATGGCAGGTCGCTTGGGTACGTGCAACCAACTTTACCATACCACACTGATGAACCGTTCTCTTACTCAAGACTATCACCGGATGCTTTTTGTAATTGTTTTAAGGAGGATGTGACTATTGTTGGAGGCTATGTCGCCCAGAGGATTTTTTCAAAAGATTTCGATCGCAAAGGATCAAAAATTGATATTAAAAACTTGAAAAATAGTCCATTGATAAACCAGCCTGAACCTTTTGGGAGTATCTATAAGAAATTTCTTATTGCTTACACTTTCCAATTATTTAACCTCAAAATTAATAAGCAAATCATTTTAAGAATCGCTTCTGAGTTGTTGAAATACGGAACGCTCAATTCTGATCAGGTGAAAATGATTGTCGATGAGATCACCGGAGAAGAATAGAAGATGATCTGTTTTATTTATTGCGGCAATTTTCAATATCATACTGCCATAAAGCCATGTCCAATTCCTGTGGAGTGACACCATATTTGTTGGCAGTGCATTTTATGATTGTCCAATATTCAAGATATTCCGTGATGGTATAATTCCCGTGCTCCTTTTCTTTGCCGTATACCTGTCTCCATCCTCTGAAATCAACTACGCAATACTTCTCCGGGTAACATAAAGTCATTATTGCTGAAGCTACAGGTATTTGTACACCATGTAAAATAATCAGTGCTTTCAGCATTAATTTAACCACATTACTCTCATCGCTTCCTGATATGGAGAAAGCGTATTTCGTAACATCTCTCACCAATTCATCTGTGTTGAGTTGAGTGTTCCTTTTCTGCCGGGAATACTGACCCCTGAGTTTCCAATGAAAGATATCATCCAACTCATTTATATCAAGATAAAACGGTTCTCTGGCTGTCTTGAGACCATCAATCTTGTTGATCAATCTCTTCGTTTCATCATAATCATCTGCTCTTGAAATTAAATCTTTTATCTGCGAAACAGAATGTAATTGTGGAAGAAAGGAATGATGCTTATTAGTGGTAGGTATATCAGCACCCGATGGTCTGGGATCAGTCAATTTAACAACCATCCTTGCGGAGTGATCCGCAATCTTCAACCCTTCCGGGGAGTCTTTCAGGACAGGTGTCAAGTAAAATATCTTCCTTCCAACGATCCATTCACCTACAATGAAATCTTTGTCCTGATTTGCTGGTTTATGAAAGATCAAGCCAGTAAACAGATAATTCTCACCTAAGTATTTGTAAGTTTTATGATCGATGTACTCAAAAATATGCTTATTGAATCTAATGCCTTTATTAAACCTGTTGTAACAATAGTCAGAAGGAATGATGCTGCTGGCATTTGTGCCATATTTTGTTTTTAGTGCATGCTTGATCTCCGAGGCAGTGACAATACTGCCAATCCGATCTTTTAGTATGTCTTGTATTTGATCATAGATAGGCATTCCCCGGTAATTATTATATTTCAAAACAATACCTTTCAGCAAATTCCATTGTCCAGCCGATATCTGAGAAACCACCTTCAGTCGATTCAAATGATTTCTTAATATCACTTAAATATATGACCTTGAATTTATTTGGGTTCTTTAATAATCGTTTGAAATCCGTAAAAACTTTCCCGTTATCAGATAATTTACTGTTCCTCTCATGACAGATAACTGCATAACCAAAGTCGTCACACCCCTTCTCTTTTGCCACCGCATAAGCCAATGTCATGTTGACCCACAACTGCCATAATGCACCGCCAAACGGACAGAGATTATCATGAATCAATTCCATTTTAAATAATTCGCTCTCTTCAGCCACCTCCCAATATTTATAATGCTTTTTGTAATGATAACGACAGTTAGAAAAACCTTGATTAACAATTGTATCGGGCGGACATAAGTCTCTTTTCTTGTTTTGTTTATTCATTACATTTTTTCTGAAGCCACATATACTAAATTCGGTTTCAACATATTTGGTTTCCATTATAAGTATTGAATGCTGTCCGGCGTTATTCTCGTATTGCAACAATGCATCACAGTCAACACCACCTTTTCCGGACTGGTCATGAAAAATTGATGTTGATGGAGTGTATTCGATTTCGATATCGCCAATGATAGCCTGACAATCTCCCAAGAGTTGCTTGAAAAATGTTGTGGCGAATTTTTTATTCAAATTCAGTGGCACAAACAGATTGAAGCACATTGCTTGTGATGACAGCATGTTTTTGGTGGTTCGGTTCATATCAACACCCTTGCCTTGGTCATTTCTTTTTCTCACTGCAGATAAGATTTCTTTTCGCATGGATGGCAAGAAGTTGTAACCAATCTTAGCATCTTCCTCTGTCAATATATGCCCATATGTATCAAAATCTTGCAGGAGAAGGTTTGTAACTCTATAATTTCGTGCCTTTGCTTCTGCTTTCGCCCGGAAACTTGATCCAGAAGTAAAAACACCCTCGGTGATGTTGTTCATAACCAATCAGGATTAAACCGATTAATATTTTGGACTAATTGCAAAGAACCTATCTACCAATCCTTACGAATACTTGATTCTTCAGTGGATAAAGCATATTAAAAATAATGAAAATGATCCGGAATTTTATTCAGCGTCTTAGAATAAGTAGTTAGTACCTAAACCCTGTCTATATCTTAATCTTCTATATAAAGATATTCAGATATTTCACTACATAATGATTTCCACCTAATATGTTACTCTGGGTAACGATTCACCTGATGAAAGATTAGAGTAATGTAAAAGGGATGCGGTACTTAATACTATTGTTTCACAAACTTTTTTGTCACAAATCTCGACTTGTCCTTAACTCTGATAAAGTAAGCACCGCTTGGCAGGTCGCTTATGTCAATGAGATTTTCTGGCTTTTCAATGCTCAATACCAACATGCCGTTAATATTATAGATATGTACCTTTGAATCATCACCAATTCCCTCGATCCTCAATGTGGCACTCACCGGGTTCGGATAAATTGAAACACCATCCTGCTCCGATTCCTCGATGCCTGTCGTTGACCCTTTCTGTGTCACCACAACGGACTGATTTTCTGCCCCAGTCCCTTGAACAGTAATAGTGGCATTTCGAGTGTTGGTTGTAGGGTTCTTTTGTGCAGTAGCAGTAATTGTTGCATTTCCCGTACCGTTGGTAGTGCTGAGTGTCAGCCAAGACTCGGTATTGGATAATGTCCAATTTACGTTGGATGTTATATTAAATGTTGCTGTGCTATTACTTTCAGCATCAATGCTTAGAGTTGCAGGAGAAGCCTGTAAGATGATCACCTCGGAAAGCGAACGTTTCCATGCACCTGCAGCAGTCCCGGCATATACACTCTCCCCGTGTGAAATCAGTGAAGCCACTATCAAGCCACCTCCAGATAAACCACTGTTGATCGCTGCCCATGTACTACCCATATCAGTAGACATAAAGACTCCTTCCATTTCTGTTCCGATAAAGATGCTTCCACCAGATGTGGTAATTCCATTTTCGTATACATATGAATCTTCAAATCCTATTAGAGACCAAGTAGCACCATTGTCTGATGATAAATAGACTCCACTACCATCCGTCAATGCGAAAATCAAATCTTCACTTATTATTAAATCATATACGTAAATATCCTCCAAACCCTTATTTATATTTACCCAACCTTCACCATTATTTGTTGATAAGTGAACACCACCATTCTGCATAGTGACTGCATAAAGTCTACCGTCTCTAAACTCAACCGTATTGACAGGAGCGTTTAACGAGGATGTATTAACGAATGTCCATGTACTACCGTTATTTGTTGAAAGGTATACATCGTTTTGTGATGTCATTAAGAATATCTTACCATCGTCTGCAGTAATTTCATCCACGTATGAATTTTCAGGTAAAGTGCCAATGATCGACTTCCAATTGCTCCCATTATCTGTTGATGAGTAGAGGTCGTTCCCGGCATAAGACAGGACTAATATGTAATTTCCGTCCGTAAGAACTTTCCCAGAATGGCAGGGGTTTGGTAAGCCGTTATTCACCTCAACCCAATTATCTCCATTATTTGTTGATAAGTAGATACTTATGCCATTTACAGCAAATATATTTTCGCCATTGGCTGCATAACTTAATATGGGATTATTAGTTAAACCAGCATTTGTTTCTGTCCAACTCACACCGTTGTTTGATGAGACGTAAATGCCTTCTCCCGATGTTCCTGCAAAAATTTTACTACCATTTATGGCAAGTGTTTCTACATTTAATCCTACGCCCGACAAACCATTATTGACGGCAGACCAACTACTGCCATTGTTGTTAGACATATAAACACCTTGTTCTTCTATTCCGGCAAAAATATTACTCCCATTGATGGCAAGTGTTTGAATGTAATAATAATGATCCCCTGATGATGGAAGACCATTACTGACGTCTGTCCAATTGCTACCATTATTGGTAGATAAGAAAACTTTACTGTCGGAAGTTCCTGCAAATATGTTACTACCACTTATGGCTATTGAATTAATGTGAAAAGAGCCGAATATCCCATTATTCATGGCTTCCCAACTGCTACCGTTATCTGTTGACAAATAAATACCAGAACCTTGTGTCCCAGCAAAAATATTGCTTCCGCTTATCGCTAATGCCCGTACTGAATTATCGGGCAGTCCGTTTGTCAATTTAGTCCAACTATTACCGTTGTTTGAAGATAAATATACACCACGATCTGTACCTGCAATAATCTTGTCTGCATTAATTGCAAATGTATATACTGAAAAATCTTCATCATTGTTTATCAATCCATTGTTCACCGGAGTCCAAATGCTACCATTATCGGAAGACAAATAAATGCCAAGTCCTGTCCCTGCGAAAAGATTGTTTCCGCTCACAGCAATTGACATTACTTTTAATCCATCATAAGATAATCCCTTATTCACAGCAGTCCAGTTACTGCCATTATCTGTGGATTTAAAAACACCACCGAAATTTGTACCTGCATACATAAAATTGGTTATTGGATCAACAGTTATACTATTAACTTCTCCACCATAAAGACCATTGTTTGTGGATTTCCACTCTCCAACTGCATCTTGGGAAACTGTAATCACTTTATCAGGTAATCCTTCACTGGATACTGTTATTTGAGCAGTTCTTGGGACTGTCGCTTCTTCTGCTGTTAATGTTATTGTACCATTTCCTGATCCACTTGTACTACTTGCAGTCAACCAAGATGCAGAACTTGAGACAGTCCAGTTCACATTCGAAGTTATATTAAAGGTTGCCGTACTGTTTGAAGCATTAAAACTTATGGAATTTGTTGAAACATCACAAACATTGAAATCCGAAAGTGCTCGTTTCCAAACACCACAAGCAGTTCCTGCAAAAATATAGTCTCCATCAATTTTAAATGCTAATACTGGTAAACCACCAATTGAAATGCCATCATTAACTTCTTTCCATGAACTGCCATTATCCATAGAAAAGAACATACCACCGAGAGTTCCTGCAAAAATACCCTTATCACTTATTGCTAATGAATACACAAAAGTATTTGATATTTCCTTATTCAATTCTGTCCAACTATTTCCGTTATTGGTTGATAAGAAGAAACCATTGGTAGTACCAGCAAAAATATTACTACCGCTTATGACTAAAGTAGTCACCATTAAATTTGATAACCCATTATTCACTGGAATCCAACTGCTGCCATTATTTGTTGATAAGAACACACCCCCACCATAAGACCCTGCAAAGAGATTACTCCCGCTTATTGCAAATGTAATTACCTGTAGATTTGATAACCCATTATTCACTGGAATCCAACTGCTGCCATTATTTGTTGATATGAACACACCCCCACCATTAGTTCCTGCAAAAATATTACTGCCATTTATGGCTAATGACCGAACAGATAAATTTGATAATCCATTATTTACAGGAGTCCAACTGCTGCCATTATTGGCAGAGAAAAACACACCCCCACCTGCAGTTCCTGCAAAAATATTATTACCACTGGTGGCTAAAGAATACACACTTGGATTTGACAAGCCATTATTTACTGTAGACCATGTACTTGCATTATTGTTTGAGAAGAATACTCCATTTGTGGAGGTTGCTACAAACCAATTGCTCCCGTTATTTGCTATAGAATACGTCACAGTATTGGTTATTCCATAATTTACCGATGTCCAACTACTGCCATTGTTGGATGATAAATAGACCCCGTTACCAGTACCAGCGAAGATATTGCTGCCGCCAATGGCTATTGAATTCACATAAATGGTTGGTAACCCATTACTTACTTGTGTCCAAGTGCTGCCATTATTGGTTGAGAGGAATATACCATCACCACCTACCATTCCTGCATAAATATTGTTCCCACTTATGGCTAAAGAAGAGACTAAAGTCATAGATGGTAATCCATTGTTTACTGCCGTCCAACTACTGCCATTATTGGTAGTTAAATACACTCCTAAAGAAGTTCCTACAAAAACATTGTTCCCGCTACTGGCTATAGCATAAATAAGGGCAATTGGTAATCCGTTGTTTACTGCCGTCCAATTGCTGCCATTATTGGTCGATAAAAAAACACCACGACCAGTTCCTGCAAAAATATTGTTCCCACTTATTGTTAATGAGCGCACATAATAATCTGTTAAGCCACTATTCACAGCAATCCAACTATTGCCATAATCAGTTGATAAAAAAATTCCATTACGAGTTCCTGCAAAAATATTGTTTCCGCTAATGGCAATAGAATTCACTCGAAGGTCAGTCAAACCTTCATTCATGAGTATCCAACTACTACCATAATCAGTTGATAAAAAAACTCCACCACCATTAGTTCCTGCAAAGATGTTGCTTCCACTAATGGCTATCGCTCTTACATCAGGGTACAACAAACCATTGTTATTGGCTGTCCAACTGCTGCCATTATTAGTAGATTTATAGATACCATATTGAGTACCCGCATACAGGTAATTTGTTAATGGGTCAACAGACACAACATTAATATTTCCACCCCAGATACCGTTGCTGGATTGTTCCCATTGGGCATGTCCAAGGGTTGACAATAGAAGACTGCAAAAAATAACAGATATATTTTTTTTCATGACAATTGGTTTATTGTTAAGGAGATATGACTAATTCCCGTTAATAAATGGGTATAACACTTCTTAAACGTGATACATCGCAATTGTGTTGCACACAATCACTTAAAAGTTTAGAAGATTGTAAGAAATGCCCTGAATTCTGTATGAATTGCTCTATATTCTCTATAGGTGTAGTTACATTTTAGCCAAATCAATGAAAAGTAAGAGAAGTGCCCTCATTGAGATATCTATGCATCTCACCCCGTGCTGTGGGCATGGAAGGACTGCCTCTAAGTTGGTCACCCAATGTTAAAATAAAAGCGACTCAAATATAAATTGAGTCGCCTTAATTTAATACAATTAATACCATTGATCACCATCCACCCTCATGGTAGAGAGCATTTATCTCATCAGTACTCAGTGCTCTGTTATAAATTCTCACATCATCTAATTTCCCCTTGTAAGTATTTGTAGCATTTGGACTGCCATTCAGAAAATACACACCGAATGCTAAATAATCCGATTGCGGAGTCCATATCTGACCTGTGGCTGGGGAAGATTTTGATAATATGTTATTTATAAACATTTTCAAGGTAGTACCATCATAGGTCATTACTATATGATTCCATTGGTTGGGAGGTAAGTATCCATATTTTGTTGTAAAGGATGTACATGGCGATGACCCTGTCGGTTTATTTGTTACAATCCAAAGCATTACAGAGTCTTTTTCGATGAAGATATTGTAGTCATTCTGATTCCCAGAGATTATAGGATAGTATGTTCCTAAACCATCGGTTTTAACCCATATAGATATTGTAGCATAACCACCTGACACCAGACTTGAATTAGTTATGTAGATGTAATCGCTTAATCCATCGAAAGAATAAGCACTATTAGATGCTTCCATCCGATTACTTGTTAAGACAGCACCTGTTACAGTTCCATTATGATTATATCCACTTTCATCATTTGCATTGCCCGTAAATGACCAATAACCGACCAAACCATTTGTGGGGGGAAGGGTTAGGGTTGCAAATGACTTATCAACGCCATAAGTTGTGCCAACAGAATTTACCGCTTTAACCCTGAAATGATATGTCGTACCTGCTGTCAGACCTGTAATTGTCGCACTGACATTAGTATTCGTACTGCCTGTAACAGGATTCGGAGAAGCGGTAATTGTCTGTCCGTAACTTGTTGTCGTACCATACTCGAATGTGACAGTAGTTGAAACCATATTTGCATTTACGGTTGCGTTCAATGTTGCGCCAGTAGATGTCTTATTGGTTGCATCCAGCGTTGTTGCAGTTGGAGCAAGACCCTCTGTAGTAAAGGTCATATCGCTTCCATAGGTTGTTCCAACAGCATTTACCGCCTTCACCCTGAAATGGTATGTAGTACCAGCCGTCAGTCCTGTAATTGTTGCACCCACATTGGTATTTGAGTTGCCTGTAACAGGACTCGGAGAGGCGGTGACCGTTTGTCCATAACTTGCGGTTAGACCATATTCAAATGTCACAGTTGTTGATGCATTGTTCGCATTTAGACTACCATTCAGTTTCGCACCTGTTGCCGTTTTATTTGTTGCAGCAAGTGTTGTTGCTGTTGGGGCAAGACCCACTGTAGTAAAGGTCATATCGCTTCCATAGGTTGTTCCAGCAGTATTTACCGCTTTCACCCTAAAGTGATATGTTGTTCCTGCTGTAAGTCCTGTGATGCCAGCACTGACATTAGTATTTGTAGTTCCTGTCACCTGACTTGGAATGGCGGTTACTGTCTGCCCGTAGGCTGTAGTTGCACCATACTCAAATGTCACTGTAGTTGATGAATTGTTTGCATTTACGATCCCATTCAACGTTGCCCCTGTTGCCGTTTTGTCTGTGGCATCTGCAGTGGTCGCTGCCGGGGGTATTGCTGGTGTTGTAAAAGTCATGTCTTCACTATAGGTCGTTCCCAGCGAGTTGACTGTTTTTATACGGTAATGATAAGTCGTAGCAGGAAACAAACCAGAGATTTGAGCACTTACGTTAACCATTTCATTGCCGGTAGCAGGACTTGGAGAAGCCTCAGCGGTGCTCCCATAACTCGTTGTTAATCCATATTCAAACGTAACTGTTGTAGACAGATCATGTGGGTTAACAGTTCCATTCAGAGTTGCACTTGTGTATGTTACGCTGGATGGTAACTGGGTCAAACCTGATGGTACTTGCCCTAATGTCAGAAATGTCATATCAGCACCGTAAGAAGTCCCAACTTCATTTGTTGCATATGCTCTTGCATGATAAGTAGTACCCGCATCCAATCCTGTAAGATTACTTACGAATTGCCCCGTGCTTATACCCTCAGTTGTTTTGATACCTTCAATAGTAGGGTTTTCAGTTTTACCCCAGCAAACCCCATTAGCAGTTATAGTTGCTCCACCATCATCGGAAATTAAACCACCGCTTGTTGCTGTTGTGGTTGTAATGTTTGTAACAGGGGTTGTAGACAAAGAAGGTTTAGTGGCAGGTTCTTCTTTTTTACATGCCGTTACTAAAATCAATGCAATTGTCAAGACAAGTGCTGGAAATACGATATAGAACTTTTTCATAACTATATTTATTTTAGTTAATTATGCTGAAAATGAGCCAATGATTTTTAGGGAAAATCTATTATTGGATAATCAGGAATTCAGTGTATTAATAACCAATGTTAAATTGATATATCAATAACAATAACTAACTGTGTTTAGGTTTTATTGTGTGTTTTATCAAGAATGTTTAGATAATTAGTAAAAAGAGGCGGCACACCGATTTGAAATATTGTCTCGCTGCATTCCCATGCGTACATGGGTGGTGTGCCGCCATAGGTTAAATTGCCCTGACCTGCAAGAGAAAAAAGGCGACAGATCAATTGATGTAATGTCTGATAAAAGTCCTGTCTGCTAAAGAAGGAAGGAGGGTTTGTCGCCTATTATTTTATTTCAATGAACAAGAGTTATCGTAAAATGTTAGTGCTAACATTGATCTTGGTGTCCATCATCTTGATGATATGTCCGCAATCATTTAAGCATGTTATTATAAGCATCTTTATTGTCAGGATAATAAACTCTAAGAGCAATTAAGGAAATATCATGATTCCGGGGAATAGCGCAGTTCTAATTCTAATTTCACTGTGACAAAAGATTATGTTTTTCAAGATTTTTTCTTTTGAATTCCTGATATTCTGATTTCAATTCATCCACAAATTTTCGAAGCACATCTGTATTTGTAGCATAGTGTAATGAAATGCTTGAATAACATTCCCGGTTAATTGTAAATATCGAGTCAATCGTAAAGATCAATTCAACCTCTTTCTCCCAGTATTCCAGCATAGATTCAACAGACCCTTCTTGGTACTTCCTTGTGCCATCATGGTGTTTAGCATTTGTCCACTTGGCAATACGATAATCTTTGAATTCATTCCATGCTCTGCATTTTATCTTAATGACAGGTTGTTCGATATTTTCGTAATTCAGGCTATTTTTCGTATCAACAACCTGTTCGAAAAAACTAATTAAACCACACTTTTCAAAGTCGCAATCGGATATGATAAATACGCCATCCTTATTCCGCTCACTTAATATCTCCGCATTCAAAACATTTTTTTTATCAAACATGAACTGGAATACGTAAAGGATATCCCCACAGCCATCAAGATCGTGGTAATTAATGACCACCTCTTCAAGTTCGTTTATTTTTAATGTTGCCATCCGTAAGCAGGTTATTATCAAAATTATATAGTAGAGAGATTTAATGACCAAATTTGCTTTGGGTACTTGATAAAACTAATGGTTGAATTTTAATCTCGGCATTTTCATTCCTTAAATTCTCTGCCGAATTTATCTATATAAAATGATCGTCCGTCTGATTCAACGCTGGCAAGTCCATCACCAAAATTTCCCGCACGATCGTATTTGGGCGGAATCACAATATTGCCGTCCATGTCGATAAAACCATCCCGCCTGTCTTGTGAGAACCACGCAAGACCATCAGAAAAGAAACGTACATATTGAATTTTCGGAGGGATAACTTCTTTACCTTCCTTATTTACGAATCCCCATTTGTTTTTTAATTGAACCGCAGCCATTCCTTCTGAGAACCAAAATGTCTGGTCGTATTTTAACGGAACAATTTCATTGCCCAATATATCAATAAAGCCATGTCGATCATTCTTCATTACTCCGATCCTGCCTTCGTGCATAACACGGTGAAAATCTGTTAACTTATCATATTTGTATGGAATTACAACTTCTCCAATGGTACTAATAAACCCCCATCTTCTGTTTAAACGTACACCTGCGATACTTTCCTTGAAACTATATGCATCCTCGAATGCAAATGGGATTTTTGTATTCATCTCCCGGTCGATGAACCCCCAAGTCCCTTTCCATTCAACAGGGGCGAGTCCGCTTGAAAATTCTCTTGCAGAATAGTATATTTTCGAAATGACGATCTTACCTTGAATATCAATAAATCCATGGTTGTACCCCCACTCGTCACTTATGTGAGCCAAACCTTCAGAAAAGATAACGACCTCACCACTACTTGGCGGAAATATTTCTTTCCCGTTCTTATCAACTATGCCATATAAATTTCCTGATTCTACCTCCGTAGTCCCATTATAAAAATCATTTGCATTGTCATATCTGATTGGGACTATGATTTCACCCTTCACATTTACAAAACCAAATAAACCTTCCTGTTCCACCATCGCCAAACCTTCAGAAAATCCGGAGGCACTATCATAAAACGGTGGGATAACCAAATCACCATACTCATTGATAAAACCCGACTTGCCATTGATTGTAACTACAGCATATCCTTCAGAAAAAAGATCAGCGGCATCAAATTCGATTTCATCAAATACTGGACTCAGGCTTGAATACTCTACGTACGAATATTTACCATTTTCTCTTAGAAATGGCACATACTTTTTTGGGGATATACTGTTCATGCATTTGACTGTTAAAGTCATAACAATTACGAATAATTGAAACTATAACTAACATATTGCGTATTCAATAGCCAAGTTGATGACAGTGCATTAATATCCCGATTAAGAACGCTTATACAAGTCTGGAATGCATCCTTTCAGTGTTCGTTTATTCGGCTATCTTCAACTATCAATATATTCTTTCTTGTTTACAAATCATCAGAAAATATTATGCATTCAGGTAGCCTGACTGATTACTAATATACTACTTTTTTGATGATCAATTTTTAAATATACCTTTAATGATTCCATCTGCATTAAGCACTATGAAAATTTCATGCGATAATTATCCACACTAAATCATTGCCATTATGCCAATAGTTTTATACAACAACATCGCTTATGTGGTATCAAAATCGGAATTCTTAACTGAATATAAGAAATTGGAAAACAACCAGAAAACAATTCTTGAAAGGATATCGTCAGGTTATAATTTTGATCTTGCAGTAGCGGCTATTACCGAATTATATTCCAAAGGGAAAGAGTTGCATAAAGGGGATTTCAATTCACGACTATATGCTTTTGATTATTGTGAAGGAGACGCTCAGAGTATGGTAATGGAACTTTTGGTATTGTTTTTCGCATTATATCATAAAAACAGAATCAAAATTTATGATACTACTGGGGTGCATCACTTTATCAAAGACTATCTCCTTCCGCATCAAATATTTCATTATTGGAGTGATAGAGAAATAATCGTTGCTGATAAGAACTTCAATTTTACTTTTCGAATCCACGATATTAAACATGTTAGGGGGATACTGAATAATTTTGTGATCCATTTTGATAATTTACTATTGCATTTCAGTTTTGATCCTTTACAGGGGAAGCATATAAGTGTAGTCCAACATAACTATGATTTTTACAAAACGCATAAGGACATCGGTTACGAAATATGTGACTTTGATTATGTTTTTGATCGGGGACGACCCAACAATCGATTTCTCTGGAAATACAGGAAGAAGGGTTTTCTCGTAGTATTAGATTAATGATTCAAAAGAATTATTACCATCAAACTTCATTGTCCTTAAATAAACGGACTGTTTTTTGATACCCGTATTACAGGGGAGGATGACAGGGTTTTCTAATATAAAAATCACACAGGAATTATTTGGGGTA
>ERZ795059.3533-NODE-3533-length-15150-cov-7.037231_pt1 | contig 15150 bp, 14 predicted proteins | sample MGYA00375143_ERZ795059 | MGnify/ENA primary metagenome ERZ795059 (study PRJEB30188, sample SAMN05720168) | activated sludge metagenome | isolation source: Anaerobic digester | place: USA | collected 2015-01-07 ... | reverse complement strand
GGAAGAAGTTCATAACCACTCATATCAACATTGATTTTCTTCTTTAAAATTTTTTCAAATAAGTAACCATAAATTCCTGTTCTATCGGGATAATTTTGAACGGAACATTTAAGTTTATCTTTTAACATCTTAATTTGTGTTCCTTTACCACTACCATCTAATCCTTCAAAAACAATAATCATTATCAAATATTAATTGAAAAACAAATATAAACGTAATTAACTTAATTTATTTCATGGATAGTGAAACTAAATTTCAATTGATAACAAGAAATCTTCAGGAAGTTGTCGGTGAAGATGAACTTAAAGAAATATTACAAAAAAGAAATTTGAAAGTGTATTGGGGAACAGCACCCACAGGAAAACCACATTTAGGTTACTTCGTTCCCATGAATAAAATAGCAGATTTACTTGAAGCAGATTGTGAGGTTACAATTTTGTTTGCAGATTTACATGCTTACTTGGATAATATGAAAGCACCATGGGATTTGCTTGATAAGAGAACGATGTATTATGAACATTTAATTAAAGAATTAATTAAGTGTATTGGAGTAAATGTTAACAAATTGAAATTTATTAAAGGAACGGAAATGCAATTGAGTAAGGAATATACATTAGATATGTATAAGATGAGTTCCTTAATTAGCGAACATGACGCTAAAAAGGCGGGCGCAGAAGTTGTTAAACAGGTTGAATCACCTAAAATGGGTGGATTACTTTACCCTATTTTACAAGCATTAGATGAAGAATATTTGAAAGTAGATGCGCAGTTTGGTGGAGTAGATCAAAGGAAAATATTTATGCTCGCAAGAGAATATTTGCCTAAGATAGATTATAAGAAAAGAATACATTTGATGAACGTCATGATGCCCGGTTTAAGTGGAGGTAAAATGAGTTCCTCGGATGTAAATTCTAAAATTGATTTGTTAGATGATGAAAAAGAAATTAAAAATAAATTTAACAAAGCATATTGTCCTGAGGGAGTAGTTGAAGAGAATGGGGTTTTAACATTAATTAAATATTCAATTTTTCCAATTTTAGAAAGAAGAAATGAGAAATTTAAAATTGAAAGGCCAGAAAAATTTGGAGGAAATGTTGAATTTAATAATTATGAAGAATTAGAAAAAATGTTTGTGGAAAAGAAAATACATCCTATGGATTTGAAAAGTAATACTGCAAGATATTTCATAGAAATACTTGAACCTTTAAGAAAACATTTTGAATCTGATGAAATGAAAAAACTTATAAAAGAAGCATATCCACAATAATTTATGACGTGAAAAAATGGATTATTTAATTGCAATATTGTTTGGAATTGTTCAGGGCATTTTTGAATGGTTACCAGTAAGTTCGGAGGCATTTATTGTAATTCTTTCTAAATATTTGCTTGGGATGAACATTGAACAGGGAATTGAATTTGCTATTTGGTTACATTTAGGTACACTTGTTTCTGCAATAATTTATTTTAGAAATGAACTTGTAGAAATTGTAAAAGAAATAATAGAGAATTTGAAAATAATAATTAACACGAGAGGAAATTGTTCAATAATTAAAATAAGTGAATTAACTTATTTTCTTTTTATTTCTACATTTTTCTCTGGAATTGTTGCATTACCATTACTTTTATTTGCAATTAACTTTGAAATAAACGAGAATATATTTATGTTGTTTATAGGATTTTTCTTATTAGTGATTTCAGGAATTCAAAGAGTAAAGGAAATTAAAAAGAAAGAAACAGTGAATTTCAGAGATTCAATTGTTGTGGGAATAATGCAGGGGTTGGCCGTATTACCTGGAATAAGTAGAAGTAGAATTACTACAGGAACATTGCTTTTACAAGGGTATTCAATTGAGAAAGCATTCAAATTAAGTTTTATTATGAGTATACCTATTGTGTTTTTAGCACAATTTGCATTTCCATTAATTAAAGGAACTTTTACAATTACCGGGCCTATGATTGTTAGTATGATTACTTCCGCAATTGTGGGTTACATTTCAATAAATTATTTGATTGAATTAAGTAAAAAGTATAGTTTCCAAAACGTTACATTAATTTTAGGTTTACTTGTTATATTACTTGGAATAATTAGTTTATTTCTTCTTTGAAAACTTGCGAATAAACATAACATATTTTTTTGTACATTAAACTTTCCTTTATTTCACTTAATTCTTTAATACATGAAAAATAATACCATTTAACTTCCCCTTTCGGAACAGAAAATTTGCCCCATATTTTTTCCTCTTCCTTTAAACAAGAAAGATCATTTAAAATAGAAGTTAAGTTAGATAATTTATCCGCACAAAGTAAATATTTACCATTCTTATTTAGATCTTTTACATGATTAATTGTATGTAATTTCCTTTCCTTCCAAGTATCAATTCTACAAATACATTTCTTTCTTAAATCTTCAGGTTCAGAAGCATTAAATACATAATCGCGAACTTTTTTACCAAATTTAAGTTCAATTTCATCAAATGAAACATTAACATCTTCATTGACATCATGTAAAAGCCCTCCTATTATAACATCATCATCAATAGAGGAATCTCTTTCACGTTCATAATAGAGGATAAACATAACATCAAATAAATGAACAATATAAGGGATTTTTGAAGTTTTTCTATAGTGGCCTGAATGTTTTTCATATACAAAATTAATGGCTTCTTGGACCCTATCGGAATACATATAAATAAAATAAGGGAAACATTTTTTAAATATTTATAGTTTAAATGAATTTATCTTTTAGGATATGCGAAGCAACCGAAAAAGGCCAATGTGTCTTTTTCCCTGGGATTTTTAGGATATGCGAAGCAACCGAAAAAGGCCAGCCTCAGTAACTCAGCACGGTAGAGTGCGTCCTTGGTAAGGACGAAGCCGTGGGTTCAAATCCCATCTGAGGCTCTTTTTCTACATATATTTTATAATAAGTTTTGTAATTTTTCATATATTTCCTTTGGTTTAGCTGGTCTAAATAAGAAATTATCGAAATAATTTAATGTTTTATAATTCAAACCCGATTCTGCATTTGTAATTAATAACGATTGAATTTCAGAATTTAAAGATTCTTTTTTAATTTCATTTATTAATTCAATTCCATTTTTCTCTTTAAAAAAGTAATCTAAAATTACAACATCAAATTTTTCATTTCTTAATTGCCTTAATCCTTCCGCTGGTGTTTTACATAAAACACAATTAGGGAGTAATGATTTGTAATATTTTAAATGTAAATCATTATTTTCAATTGCTAAAATTTTCGTATCACTAAATAAATTTTTGAATTCTTTAGATTGATTTGAAATATATTTTTTTGTTATAACTTTAACATTTGGATTTCTATCTTTCCTTGGTTTAATCTCCATGGCTTATGATTAAATATTAATGTTTAAAAAGCTTACTATTTCATTATAAAATATGAATATTATATACAAAATACCCAACCAACATAAAGTAGCAGCAATTAACATAATGGATGCAGATAAGTATGGAGAATATTCTTTCGCAAAAGCAGGATATATAATTAAAGATGGGGAACAGTACGGAATTGAAAAACATACACTTATTGTAATTAGAAATGTAAGTGAAGAATTTGTTAAACATTCTAAAGAAAAACTTAAAGATATTGAAAATCTTGAAACTCTTGAACAAGGAAAAGTTAATGAAATCGTAAAAAGTATTGTAGAAGAAGAGGAAAAAGCTCAAAGTGGTTTTGGTGCAATCTTTGGATAAAATTGATTTTATATACAATAAATTGTATAAAGAATATGGGCCACAAGGTTGGTGGCCGCTTATTAATTATAAGGGAATAAATCCCACTAAAACAGGAAGTGTTAATGGGTATCATCCAGGTAAATATGGATTTCCAAAAAATGAAAAAGAGATATTTGAGATTTGTTTAGGTGCAATATTAACACAAAATACAAGTTGGCCTAACGTTGAGAAAGCGTTAATTAATTTGAATAAAGAAAAATTGTTGGGTCCAAAGAAAATATTGGAAAGTGAAGAAAAAATAGTAAAAGAATGTATAAGGCCAGCAGGGTATTATAATCAGAAATATAAAAAAATAATTATTTTTTGTGATTTTTTTATTTCGCTTAGAGGGAGAACACCTAAAAGAAAGGAATTGTTAAATTTGTGGGGAATTGGTGATGAAACTGCAGATTCAATTTTACTTTACGCTTATAGAAAACCTGTATGGGTTATGGATACATATACAAAAAGAGTTTTTGAAAGAGTAGGAATTAATATTGAACAAAAGAAAAAAATGAAATATGAGAAAATGAATGAAATTCATGCATTACTTGTGGAACATTGTAAAAGAATTTGTTTAAAGAAAAAACCTAAATGCGAAGATTGTAAAATTAAAGAAATTTGTTTATTTTATTTTTAATTTCAATAATTTCCTCTTTTGTTAATTCCTCACGTTCGGGAACCTTATCAGTTAAGGAAATATAACTTCTAGTATTAATTTTTGTTGGAACTAAATGAATGTGTAGATGAGGAAGAGAACGACCATTGATTGGGTTTATTGTGATTATGGGGTAATCTCCATATGTTTTCTTTATTATTTCAGAAAAAATTTCAACTAAATCAAACATGTCTTTTGCTTCTTCTTGTGTTAAATCATTATATTTTTCAACATGTCTAAGAGGCATTACCATCAAGTGGCCTTTCTTTAGGGAATGTAAATTAATTGCAACCTGTGAATATTTAGTTTTATGAACTAATGTTTCTTGTTTTTCTAAATCATCGCAAAATGGACAATTCACATAATAACCTCCTGTACCTTATAATAATCAATTAAATTATTATTTCTAATTGAAGCTACAATTAAATCCTTTCTAACTTTACGAGAATATTCTTTTATTTTTTCTAAGTATTCCCAATTTAAATTTTCTGAAATAATCACAACATATTCACTTTGAGAATTTTTTGGCATCATGCCTTTTTCATGAACAAGAAATAAATCTTCAGAAGGAACATAGTTTGAAACATGTATTTTATCTCTTAAATCCTTGAAAACCAAATATCTTTCTTTAAGAAATTTATCTTTGTTTACCTTTTTTAGTGCATCGGATTTGATTTTTTTAAGTTCAGTTAAATAAGCTGCTTGTAAAATGTCAACATAATATGAATTGTTTTTTGGATAACCTATACCTCTTCCCTTTAATTCATCAACTAAAGAACCTTCAATTTTATGTTCATATTTTCCTGAAATCCAATTAACAGTGTTAAGTATAAATAAAGGGTTTAAACAAACATAATCGGCATTAACCTCCCTTAACAAATCAGCACTAAAAGTGTTAACCACACCTATAGTAATCATGCCTGCTCTTTTACCTGAAATTACACCATTAGGAGAATCTTCAACCACTATACATTCTTCTTTAGGGACATTTAATTTTTTTCTTGCAGTTTCATAAGGAATAGGTGAAGGTTTACCTTCATTCACATCATTACTTGTTATAACAAAATCAAAATAATTCTTAATATTACATCTTTCTAAAGTTAAATTAACAAGTGAGGAATGTCCTGAAGTTACAATAACTAAAGTATGTTCTTTTTTTAACTCTTTTAGTACTTTTTTGATGTTATCTAAAAGTTTAATTTTAGATTTTTTAAAATAATTAATTTTTTCTTGTAAAAAATCTTGAGAAGTAATATTCAAATTAAAAATCTTGATATATAAATCAAAAACATCCATTTGTCTTAAACCCGTTGTTTCAGTTAACTTGAAAGATCCTTTTTTTAATTCTTCTTTAAAGTCAATATTATATTTTTTAAGTATGAATTCATCTGCCTTATTATGTAAAAGTTCAGTGTCTGTCAAAGTTCCATCTAAATCAAATAAAATATACATAAATAAAATAAGAAGAAAAAATTAATTAACTGTAACCGTTCCTGTTGCTTTCAATAGATTACCAGCCAACCAAAACATTCTATAAGTAAATGAATTAGTTGCAGTAAATTCAACGGTAAATGATTGATTGGGTTTTAATGATGGAGAATCTTTCCATCCAGGACTTAATATTCTTACACCATTTGGATGTGAATTTTCACCTGCTTTAAAGTTAATAACCACAATATCTCCTTTAGTTACATCAATATTACTTGGAATTAAATCTGTGTCTGAAATTTCAACATTAAATGTTCTTACATTTTTACCATCTTCAGTTAAAACATTCAAAACAGCTTCTTCACTCCAATAATATTCTCCTTCAAATACAATTAAACCACGAGCATAATACTTACCTGGAGCATCAATAACAACATAAGATTCATAATTGTTATTTTTAGAAGTGGATTGAACAAAAGAATCACTTGAGTAAATATAATCCATAGGGTATTTGGAAGGACTTGTAGATTTATCCCACACATAAACGAAAAGTTTATCTGCTACATTATTAACCTCTTTAACTTCAATTACAAACTTTGCTCCTTCTTTAGCGTTTAACTCTAACGGATAATCTATAAACCTAATTTCAGGAATTATTTTTTCTTCTTCAATAATAGGTATAACAATTTCCTCTTCAGTTTCATTGGCTAATGGAGGTTGTTCTTCAGGTAGTGCAAGACAACCAAACATAAATATACTTATGAACAATAATGCTAATACATTCTTCAATAAATCACCTTTCAGTATATTATTTAAGTATTTATATTTTAACCTTTCGTTCGAAAAACTTAATTTAAATAATTATCAGCAGAATACTATTTTATGAGTGGAGATGGAGTTAATAGAACTAATGAAATACTTAATAAAAAGTTAGAATACTGGAAAGGAAAATTACTTGATATATCTCTAAAAAATAAACTTATAAATTTCAAAGAAAAATCTTCAGTCATACCTTTAATTATAAAAGAAGAAAATGAATTCCATAATATTTATGATTTGATTGTCAATAAAAATAAAAAATTATCATTAGCAATTAACTCTGAAAAAACTAATGTTTATAATGTAAACTTGTCGGAAAAGGAAGCTAAAAATAGGTTATATAACGTATATTTGAGTAGTAAAGAAAGTTTATCGGAACAAACAATCAACACTTTGTATATGACATTTGGTTTTTTAGAATATGAAGATTCTGAAACAAATACAAAAATTAAAGCTCCTTTAATTCTAGTGCCTATTAAAATTGAAAAAAGAAAGGAAATTGAAAAAGAAAAATTACCTTATGTAATATATTTCTTAGAAGATGATATACAAATTAACCCTGCTTTGAGACAAAAATTAATATACCAAAACAATTTAGACATAGGAGAAGATTTTGAAACACTTGATTTATTTTTTGAAAAAATTCAAAAGGAAGTTGAAAAATATAATTGGAAAGTTACAAAAAATGAAATTTATTTTGGTATATTTTCATTTCAAAAATTATCAATGTATCAAGATTTGAGTAGGAATAAAGAACTTATAATTAATCATCCAATCATTAAAGCAATAGCAGGAGAAAAATATGAATATGATTATACTAAAATAATTCACGGTAAAGAAATTGATAAAATTAATATGAAAGAGAATCTGTATGTTTTAGATGCAGATTCAAGCCAAAAGGAAGCAATAATTGCCGCTAAGAATGGTTTAAGTTTTGTTTTACAAGGTCCACCAGGAACTGGAAAAAGTCAAACTATAGCCAACATCATAGCTCAACAATTAGCAGAAGGTAAAAAGGTTTTGTTCGTTAGTGAAAAATCTGCTGCACTTGAGGTAGTTAAAAAAAGATTAAATGAAACGGGGATAGGTCATTATTTACTTGAATTACATAACGCAAATATTAAAGGTAAAAAATGGGTTCTCGAACAATTTGATAGAGCATTAAGTGATAATAAAATATATGAAATTGAAAAGAATATTATAGAAACACTTGAAGAAAATAGAAAAATACTTAGAGAATATGGAGAAGAATTAATTGAAAGTAAAATTGAGTTAAATGCTTATGAAGTCTTAGGAATACTTTCAAAACATAGTAATATTAAATTTGCAGATATGGAAATTAACTTGAAAACTGATTATGAATATTATAGAAAAAATATTGTGGTTTTTGAAGAACTTGATTTTTATGAAAAACAAATAGAACAGTATAATACTAATTTGTTAAGGTATATTAATAACAAATTGTACAATGAATTTACAGATATTAAAAGAGAAAGATTAAAGGAAAATTGTGAATCTGCTCTCGAAAATATTGAATATATGAAAATAGACCTCGATAATATTGAAAAGAATTTGGGACTATATTTTACATGTGTTGAAGATTTTAGAACTTTAAACAAAAAAAGAGATTTATTATTGGCTAAACCTTCTAATAACTTAACACGTGAATTTTTTACATATGAGGGAGGAACAGAAATATTTGATAACTTTGATAAAAAAACTGAGGAAATAAAAGCCTTGAAAATATATTTTGAAAAAAAATATAATATAGAATTATTTAAAAGTGAAATGTTTAAAGAAATATATTCAAACATTTCTAATGCAAGTTCATTTTTCCTTTTTAGAATAGTGGATAGTAATTATATAAGATCTGAAAAAATAATTAAAAAGAATTACAAGGGAGATAAAAAACATTTCAATTATGAGAACATTTTACAAGATTTAAAACAATATAAAACTTGTGAAAAATTAGAGGTAGAAATTAAAGAAGAAGAAAAGAGAATTAAAGAAATGTTAAATATTAAGGAAGTTAATGTAAAGGAAATAAAAGAAATAATAAGTTGGATAAAAGAACTTAAAAAAGAAAATATAATTAATTCAAGATTGATTGAAACACTTGTAAAAAATACTGATGATTATAAAAAAGAATTTGATAAAACAGTAAAAAGTGTGGACAACTTCATGAATTATTATCTTAAAATAACAGATTTCCTTGAAGTTCAAGCTGTTGAAAAATATTTCTTGAGAGCATCATGGAATAAATTAGATGAACGTTTTAAAAACATAGAAGAAAATTCAAATGAAATATCAAAATGGGTTGAATTTAAGAACACTTTAGATAAGTTAGATAGTGATTTAAAATTAATTTTTGAAAAGGCAACGAAAGATGAAAAGAGAAATTATAAAGTAAGTGAATTGTTTGAAAAATTGTTTATGCAAGAATATTTGTTCAGAATGAGATTAGATTTAGTTAAAAAGAGTAGAGAATATTTAGATATGGTTCATAAAAAATTCGTGAACGCGGATAAAGAACATATGTATTATTCAAGAAATTCTATAATCAAACAAATTGAAACTAAAAAACCTAAAATAAGTTTAAGCTCTGGAAGTTCTGAAATTGGAATTTTAAAAAGAGAAATTGCTAAAAATAGAAGTCATATGCCAATGAGAAAATTATTTAATGAAATTAAAAATTTGGCTTTCTTAATTAAACCTTGTTTTATGATGAGTCCATTATCAGTAGCTAAATATGTAGATCCAGAGGTTATGGATTTTGATACTGTGATATTTGATGAAGCATCACAAATTATGGTGGAAGATTCTATTAGTTCAATATATAGAGGAAAACAAGTTATTGTAGTGGGAGACTCAAAACAATTACCGCCAACAATGTTCTTTAAAGTAAATGAAGACCTTGATTTAGAAGAAGATTTAGAACAAGCAACAAGTATATTAGATGAAATTGGACCTTACTTACCTAATCACTTATTAAAGTGGCATTATAGAAGTAAAAATGAATCTTTAATCAACTTTTCAAATTATAATTTTTATAATAACTCACTTGTAACTTTCCCAAATAATAAAGTTAATGATTTCGCAATTGATTATGAATATGTGGATAATGGTGTTTATGATAGAGGAAAAAGTAGGTATAATAAAAATGAAGCAAGAAGAGTAATTGAATTAATTAAAAAACATTATGACACTAATCCAAAAAAGAGTTTAGGAATTATTGCATTTAGTATGGCACAACAAAAATGTATACATGAAGAATTAGAAATGTTTTTATTTGAAAATCCAATTTATTTAAGATACATTAATTTAGATGATACCATTGATGGTTTCTTCGTTAAAAATCTTGAAACAGTACAAGGAGATGAAAGAGATTCAATTATAATTAGTGTTGGTTATGGCAGGGATATGGAAGGAAACTTTTCACTTAATTTTGGTCCCTTAAATAAAGAAGGGGGAGAAAAAAGATTAAATGTTGCAATTACAAGGGCAAAAGAAAAAGTTACTATTGTTTCTTCAATTAATCCAAGTGAAATTAATGAGGGTAGAACTAAATCAGAAGGATTAATTTTACTTAGAAAATATATGGAATATGCAAATAAAAAAGAATCTGAAATAATTAAAAGACATAATTTTGAATCTGAATTACAAAAAATAATGTATGAAAAATTAACTTCTTATGGTTTTAAGATTGATAAAAATGTAGGTAATTCTGATTATAATATAGATATTGCAATTAAAGATTTTGTAAATCCAAACGTTTACAAATTGGCATTACAACTTGATGGTAAAATGTATATTAATTCAAAGGTCACTAGAGACAGGGATAGAATTCATTCAGAAATATTAGAAAATATGGGATGGAAAGTTCATAGAATTTGGTCATATGATTGGATGTTAAACCCTGAAAAGGAAATTGAAAAAATACTTGAACTTATGGATAATAAAATTAAACTTGAAGATATGAAAAAGGAAAATAAAAAACAATCCATTGAAATTAAAGATGAGGATTTATCAATTGCAATAAAAGAATATCCTAATATAGATTACAAAAAGTTAGATAAAGAAACATATTATGAATTTGATTTCTTTTCAAAAATAAAAGAAGTTATCAAGAATGAATCTCCTATAACTAAAACACTTTTAATGAAAAGAATATTTGATATATATGGAGTTAAAGAAGGAGTAAAAAGTAAAAAAAGATTTGATGAAATAATTACAACTCATGTACCCTCAACAGAAATATTTATGGAAAAAGAAACATTATGGTTTGAAAAGCCTAAATTCTTTTATAATTTAAGAAAAAATGTTAAAGGTGAAAGAGACATAAATGAAATGACAGAACCTGAAATTAGAATTGGTATTTTATTAATAGTAGATACTGCAATAAGTATATCAAAAGAAGACATTCCAAAAGATGTCGCTAATTTATTTAATGTACCTAAAATGTCCGCTAAATTTAAAGCTAAATGTAAAATATTAATAGATGAATTAATAGAGAAAAAATATTTAATAAATGGAGAAAAAATTACTCTTAATAAAGAAAAAGAAATAGCATAAGGAGATGTAAAATGTATTCAAAAGAAAAACATAATCAGTTAGGAAAACTAATTGTTCTTTTGATAATTGTAATTTTATTATTTTATTTTTCTCCACTTATAAAAATAATTGTTGAAGGCAAATATAGTTTAATCTCAATAAGTTATATGATAAGTCCGTCTATTTTCTTAATTATAACATATTTTATGTATGGTAAAGAAATGAATATGAATGAAACTGGGTACGAATTTATTTATGAAAGACATCCTCCAAGTAAAAGTACTATATCAGAAATTTACTTTTTTGCTAATGGAAGAAAATGTGAAAAAGAGAAACACGGAGAATTAATCATATCAGTAATTTTAGATTTTGTTAACAAAAAATATTTAGAAATGAGAGAAGAAGAAAATGAAGTTTATTTGAAATTGAATCCCAATTATGAAAAATTAAAAAAAGATATTAATGATAAAATAGTATTAGATTTTTTGAAGAAAAAATATGAGTTTCAAAATTTTTCTATGAAACAATTTAATGAGGATTATAATAATGATATAGATTATTATTATGTTTTTAATAGTTATTTTTCAGAACAAGAATATCATATTGATATAGAAAAATATATAGATGATAAAGGACAGAATAAAATATTAGCTTTTATAGCCGTTTATTTTCTTGGTTTTTTTGGATTTGTAATGCTGTTTAACTCTTCGTTGGAAAAATATGACATTTTATTAATGTTCATAAGTGTATTTATTTGGGGATTTGTATTTTCTATAACAGAAATACAAGAACATAATATTTTATTTAATAAATGGACAAAAGAAGGAAGAATTATAAATGCTAAATGGAAAAACTTCAAAAAATATATAACTGATTATAGTATGTTGAAAGAACATCCTCCACAAAGCGTTAAATTATGGGAAGAGTACTTAATATATGCTGTTGTATTGGGAGTTGCAAAAAACACCATTAATGTTATGAAACAAACAAAAACAAATAAAAAACTGTATAGTTATTTTGAAGATATGGCAAGATATTCGTTTTCAACGTATAATAAAGAAAAAACATTTATTTCAAGTGATTATATTAAAAATAAAAATTAGTTTTTAATAATTTTTTCTTCATCAACAAAATTAATGTTTGCTTTAGAAAAACCATTATACATTTGACTTTTTGAAAAAAGTTCTTGTGGTACATCTAATATTTTTTCAACACCAGTCCAAATACCAAACCATCCAAGAATCATAATTATATTTGCCACATAAAGAGGAAATAAATCAGTAAAAAACATTTCAAAAATAAAAGTTAAGGTAATAAAAAAAATGCCCATTATAATATATTTTATTCCTCTTTTTCTTCTTGAAAATATTCTTCTTTCATATTGAAGGTTTTTAGTATTAAAAAAAGAGTTTAGTCGTTTTACTATTATTTTTTCTTGTATTACATTCCTTTCTATTTTAGGAATAGAGAATATAATTTGAATTTTTTTAGAGAAATCTAAATTTTTTGATTCAAGTTCTTCTTTTAGATCTAATGAAATAGAACGATTTTTATAAGGTAAAATATCAAAATCAGAGAAGAGTTCTTCATATTTGTCTATAGCTATTTGTACCTCTTCAACATCATTTTTTAAGGACATAATAGAAAATAGTATGAAAAATTTATATACTTAGCAATTGAAATAGAAGTGTATGAAAAAAATATTTCTGTTATTACTTATAATACTCAGCTTTAGTTACGCAAAATACTATGAACTTGGGGAAGTAAATATAATTTATGAAATAAGTAGAAATGGAAATGTTTATGTTACAGAAGAGTTTACTTATCTATTGAAAGATTGTGAGAGTGATCCTTTCAGAGAAGTCTATTTAGACAAACCTTATAGTTTAATTTTAAAAAACCCTTTTGGATATTGTGTAAATACTAAGTGTAATTTTAGATATGATACATATAATCAATCGGAAAGTGGAAATAATGAATTAGTTTTAGAACTCCTTCAAGATAAATGTGGGGAAATAAAAACAAAATATACTTATGAAGTTTATCCTATAGTGGTTGCTAAGGATACAACTCAATTTTATTACATAATATGGGGAGAAGGACATCAAGATGCTAACATTTATGTTAAAATAGTTATGCCTGAATATATATACACTAATGAAAAGGTTGTTGAAACAATAGAAAAAGAAGTGTTTAATGAAGAAACTAATGAAACGCGTATTATATATGAAGAAATGATTTCTAATGAAACAAATAAAAATATAATTTATTACATACATAAAGAAGATAATAATTACATAGTTAATGAATTTGATAAAACATTAGAAATATATTCTACTCAAAAAAATAATGAAATATTTGAAATTAATTTGTTAATGCCAAAGGAATGGTTTGTTGAAAGTAATAACTTTATATATAGAAAAGATTTATCAAAAAAAGATATAGTAGAGATAGAAGAAAAAGAATTATTATATAGAGAATATAAAGGGATTCTAGAAATGATATTGTCTCTTTTATTTTTACTTTATTTGATTATTCCTTTTATTATACTTGCTATTATGTACTATTTATATGGTAAAGAATACACAGCGAAGGAAATAAATTATAATGCATTATATGAAAGAGAAATACCTAGCGAGCATTCTCCTGCTGAAGTTATATTTTTTGTTAAAGGAGATGAAGAGTATAATATGAAGGATCAAGAAAATGCAATAATTTCCACTATTATGTCTTTTGTTAATAAAGGTATAGCAAGCATAGAAGAAAAAAATAATGATGTGTTTTTAACATTCGATCATATAAAAGTGGAAAAAATGAAATTGCAAAAGTTTGAAGAGAGTTTACTTGAATTTATAAAAAAGGAATTTGGAAATAAGACTTTTAGTATTAAAGAATTTGAAAAAAGAAGTGCAAATAAATTAGAATATTATCAACTCATTAATAGATTTTTTATGCATGTTAGTAAAATTAATAAGAAAAGTGAATTTGTAGAAAATCAAGGTAATAAAATTGGGATAATTTCTATAGGGGTTTATATCTTATTAACATTTATAATTATGTTTTTCCAACCTTTAGCTCTATTTGGATTACTATTTGCATTTGTTACATTAATCATAATCAAAAGTAAAAAAATAATGTTGGCTAAATGGACTGAAAAAGGAAGGTTACTTAATTTAAAATGGGAAAATTTTAGAAAGTATATAACAGATTATAGTTTAATGAAAGAACATCCTCCTGAAAGTGTTAAATTATGGGATGAATATTTAACATATGCAATAGCATTGGGAGTAGCAGACAAAACAATTAATATTATGAAAAAAATGTCTCCAAAAGAGAAAATAAATAAAAATTCAATTTCTCATGTATACTTCACAGTTCCATTGGCATTAAATATGACAAATTCATTTAGACCTAGTTATGTATCAAAAAGCTCTGAGGGATATTCTGGAGGAGGATATTCTGGAGGAATAGGTGGATTTGGTGGAGGAATGGGAGGAGGAGGAAGTGGAGCCAGATAAAATTAAGGTTTTGGAAATTTTCCATTTATTATATAATCAACTGAATCTAATATACCATATGCATAATCAGAGCAACCAAAAGAAGTGAAATAATCTTCTTTCTCAAAATAATGAATAGAATCATTGTAATATTGATTTGCTAGTTCAAACAAATAAATATATTCTTTAGATATTTGAATTTCATTTAGACGTAATTTAAGTTTTTCAATACTTATTTTTGCTCTTTTTTTATGTTCTTGCATAAATAGGGTTTTGTTTATAAAAGTTATAAATGTAAAATAAATATGAATTCTGATAATGATGTTTTTAAAAACAATCTTAAACAAAAAATTTCAGAAGTAGAACATAATATGAAAGAAATTATGCCAAATGTTGCTCCTGAAAGTGTTTATGCTTTGTGTTGGGATTTTTTAGAAAGGGGAGGTAAAA
>ERZ795059.3528-NODE-3528-length-15159-cov-6.207230_pt1 | contig 15159 bp, 12 predicted proteins | sample MGYA00375143_ERZ795059 | MGnify/ENA primary metagenome ERZ795059 (study PRJEB30188, sample SAMN05720168) | activated sludge metagenome | isolation source: Anaerobic digester | place: USA | collected 2015-01-07 ... | reverse complement strand
CTCGGCCTCGGTACCGTCGTTCCGGACCGGGTCCACGGAGAGCCGGCCGGCGACGGAGGCGCGGTAGACCGGAGCGCAGCGCTCGGCCTGCACGGCGACGAGCTTAGGATAGGAGACGATGAGTCCGAGCGAACGTAGCTCCTTGAGCGCGTGGTACATCCCGAGCACCAGAGTCCCGTTGCCGAGCGGCGCGTAGAGTGTATCGGGTAGGCCGCCCAGAGTCTCAAATAGCTCGTACACATAGGTCTTGGTCCCCTGATAGAAGAGAGGGTTGTAGACGTGGCTCGCGTAGAAGGCCGAGCCGTCGCGAGCGCCGAACTCGGCCGCCTCGAGCGCCGCGGCGGCCGTATCCTCGCGGCTACCGGGTACGAGTACGGCCCTGGCGCCGTACGCCTCGATCTGAGCTATCTTGCGCTGAGAGGTGGAGGCAGGCGTATAGATGTCGCAGCCGAGGCCCGCCCTGGTCGCGTAGGCGGCCACCGCCGCCCCGGCGTTGCCCGAGCTATCCTGGATCAGCCTGCGCGCCCCGGCGACGAGGGCGGCCGCCACCAGCACGGCGGCTCCGCGGTCCTTGAACGACAGGGTCGGCATCGCGTAGTCAACCTTGACGAGCAGGCCAGGCTCGGCCGGGCCGAAGGGTACGGTCGGCGTGAGCCCCTCCCCCATGGTCACGCGGCTCCGGGCCGATTCCCAAGCCTCCTCCAGGCCGGAGAAGGGAGGCATGGAGGAGGCATAGCGAAAGATGGACCGCTCGCCGCCGGAAGATCGCGGGTCGAACCGAGGCTCGAACGGCGCCAGGTCGAGGAGGCCGCCGCAACGGCACCTGAAGGCCATCGATGCCAGGGAATAGGTCTCGCCGCAGGCGGGACAGACGTACATATCGTCGCTCATGCCGTCGATTATCGCCGATCACGGCGACTATAGGCAATCGAATTACGACCGGCGACGTTACGCCTCGGCTATCCTGTCGAAGGGGATGCCGCGCTCGTCCAGCAGGACGCGCATCGCCCGCTCGGCACCGCCATCGTCGGTCCCTGCCAGATCGAAACGGAGCGAGACGCCGCAGTCGCTCGACAGCGCCCTCGGCGTCGGGACCAGCCTAGCCCCGGACAGCGTATCGGACGCGGACGCGCAGGACTCGCGGGAGGCCTTCTCGGCCCTGAAGGCCGCGGCGCTCGTATGGAACAGCACGTAGCCGTAACGTCCGCTCACGAGCGGCCGCCTTCGGACGCCAACTCGGCCAGGGCGCCGAGCGCGTAGGCCACGTCGGCTTCAGTCGTAAACGGCCCCGGGGCGAACCTGGCCGTGCCGTCCGGGAAGGTACCGAGAGTACGGTGCGCCCTCGGCGCGCAGTGGAGGCCGACGCGGCACAAAACGCCGAAGCGCTCGTCGAGCGCTAGCGCCAGATCGGAGCAGCTCCAGCCGTCCAAGGTGAACGACATGACGGCGCATCGGGGCCTACCGGGCTCCGGGCCATAGACGATGGCGCCGGGCAGCGCGGCGACGCCGGAGACGAGGTTCTCGGTCAGACGACGTTCATGTTCCCGGATCGACTCCCGGCCGCCGTTCGCGCCGATCCAGGCCAGGCCGGCGGCGAGCCCGGCGAGCCCCGGCGCGTTCGTCGTGCCCGCCTCGAGTCGGTCGGGCATGAAGGCCGGCTGGTCCTCGCTATCGGACGCGCTGCCGGTACCGCCCCGGATGACCGGACTGACGCGCTCGATATCCGCGCGGCTCGACAGGGCCAGCCCGCCCGTGCCGCCCGGGCCGAGCATCGCCTTGTGGCCCGTGAACGCGACCATGGCGTCTCCCAGCGAGTCGAGCCCGATATACTCCACCCCGGCGGTCTGCGCCGCGTCGACGAGCAGGGTCGTCCCGTGGCGTGCGCATATCGCGGCCAGCTCTCCGAGCGGGGCCAGCGAGCCGCAAACGTTCGAACCGTGCGTGACGATGAGCATCCTGGCCGCGCGGCCGCCCCGACCGCGGACAAGCGCCTCCGCGTGGCCGAGGTCGACCGAGCCGTCTCGGCCGCAGCGTATCCACTCGACCGCCACGCCGTTCCGTCCTAGTTCGGTCAGCGGGCGCGCCACGGCGTTATGGGCCAGGCTATCGGCGACGACCCTGTCTCCCGGCCGTAGGACGCCGAGCAGGGCCGCGTTGATCGCCGCCGTGGCGTTGGCCGCGAACGCGACGCGCAACGGATCGCCGGCGCCGAGCGCCTCGGCTACCGCCTCGCGGGCCTCCGCCACGACGCGCCCGGCGGCTATGGATAGGCGATGGCCGGACCGGCCCGGATTGCCGCCCGACTCGCGCATGCACGCGGCCATGGCGTCCGAGACGCAAGCTGGCTTCGGCCAGCTCGTCGCCGCGTTGTCCAGGTAGACGATCCGACCCTCGCCGCCCACGCTACGCCTTCTTACCGCTTATGCGGACGATGATAGCCCCGCCTTCAGCGAGGGTCACCACGTCGCGGCCCTCGCGGCCGGCCAGGCGCACGATGTTACCCTTGGCGGTCTCCGTGTCGACCGTCACCTCGACGGTCTTGCCGCCCGCCCTGTTCATGGCCGACTTGGCCAACATCAACGGTTCCGGGCAAGCCAACCCCCTCGCGTCCACCTTCACGATATCGTCACTGTCAGACATACATACTCCTTTATATAAGGACAAACGAAGAGGATAAGAGAAAAAGAGTTTAAGAAGGAGTAAACAAGATTTAAAAAAAGGTATGCAAGTGCGCGCCTCGCATACTCCTTGCTCTCTTCTCCATACCCCTAATTCCTTATCTTCTCTTACCGACCTCTTATTCTCTTTTCCTCTTCGCCGTCTTACGCTACACCCAAACTTCTTCTATTCTCTTTCCTGTCTCTTATCCTCGTATCCTCTTCGCCGTCTTACGCTACTCGGCCGCTTTCTCACGGAACGCCAGGCCTATGACGGCTACGACGACGAGGCCTACGATGGTCGCCGCGGGTCCGTAGGGCGACGGACCGGCGGCGGAGCTGGCGAGGTTGAAGTTATGAGCGAAGGCCGCGCCGGTTATCATGCCGAGCACGAACACGCCGGCGTCGGCGTCGCCCTCTCCGGATAGGAAGAGCTGCCGCCCGGGGCATCCGCCGGCCAGCGTGAAGGCCAAGCCCGATAGCGCCATGCCGCCGAAGTTCCACAGCCCGTCAGTATGGGCGACCGGCTGGCCGGCGAAACCGAGCTTGAACTGGCCGAGCGCCAGGTTGGTAACGAGGGCCGCGGCGAACAGCGACAGGAGGCCGAGCATCAGGTGGGGGTCCCTGAAGAGCACGAGATCGCGCACCGCTCCGACCGTGCAGAAGCGCGAGCGCTGGGCCAGGTAGCCGATGACCAGCCCGACCGCCAGCGATACGGCGATAGGCGCGGCCATCGAACCGGGGCCCGAGGCGCTCGTGAAGATCGGACCGATCGCCTGCCCGTCGGCGCCTCGGCCGAATAGCGGCATGACTACCGCCAGGGCCAGCAGGCCCAGGGCTATAGCCGGCATGACGAAGCCGAGGGCGGCCGGCGCCGGATGGTTACGCCCGAGGCTGTAGCCGCGCTTCAAGAACGCTATGCCGATCAGTACGCCCGCGAACAGGCCTAAGAGCCCGAAGATCGCGTTCATGTCGCCGCCGGCCAGCCTGAGCCAGGCGCGCCAGGGGCAGCCGAGGAACACGAGCGCGCCTATCATGGAAAAGGCGCCGAGCACGAACCTGGCCAGCGGGGCGGAACCGGTCCTCGGCTTCCATTCGCGGGCCAGGAGCGAGGCGACGAAGCTACCCAGGATGAAGGCCGGGATCTCGGGCCTAAGGCGCTGTACCGCGGCGGCGCGATGCAGGCCGAGCGCCCCGGCGATGTCGCGCTCGAAGCAGGCGACGCAGACGCCCATGTTCGCCGGATTGCCGAGTTTGACGAGCAGTGCGGCCAGGACGCCTATCACGGCCCCGGTCACTATAATGCCCGCCTTCGAGATCATGAATCCAGATTTCGTTTTCAACTGTATCCTCCTTGCATAAGCGACGCGCGGCTATCCGGCCGCACCCCGCCTAGCGAGGAGCGTCGGCCGGATCAGCCGCCGTCAGTATTCGCGTCGACGACCGTCATCGCCGGGCCTTGCCCCCGTTCGGTGACGACGCCGACTATGGCCGCCGCGGCTCCCGCGGCGATCAGCTCGGCGAGGCAGGCCTCGGCCTCCTCGCGCGGTACGGCGGCCAGGAGGCCGCCCGAGGTCTCCGGCACGAAGAACAGGCCCCGGAAGGCCTCGTCCAGGCCGGCTTCGAACGCCACGGCCGGCCCGTAGAACGAGCGGTTCCTGAAGGCGCCACCCGGCAGGAACCCGGCCGCTGCCAATTCGGCCGCCCCGTCCAGGTACCGTAGCGCCCGTGCGTACAGCCTGAGCCCGACGCCACCCTTGTCGGCCAGCTCGAGCGCGTGGCCCGCCAGCGAGAAGCCGGTCACGTCGGTACAGGCGCGCACCCCATGGGCCGCGACGACGCGCATCGCATCCCGATTGAGGAGCCGCATCGAAGAAACCGCGCCGGCCAGGACCTCGGGAGGGCATGAACCCTCCTTGGCCGCCGTCGTGATCGCTCCGGTGCCGAGCGCCTTGGTCAGCACTATCGCGTCGCCCGGCCGAGCGCCCGACTTGAGCGTCACGCGATCGGGATGGGCGATGCCCACGACGGCCATGCCGTACTTGGGCTCCGGGTCCATGATCGTGTGGCCGCCCGCGACGGCGCAGCCAGCCTTCGACGCCGTTTCCGCCCCGCCGCGCACGATCTCCGCTATGGCCGAGGGCGGCAGGTCAGGCGGGAACGCCGCCAGGTTGAGGGCTAGGATGGGCTCGCCTCCGGTAGCGTACACGTCGGACATGGCGTTGGCCGCCGCTATCGCGCCGAAATCGTACGGATCGTCCACTATCGGCGTGAAGAAATCGGCCGTGAAAATAATGCATGTGTCGTCGTCGATCCGGTACACCGCGGCGTCGTCGCCCTCGTCCAGCCCGGAAATAAGGGATGACGCGCGCTGTTCCGGCACGAGACCGGCTAAAGGACGCAGAACCTGCGCCAGGGCCTCGGGGCCCATTTTCGCCGCTCACCCGGCAGCGGAGCACAACGACGTCAGCCTGATGCCGTCCTTATCCATCATCCCTCCTTTCCGGCGAATTACCCACTCGATGGGTATATACCGCGACATGCGAGCAAGCCTATCAGCGATTCGGCGGCTTGGCAAGCGCAAGCGCCGGATCCAACGTCGGACGAACGTATACACTCGCGTTGACAACGCCGTGGGCGTCCCGTAGTATGCAGACGACAGGGAAGCTGATGGGGTCTGGTGGCTCCCGCGGTCTTCAAAACCGTTGGCCGCGCCTCGCGCGGTGGTGGGTTCGATTCCCGCCTCTTCCGTATGGACATAAGCGAACGCGCATCGGGCATTCCACAGGTCGAGCGCCTCCTGGCCGACGACGAGATACGGGCGTTCTTCCCGCTCGTATCGCGACCCCTAGCCGCGCGCACGGTATCGGCCGCGCTGGCCGCCGAGCGCTCTCGCGCGCTCGCCGACCCGGCCTACCGAGCCGACCCGACGGTATGCCGGGCCTCGGTCCTATCGGCGCTCAGGGCGCTCGAGCTCAAGCGCTTGCGACCCGTCATGAACGGTACGGGCATCGTGCTCAACACGAACCTCGGCCGGTCCCCCGTGTCGGCCGAGGCCTGGGACGACGCGCGCGGCGCCAACGTCGGCTACGCCGCCGTCGAATACGACCTGGCGGCCGGAAAGCGCGGTAGTCGCGGCGGCCTCTGCGGCGAGCTGGCCGCGACGTTGGCCGGAGCCGAAGCCGCGCTCGTCGTCAACAACAACGCCGCGGGCGTCCTCCTCGCCCTGAGCGCCATCGCCAAGGGCCGCGACGTACTAGTAGCCAGGGGCGAGCAGGTACAGATAGGCGGCGGCTTCCGCGTGCCGGACGTGCTCGAGCTCGCTGGCGCCCGCTTCGTCGAGGTAGGCACCACGAACATCGTCGATACGGACGACTATCGTCGCGCCGTCGGCTCGGATACCGCCTGCGCCCTGATCGTGCACACGGCCAACTTCGCACTCCGAGGCTTCTGCTCGAAGCCAAGCCCCGCCGAGATCGTGACAGCGATGCCGGACGGCCTGCCGGTCATCGTCGACCAGGGCTCCGGCTGCTACTTCGACGGCCTTCCGGGCGAGGCGCGCGTCCGCTCCTACATCGATGCAGGCTGCGCCCTGGTCTGCTTCTCCGGAGACAAACTGCTCGGCGGCCCCCAGGCCGGCATCATCGCCGGCCGCGCCGACCTCATAGCGAAGCTCGCCAGGCATCCGCTGTACCGCGCCTTCAGGCCGGGCAAGACCGTCCTGTCGTTGCTCGAGCGCGTCCTCGTGGAGCGCCTCAACGGCGAGGGCGGCCCGGCTCAAGCGGCGGTATCCTATCCGACCGACGAACTCAAGAAGCTGGCCCGTAGGATACGAGGCAAGCTGCCCAAGGGTTGCGCCGTCATCGTCGATACCAAGGCGGCGGCCGGCGGCGGCTCCGGCCCCGACGAGGTCTTCGACTCCATCGGCCTGTCCATCGCCCCGCCGTCCAGCGCCGGCGCGTTGCTCGCCGCCCTGCGCAAGGCGCCGACGCCCCTCGTCGGCCTCGTCCGCGATGAGCGGGTCGTTATCGACATGATCACGCTGGTGGGCGAGGATCCCGCGGCCGTCACCGAGACGCTCCTCTGGGGCCTCGAGCGTAGCGCGTCGCTACGAGCCAGGGCCGACCGCCTGTCGGCCGCGACGCCCCCGAACGCGGGCCATCAGGCGTAGCGTCGTGCGGATCATCGGCACCGCCGGGCACGTGGACCACGGTAAGACCGCCCTGATCCGCGCGATGACCGGCATCGACGCGGATCGCCTGCCCGAGGAGAAGGCCCGCGGCATGACCACCGACCTCGGCTTCGCCTGGTACCGGGGTGGCGACGGCCTGGACATCGGCGTCGTCGACGTTCCCGGCCACGAGCGCTACCTGCGCAACATGGTCGCCGGCGCCTGGGGTCTGGACCTCGTCGTGCTCGTCGTCGCAGCCGACGACGGCTGGATGCCTCAGACCGGCCTCCACGCGGCCATCGTCGCCTCAATGGCCGAGGCGGCCGTCGTCATCGCCGTGACCAAGGCGGATGCCGTGGCGCCGGGACGAGCGGCCGCGGTCGCGCTCGAGGCCGAGGATCGGGCGACGGCTCTGTTCGGCGTCCGCCCGCCGTCCGTCGCGGTGTCCAGCGTCTCCGGCGATGGTATTACGGAACTCAAGTCGGCTATCGACAGCCGCCTGGCCTCCCTACCCCCGCTTGAGCCGATGGCCGCCAGGCTCTTCGTCGACCGGTCTTTCAGCCCTCGCGGCGGAGGCGTCGTGGTCACCGGCTCGCTATCGGGCGGCCCCGTCGGCGTCGGCGACGAGGTACTACGATGGCCGAGCGGCGATCGCCTCAGGGTTCGCGGCATCCAGAGCTACCGCGAGAGCGTGTCCAGCGCAGAGCCGAATTGCAGGGCGGCGCTATCCGTCGCCGCGCCAAAGGGGGGCTTCGCCCGCGGAGACCTCCTCGCCGCTCCAGGGGCCGCCGTGCTATCGGGAGACGAATTCATTGTCCGGCTCCTTCCGCTACCCGGCTCGGGCTCGCTATCGGCGGTCGACGCCAAGGGTAAGCCAGCCCTGCGCCCCGGCGTGATGGTCGAGTTCGCCGTCGGTAGCGCCAGGCGCGACGCGGAGCTATGGCCCATAGGCGGCACGGGCTTCGCCCGGCTTACGCTGTCGGAGCCGGTCGCCTGCCCCCTCGGCACGCCGTTCGCGCTCCTGAGGCTCGGGGGCGCCGAGCTCATAGGCCGCGGCGTGGCTGTTCGCTCCGGGAAGACCAAGGTCGACGATAGGAAGGCGCTTTTGGCCGCGCTTCCGCGCGCCGCCGCCGCGGCAGACGCGATGACCGACGCCGGCTGGGGCATCCGCGGCGCCGTGGCCCTAGCCCTGGCTATCGAGACGCTAGTACGTGGCTGGGCGGCCGCTCCGGTAGGATTTCCAGCCAGAGCGGCTGAGGAGGCTGGGCTGGCCTCCGCCGGCCCGGGCGGCACGACCGCGCCTACTGGCACGACCGCGCCTACTGGCACGACCGCGCCTACTGGTAGGACCACCCTGTTCGACCCCGGCCGACTCTCGGCCTTCGGCAAAGCCGCGGCCGCGAAGGCCGGCGAGCCCGGGGGGCTCCAGCGGGCCATGGCGGAGTCGCTATTCGCCTCGGTATTCGGCGCCGGCAAGGCGGCTCCGGGACGCGCTCAAGCCGTCGAGGCCGCGATGGCCTCGCTCGAGGCGAGCGGCGCCGTCGTACGGAACGGCTCGGCTTGGTCGACGCCCGGGGCCGAGAAGCGTCTCACGCCGGCTGACTCCGCCTTGCTTGGCCGTCTCGAGGCGGCGGGCAAGGCGGGGCTCGAGCCGGGCAAGGACTGTCCCCAGACCGACGCACGCGGACTCAAGGCGCTCTGCTCGCTCGGCCTGGCCATGCCCCTCGACGGGGGAATCTTCTTCTCCAAGGCCGTCTACGACGCCTGCATGGTCGCCATACTCCGGGGCCTGGGCCCGGGCTGCCGTTTCTCGGTGCCGGAGGCCAAGGCGCGCTCGGGCCTCTCGCGGAAGTACATCCTGCCCCTGCTCAACCGCATGGAGTCACAGGGCCTGGTCAAGCGCTCGGGCGACGAGCGGGTCGTACTCAAGACGCCCTGATCGACTTGGGCGCCTTAGCCCGGAGTTCGCTTGCCTTTTTACATATTATTTTTACTATATTACATAAGACATCAATCAGCCATATGGAGGAGTCAGCATGAGCGTCATCAAGATACTGATAGGTTCAACCCGTCCGCATCGTTTCGGGCCTGCCTTCGCCTCGTGGATCGCCTCCGAGGCGACCGCCTACACCGAGGCGAATCCCGCCTCCCCGCGCTTCGAGCTCGTCGACCTGGCCGACCTCGGCCTTCCCTTGCTCGACGAAGCCATCCCCGCGAGCATGCGCAAGTACGAGCACGATCACACCAGACGCTGGTCCAAGGTCGTCGACGAGGCCGACGGCTTCCTGTTCCTGGTCCCGGAGTACAACCATGGCATTAGCGGAGCGCTTAAGAACGCCATCGACTACCTGTTCCACGAGTGGGGCCACAAGCCCGCGGCGTTCGCCAGCTACGGCGGAGGTGCCGGCGGCGCCAGAGCCGTGGAGCAATTGCGAGAAATCTGCGGCGAGCTCAAGGTCTACGACCTGCGCGAGTCGGTGCTCGTACCCAATTATTGGAACCAGCTCGACTCGAGCGGCTCCTTCGTACCGGACGAGGGCCAGAAGAAGGCCGCCCAGGCCATGCTCCACCAGCTGGCTTACTGGACCGACGCGATGAAGGCCCCGAGGGAGGCGCTCGCCGCGAAGGGCTAACGGTCCTCGTCGTCGACGAGGGCGTCGCTCTCGTAGGCGGCGACGCGGTCCGAGTCGCCTGAGCCCTGCTCGTCCACGGCCAGCAGGTTTCGGCCGGCCCAGGCTATCGCCCAGGCCCCGATCGGGGCCGTCAGCGCGATGCTCATGACGGCGACGGCGAGTATGGTCTCGCCCGGCGCCGTCGGCATGCCAGCGGCCGCCATCGCGGCGAGCGGGGCAGAACCGATGGCGGCCTGGACCGTGGCTTTCGGCAGGTAGCTGATGACGACGAATAGCTTCTCGCGCGTCGTCAGGCCGGCCCCCGCCGTGCATAGCAGGGTTCCGATGGACCTGGACACGAGGGCTATCAGGATGAGGGCGACGCCGCCGAGGCCGGCGTCGGCGGCGGCCCTGAAGTTCACCTGGGCGCCGACCATCGAGAACAGGATGATCTCGGCGAAGACCCATATCTTGCCGAGCTTGGCCGACAGCTCGTGGGCCATGCTCTCCTTCTTCTCCAGGATGACGAAGCCTATGGCCATCACGGCGATCAATGCGGCGAAGGGCACGTCGAGCGCCTCCAGTCAGTCGCCGGCCTGGACGAGCAGGATGGACGCGCCGATCACGACGAGGGCGCGCTTCGTCGCCCGCGGGTTGAAGCGTTCGAAGAGCAGGTATAACGCGAGGCCGAGGGCCAATCCGACGGCGATACCGGAGATGATCGAAAGCGGTATGCCGAGGATCTTCCAGGCAACGTTGACCCTGCCTCCGGTATAGATGCCGACGAGGACGCTATACGCGACGATGACCGTCACGTCGTCGATGCTCGCCCCGGCCAGTACGAGGGTCGGGATACCCTTGGCCACGCCGCGGCGTTCCTGGTTGAAGCGGACCATCATCGGTACGACGACGGCCGGTGATACGGCCCCCAGCACGCAGCCGAGTATGGCCGACTCCATGATCGACAGCCCGAGCAGGCGCGGCCCGAGCGCGGTGACGGCCAGGGCCTCGAACAGGGCGGGCAGGAACGCCAGGAGCAAGGCCTGCTTCCCGACGCGGTGCAGGGTATTCCTGGACAGCTCGAAGCCGGCTCGCAGGAGGATGACGATCAGCGCTATCATCCTGAGGTCGGCGCCGATCGATAGGAGCGCTGGATCGATCAGATCCAGGACGGCTGGTCCGAGCACGGCGCCGGCGGCGAGCATGCCGATCAGGCCGGGGATCTTGAAGGCCTTGAACGCCCAATCGGCGAGCAGGCACAGGATGATGATTTCAGCGAGGCTTAGGGCCATGGATACTCCATCGATGGGGGTTCGGTAGGAGTCATCGGTACCGCCGGTCGGCGTACGGTTCTGACCGAGGGCCAGGGCGAACTCCATCGCCACGCGCACACGGTAACGATGCCGTAATCGTTCGTCAATATCGGGCACGGGCTCGCTTGACCCCGCCGAAGCGCGGGGCTAGACTGGCGAACCGAGGAGAGTCCAGTGCTCGAGCATATAGTCAGGACGAAGCCCGCTATCCAGGCCGCCGTCAAGGAACGCCTGGCCGCCTATGCGGCCGAGTACGCCGCAGTCTCAGGGGACTTCGGCGCGTCGACGGCCGCCAGGCTCGACGAATTCTCCTCGCGCGGCAAGATGCTGCGCGGTTGCCTCGTGCCCTTCGGCTACGAGCTGGCCGCCGGCCGGGAGCCGGCCGGCGACGACGGGCGCGCGACGATACTCGCCGGCGCCGCCATGGAGCTGTTTCAGTCCGGTCTGCTCGTCCATGACGACATCATGGACCGGGACCGGATCCGTCGCGGCGGGCCGACCGTGCATGCTGCCTACGAGGCCGAGCTCGAGCGGGGCCGCTACGCCGACCCGGGCCATAACGGCCAGTCGCTCGGCATCTGCTCGGGAGACGTGGCGTTCTTCGCCGCGTTCAGGATACTCTCGGAGCTGCCCGTCGGCGCGGAGGCGGCGCGGCGCGTCGTCGCCATAGCCGCCAGGGAGCTGTCCCTCGTCGGCGTGGCGCAGATGCAGGACGTGGCCAACGGCGCCATCAGGCCCGGCTCGGAGAACCCGTTCCGCGACGCGCCCTGCGAGCCGGACGAGGCCGGCGTGCTCGCGCTATACCGCTACAAGACCGGCCGCTATACCTTCAGCCTGCCGCTGGCCCTCGGCGCGGCCATTGCCGGAGCCGACGAGCAGACGAGCCAGGCGCTCGAGCGCGCCGGCGAGAGCCTCGGCGTCCTATTCCAGCTCAAGGACGACGAACTGGGCCTGTTCGCCGATGAGTACGAACTCGGAAAGCCCATCGGCGCCGACGTTCGGGAGGACAAGAAGACGCTCCTGCGCCTGTACCTGTTCGCGCTCGCTTCCGGCGACGAACGCGCCCGGCTCGAGTCCATGTTCGGGAACCCGTCCGCCGGCGCGGCCGAAATCGAGTACCTGCGCTCGATGGCGATCGGGCTGGGCGCACGCGAGCGGCTCGAGGCCGCGATGCGCCGCTACGCCGCCGTGGCCGAGACCCAGGCCGCCATCGTTCGCGCCACGACGTCTTCGGCCAGGGCCGCGTTCGACGAGCTGGTCAGGTACAGCCTGGAACGTCGTTCTTAGCCGAACGGCGTTCTAAGCCGAACGTCGTTCTTAGCCCGGGCAGCTACGGCTCCAGCTCCACCCGGTCCCGGCCGGCGTTTTTGGCCCGGTACAGCGCCCGGTCGGCCCTGGCCACCGTGTCGTCGAGCGTCTCGTCGGTGCCGACCATCGTCACGCCGAAGCTGGCGCGAACGGTACCGACCACCTCCATCGGCGTCGACCTGAGGGCCGACTGCAGGCGCTTGGCCGACTCGAGCGCCGCGTCGAGCGTGGCGTACGATATGAGCGCTACGAACTCCTCGCCTCCCCATCGGCACAGCGAATCCTCGGACCGGAGCGATTCCGAGAAGCGCCTGGAGGCTTCCTTGAGCACCTTGTCGCCTTCCTCGTGCCCGTAGTTATCGTTGAGCGCCTTGAAATAGTCGAGGTCGGCCATGATTATCGCGCTGCCCTCTCCGTACCGCATCATCCTGGCCTTAGCCTCGGCATAGCGCTCGGCCAGGTAGCGACGGTTGCCCAGTCCGGTCAGCTGGTCGGTCTTGGAGATGTACTCCAGCTCGAGCGACTTGGAGTATTCCCGACGCCTGGACCTGCAGGTCCGTAGCCAGATCAGGGCCGACAGGAGGGCCATCAGCACGAAGTCGACGACAAAGGCGTTCATCACCGAAGGCGACAGCGCGCCATGCCCGTACACAAGGCTGACGGCGCCCGCCGCGGCCACGATCAGCGACGCGACCACCGAAAACGAGAATCGGTTCGGGATCAGGTACTGGGCGTTGATCACCAGCAGCACGCTGGCCGCCTGCAGGTACGGGTCCTGGTCGCGGTAGACGAACAGGGAGACGCAGAAGGCGGCGATGCCGGCGGCGGTCACGGCCCCGAGGGCGAGCTCGCGCCGCCCGAGCGGCTCGGACGACCGAACGAGCCGCGGGACGGCCACGGCCAGCGCGAAGAACAGCGCCCGGATCGAGAGGAGGGCGACTAAGGCCGCGTCGCGCGGCAGGGTAATATAGTCGAGCGCTCCGAAACCGAGGAAGACGACGCCCAGGAGCGGCACGACGAGGCTGACGCTCCGCCTATCGGAGTCGAGCTCGTAGACGCGGTAGGATCGTTCAAGCTCCCGTTCAACGAACCGGCCGACGCGTATGGCCGGCCTGCCGTCGGCTACTATTCCCATATAGCCGTACTGTATCATCGCGCGCCGCCAGGGTCTATCGCCCCCCTCAACGAACGCGGTCGTTTTCGCTATACTAGGCGCATGGCCACAGTCGACGACAAGAAGATCATCTATTCGATGTACCGCGTCTCCAAGAAGCACGGTACCAAGCAGGTCCTCAAGGACGTATCCATCAGCTATTACTACGGCGCCAAGATAGGCGTGATAGGACTGAACGGCTCGGGCAAGTCGAGCCTCCTACGCATCCTGTCCGGCGTCGATACCGAATTCGCCGGCGAGACCACGTGCGCGCCCGGCTACTCGATCGGCTTCCTCGAGCAGGAACCCCATCTGGAGCCGGGTAAAACCGTGCGCGAGGTCGTCTCCGAGGGCGTACAGGACGTCGTGGACGCCCTGGCCGAGTTCGAGGCCGTGAGCGAGGCCTTCGGCGACCCCGACGCCGACTTCGACAAGCTGGCCGACAAGCAGGCCAAGCTGCAGGAGAAGATCGAGGCCCTCGACGGCTGGAACCTCGACGCGCGCCTCGACCTGGCGATGGAGGCCTTGCGCTGCCCGCCGGCCGACCAGGTCGTCGACGTGCTATCCGGAGGAGAACGCCGACGCGTCGCGCTGTGCCGCCTCCTCCTCAAGAAGCCCGACATACTCCTCCTCGACGAGCCGACTAACCACCTGGACGCCGAGACGGTCGCGTGGCTCGAGCGCCATCTGCAGCAGTACGAGGGTACGGTCATCGCCGTCACCCACGACCGTTACTTCCTGGACAATGTGGCCGGCTGGATCCTGGAGCTCGACCGCGGCGAGGGCATCCCGTGGAAGGGCAACTACTCGAGCTGGCTCGACCAGAAGTCCAAGCAGCTCGAGCTCGAGGAGAAGGGCAACTCCGAGCGCGCCAAGACCCTGGAGAGGGAGCTCGAGTGGGTGCGCATGAGCCCCAAGGGCCGCCACGCGAAGAGCAAGGCGCGCATCGCCCAGTACGAGAAACTCCTGGCCGACGGAGAGCGCGAAAAGGTCAGAGATACGAAGCTCGTCATCACGCCCGGCCCGAGGCTCGGGCAGGTCGTCATCGAGGCCAAGGGCCTGGCCAAGTCGTTCGGCGACAAGTGCCTGTTCCAGGGCCTCGAGTTCACCGTCCCGCCGGGAGCCGTCGTCGGCATCATAGGGCCGAACGGCGCCGGCAAGACGACTCTGTTCAAGATGATAGCCGGCCTGGAACAGCCCGACGGAGGCTCCCTCAAACTCGGCGATACGGTCAAGTTGGCCTATGCCGACCAGATGCGCGCCGGCCTCGACCCCGATAAGACCGTCTGGCAACAGCTGTCCGGAGGCCTCGACATCATCAAGCTCGGCGGCGTCAAGGAAGTGAACTCCAGGGCCTACTGCTCTTGGTTCAACTTCTCCGGCGGCGACCAGCAGAAGAAGGTCGGCGTACTATCCGGCGGAGAGCGCAACCGACTTAACCTGGCGATGATGCTCAAGGAGGGCGCCAACGTGATCCTCCTCGACGAGCCGACGAACGACCTGGACGTCAACACGCTACGCGCCCTCGAGGAGGCCCTCGACGGTTTCGCGGGCTCGGCCCTCGTCGTCAGCCACGACCGCTGGTTCCTCGATCGCGTCTGCACCCATCTCCTGGCCTTCGAGGACGGCGAGGTGGTCTGGTACGACGGCAACTGGTCAGAGTACGCCGAGTACCGCCGCGAGAAGCTCGGCGGAGACGCCGACCGCCCGCACCGCTACGTCTACAGGAAGCTGGAAAGATAGGAAAAGCGGCCGCCGACCATCCGGCCCGCGGGCGGTCGGCGTCACGGATCAGCCGGTTCCGTTCCCTTGGCGGAACCGGTACGGCTGGCCGGAGGCCAGACGAGCCCGCACCGCTACGTGTACAGGAAACTGGAAAGATACCATAGTCGGCCGCCGACCATCCGGCCCGCGGGCGGTCGGCGTCACGGATCAGCCGGTTCCG
>ERZ795059.3519-NODE-3519-length-15173-cov-7.257640_pt1 | contig 15173 bp, 9 predicted proteins | sample MGYA00375143_ERZ795059 | MGnify/ENA primary metagenome ERZ795059 (study PRJEB30188, sample SAMN05720168) | activated sludge metagenome | isolation source: Anaerobic digester | place: USA | collected 2015-01-07 ... | reverse complement strand
TGCCCCAGACCGTGCCGAACAGGCCGATGAAGGGCGAGACGCTTCCGGTCGTGGCTAAAAATCCCATCATTTTTTCCATCCGGGCGACTTCGGCGTTGGAGGCCTTCGTCAAGGCCCGGCTGAGGTTTTCCAGGCGGGAGCCGTTTGCGGGCTCGGACGCCGCCTGCTGCTGCTTGGCCAGGTAGGCGATCTCCTTGTAGCCGGCCAGAAACAGGGCGGCCGCGGGGCTGCCCGGATAGGATTTAGCGGCCTCGTTGACCTCGGTCAGGCTCCGGCTTTTTTTAAAGATCTCCAGGAATTTCTTGGACCGGGCCGTGGCCGTCCGGAAGGTCTTGCGCTTGAATATGATGATCGTCCAGGAGAACACGGAAAAAAAGAGGAGAATGAGGAGGATCGCCTGAACGACGATCGAGGCATCGGTGATGAGCTTGAAGATGTTCATGGGCGTTCCGGTTCAGGATAACACAGGGCCGGAACCGATTCAATTTAGGCCGCCAGGGATCCGGTCTTTCTGGCGACGGCGGTCAGGCCAGCATCTTTGTAAGAATCGCCAGGGCCGTCTCCTTGGCCGATTCCCCGCTTTCATAGACCGGACCGACGCAGGACGGGCACCCGGACTTGCAGGGGCAGGCGGCGATCGTCTTCAGGCAGTAGTCGAGGAGCTTCTCGTCGAGATCGAACAGCGTCGGGCTCAGGCCGATGCCGCCGGGATAATTATCGTAGAGGAAAATATTGGGCTCGAAGTCCGGCTCGAGGGACAGGACGCCCGCCCCCTGCTGAACTTTGGCCCGGACGTCCCTGGTCGGGATCGATTCGCCCGTCGCGTTGTCGCCGATCGAGACGCCCAAGTCGTGGATGTCGCACATGAGAAAGAGCGGAGCGACGTTGTGGAGGATGTAGGACAAGCCGTAGAGCCCGTTGATTTTTTCCTCGGGTTCGTAGGCCAGGCCGGCCAGGAGATCCCCCGGGATCGTCGCCCACCAGGCTGTCGTGCCCATCTCGTTCTGGGGGAGGCTCAAATCGCCCGCGCCGACGTTTTCCTGGGTGTGAAACTTGATTTTCTTGAAACCGACGACTTGGGTGGCGACGTGGACTTCGCCGTGGCGGACGTCGAAGCGTTTCAGGCGTTTTTTGTCGAACTCGTCCAGGATCTTGATCTTGGTGTAGTCGATGGCGTCGGTATAGTAGTCGATGTCGGTCTTCTTGACGTACGCCTTGCGCTCGGTGAAGTCGAGCTTCTCGACGAAGTACTGCTCGCCCTCGCAGAGATAGATCGCTTTCTCGTGGAGAGTCGTCAGGGCCGCCGTGAAATCCACCTCGGCGATCACCCGCGTCTTTTCCGTGGTGTCGACGACCACGAAGTTGTCGGAGGAGATCGACCGGAGGCTGACTCCGTCGGCCGGGTACGCGTCCGACGTCCAGTACCACTTGTCCTTGGAATGATGGAGGAACTTTTCCTCCTCGAGGTATTTGAGGATTTCGCCGATTTCGGCCCGGCCGAACTTCTCCCCGTCCTGGAACGGGAGCTCGAAGGCGGCGCATTCGAGGTGGTTGATGAGGATAGTCAGGTTGTCGGGATTGATGAGGGCCCGCTCGACCGACTTTCCGAAGAAATAGTCGGGGTTATGGATGATGAACTGGTCGAGCGGGGCGGAGGAGGCGACCAGCACGGCCGCTGAGGCTCCGGATTTCCGGCCGGCCCGGCCGATCCGCTGCCAGGTCGAGGCGATCGTTCCCGGGTAGGAGGCCAGCACGGCCACGTCGAGGGTGCCGATGTCGATCCCGAGCTCGAGGGCGTTGGTCGAGACGACGCCGAGGATCTTTCCCTCCCGGAGGCCCTTCTCGATCTCCCGGCGCTTGACCGGCAGGTAGCCGCCGCGGTAACCGCGGATCAGGCCTTCCTGCTTGATGGTTTTTTCCAGATCCTCCTTGAGATAGGTCAGAAGGACCTCGGTGACGAGACGGCTCTGGGCGAAGACGATCGTCTGGAGGTTCTGATGGAGGAAAATCGAGGCGATGCGGCGGCTTTCGTTGACGTAGGACCGGCGGATGCCCAAGGCCGCATTGACCACCGGCGGAACGTGGAAGAGAACGTATTTTTCCCCGCGGGGGGCGCCGTTGTCGTCGATGAGCGTCGGCGGGGCCTCGATCATTTTCTCGGCCATCTCCAGCGGGTTGGCGATCGTGGCCGTGCAGAGGATGAACTGGGGATTCGCCCCGTAGAAGGCGGCGACCCGCTTGAGCCGGCGGAGGACGTTGGCCAGGTGGCTGCCGAAGATGCCCCGGTAGTTATGGAGCTCGTCGATGACCACGTATTTCAGGTTTTCGAAGAGCTTGATCCACTTGGTGTGATGGGGCAGGATCCCGGCGTGGAGCATGTCCGGATTGGTCAGGACGATGTGACCCCGGGCCCGGATGGCCCGCCGGGCGTCTTGGGGAGTGTCGCCGTCGTAAGTGAAGATCCGGATTTCCCCGGGCAGGCGGGCGATCGTCTCGTCGAGCTCGGCCCGCTGGTCGTTGGCCAGGGCTTTGGTCGGGAAGAGGTAGAGGGCCCGGGCCGAGGGATCCTTGAGGATCGCATCGAGGACGGGCAGGTTGTAGCAGAGGGTTTTCCCCGAGGCGGTCGGGGTGACGACCACGGGATTCCCCCCGTTCCTCACCGCTTCCCAGCTGGCCCGCTGGTGGACGTACAGCCGCTCGAAGCCCTTGTCCCGGAGAGCCTTTACCAGGGCGGGGTGGACCTCGGCCGGGTAATCGGCGTACCGGCCTTCCTGCGCCGGCAGATGCTTCAGGGCGGTCAGCGAATTCGTTTTCAGGGATTCGTCCCGGAGAATCTCGAGCGCCTTGTGAAGATTCTCTTGGCGGCCCATAGCGGCATGCTAGCGCATCGGCCGGCCGGCCGTCAAATTTTCTTGCTCCGGCCGCTGAAAAGTCTTAAAATGACAAGGTTATGCTCAACGAAATCGTCGTGAAGAAGGCGGCCCAGCACAATTTAAAGAGGATCGACGTCCGTCTTCCCCGCAACCGGTTCATCGTCGTCACCGGGCCGTCCGGATCGGGCAAATCCTCGTTGGCCTTCGACACGCTGTTCGCCGAGGGCCAGCGCCGCTACATCGAGTGCATGTCGGCTTACGCCCGCCAATACATGGAGATGATGGAAAAACCGGACGTCGAATCCATCGAGGGCCTGTCCCCGGCCATTTCGATCGGGCAGAAGACAATCTCCTCCAACCCCCGCTCGACCGTCGGGACCGTGACCGAGATGTACGACCTCCTCCGGCTGCTGTTCGCTCGGGCCGGCATCCCCCACTGCCCGTCCTGCGGACGGGCGGTGAGCTCCCAGTCGACCGACCAAATCATCGACCGCATCCTCGATTCGGCCCGCGGCCGGATCAAGGTCATGGCCCCCGTCATCAAGGGCCGCAAGGGCGAATACCACCGGCTCTTTGACCGCCTCCGGAAAAAGGGTTATCTCCGGCTCCGGCTGGACGGCGTTTTCCGCGATCTCGAGGATGAAATCATCCTGGTAAAAACGCGGTCACACACCGGGGAAGTCCAGATCGACGACCTGCGCCCGTCCGCCTCTTCCCGCGGCCGTCTCCAGGAGGCGGTTGAGCGGGCGTTGGAATTGACGGACGGCGAGGTCCTGATCATCGCCGAGGACGGAGCCGAAAGCTATTATTCCCGGAAGCTCCGCTGCCCGGTCTGCGACGTCAGCCTGCCGGATCTCGAACCGCGCAACTTCTCGTTCAACAGCCCCTACGGCGCCTGCCCGCGGTGCCACGGCCTTGGATTTGACACGACCCTGAACGAGGACGGCGAGACCGAGCTGACCGGGGACCGCTGCCCCTCCTGCGAAGGAGCCCGCCTCAATCCCCGGAGCCTGGCCGTCCGGATCGACGGGCGGAACATCCACGACATGAGCGGGCTTTCGATCGACCGGCTGATCGCCGACCTCGGCCGACTCGAGGTCCTCGTTTCCCGCGAGGCGGTGGCCGAGCGGATCCGGCGCGAGCTCCTCGGCCGCCTGCGCGTCTGTCACGAGCTCGGCTTGTCCTACCTGACGCTCGACCGGACGGCGGCCTCGCTTTCCGGCGGAGAGGCCCAGCGCGTCCGCCTGGCGGCCCAGGTCGGAGCCCGGCTCCGGGGAATCCTCTACGTTCTCGACGAGCCGACGATCGGCCTCCACCAGAGGGACAACGGCCGGTTGATCGGCATGATCCGCCGGCTCCGGGACGACGGCAACACCGTCCTCGTCGTCGAGCACGACGAACAGACCATCCGGGCGGCCGACTACATCCTCGACCTCGGCCCGGGCGCCGGCGAGCAAGGGGGCGCGGTCGTGGCCGAAGGAACGCTCCCGGAAATTCTGAAATCCCCGGCCTCCTTGACGGCCAAGTACCTGCGGGGGGAGGCGGCGGTTTCCTTCCCCGACGGGCGCCGGCCGGCTAAAAGCTTCCTGACGATCCGCAACGCCCGGGAGCACAACCTCAAGAACATCGATGTCTCCATCCCCCTGGGATGCATGACCGCCGTGACCGGCGTTTCGGGTTCGGGCAAAAGCACCCTGGTCTTCGACATCCTCCACCGCGCCCTGCAGAACGCCCTGTTCCGGGCGAAGCTCAGAACCGGGGCGTTCGACAAGCTCGAGGGCGTCCAGCACCTGGACAAGGTCATCTCCGTGGACCAGAAACCGATCGGCCGGACGCCGCGGTCCAACCCGGCCACGTACGCCGGCCTGTTCACCGACCTCCGGCTCCTCTTCTCCTTGTCCCAGGAGGCCCGGACCCGCGGCTTCGGGCCGGGGCGGTTCAGCTTCAACATTCCGGGCGGCCGCTGCGAGGACTGCCAGGGGGCCGGGGTGAAACGGGTCGAGATGCATTTCCTTCCCGACGTTTTCGTCACCTGCGACCGCTGCGGCGGACTTCGCTACAACAAGGAAACGCTGGCCGTCCGGTACAAGGGGCGGTCGATCGCCGATTTCCTGGCCATGACGGTGGATGAGGCGTATGAGTACCTCAAGGCCCAGCCGCGCCTCAAGCGCCGGCTGGCGACCTTGCGGCAGGTCGGGCTCGGCTACATCCGGCTCGGCCAGCCGGCCCCGACGCTGTCCGGCGGCGAAGCCCAGCGCATCAAGCTGACCAAGGAGCTGGGCCGGCGGGCGACCGGCCGAACGCTGTACCTTTTGGACGAGCCGACGACCGGACTCCATTTCGACGACGTCCGCAAGCTTTTGGAGATCCTCTCCGAGCTTGTCCGGATGGGCAACACCGTGGTCGTCATCGAGCACAACCTTGAAGTGATCCGGTTCTGCGATTATATTATCGACCTGGGTCCCGAGGGCGGGGAGGACGGAGGGCGCGTCGTCGCGGCCGGATCCCCCGAGGACGTCGCCGCGGCCGACACGCCCACGGCCGCGTTTCTCCGGTCCGCCCTTTCGGCCCCCGGACGAACCGGGACAAATTAGGCGGATCATGGCTTTCGACGATATCCCCGGCAACGCCCCGCTCAAGGCGATTCTCCGCTCCGCCCTGCGGCGGAAAAGCGCCCTCCCGAGCCTGTTGTTCTGCGGGGCCGCCGGCGCCGGCCAGCGGGAAACCGCCTTGGAGCTGGCCAAGGCGTTCAATTGCCTCCATCTCGACGATGACGCCTGCGGCGAGTGTCCCTCCTGCCGGTCGATCGCCGCCGGAAACCATCCCGACATCATCGAGGTGATCAACCTTCCGCGGAAACAGAAAAAAACGGCGGCCGACGGAGGCCGTGAAAACGGAGCGGCCGCGGGGGATGAGGACGCCGCGGAAGACGCCGTCGCGGAACCGGCGGGATCCGGCTCGAAGCCCCGGAACATCGTCATCGATCAAATGCGCCGGGCGATCGAGCTGGCCCTCATGAAGCCGATGATCGGCCGCAAGCGGGTGTTTCTCGTCGACGACGCTTCGGAAATGGAAGCCGCGGCGGCCAACGCCTCGCTGAAGATTCTCGAGGAGCCGCCGGCGTTCTCCCAGTTCATCCTGGTGGCGGGCAATCCGGACGTTCTTCTCCCGACGATTCGGTCCCGTTGCCAGACGCTTGTCTTCGGACCGGTCGGAACCAAGGAGATCATCGCCGTCCTCCGGGCGCGCGGCTTGGATGAAACGCGGGCCGTCTCCGTCGCGGCCGTCGTCCGGGGCGATTATCAGCGGGCCCTGAACACCGACTGGGACGAGTTCTTCGAGGAGCGCGGCCGGGCGTGGGACATGTTCCGGGCGATTTTGACCGGAAGCGACGGCGGGGATTTCATCCGCCGGCATGCCGGCGGACGAAAAGCCGCCTCCCGGGAGGACATCGAGACCTTGCTCGGTTTCTTCCGCGGATTCGGACGGGATCTTCTCGTCCTGGGCGAAACGGCGGGAGGAGGCCCTTTATTCAATCCCGACCTTGAAGAGCGCCTTGGGGAGCTTGCCTCGGTCGTCCCGCCGGAACGGGCCTTGCGGCTGATCCGGGCCGTCGACGCGGCCCAGGTCTCTTTGGAAAAATACGCGAACGTCCGCTTGCTTGCGAGCGTTCTTTTCGCGAGAATGACAGGATAACGACATGAGCGATTTGATTTGCGCGGTTTCCTTGACGACGGGAAAGACGATCCGGGCCCGCAAGGGCGAGACCGAGTTGGTCCGGGGCGATCTCTGCCTCGTGGAATCCGAGTTCGGGGGCGACCTGGCCCGGGTCGTCGAGACGGACGGGCCGGTATGCCGCCATCCGAACCGGGCTTCGGAAGCGCCGAACGTCCTCCGCAAAGCCGACGCCGAGGATGAGCGGAGGCTGGCCTGGCTCCGGGAACGCGAGCAACGGGCCTTCGCTTTCTGCCTCGACCGGATCAAGTTCCGGAATCTGGCCATGAAGCTGACCGCGGTCCGGTTCTATTTCAGCGAGAAAAAAGGCGTGTTCTTCTACACGGCCGACGGCCGGATCGATTTCCGCCAGCTGGTCAAGGACCTGGCCAAGGAGCTCCGGATGCGGATCGAGATGCGCCAGGTCGGCGTCCGAGACGAGGCCAAGATGATCGGCGGCCTCGGCGTCTGCGGCCGTCCGCTCTGCTGCGCCTCGTTCATGAAAACGTTCGAGCCGGTGACGATCCAGAAAGCCCGCAAACAGCAGATCGCCATCAATCCGACGAAGATCTCGGGATTGTGCGGCCGGCTGATGTGCTGCCTGGCCTTCGAGGAGGAGAGCCGGGGCCGGATGTACTACGACGAGGATATTCCGAACGAGGATTGAGCCGCCGGCCCGCGGTCAGCGGCCGATCGAGAAAGCCGCCGCCGGCGAGACGGCCAGAAGCGTCCCCTCGGCCGTGTAAGCCTTCACCGTCCAGGAGTAGGTTTTTCCCGGGAGGAAGCGGGGGGCGATTTCCGCCGGGATCACGACCGACGGTTTGTCCGTTTCCGCCGTCCAGACAGGCTCGAGCCCCTCGACCGTAATCCTGTATTCCGCCGCCCCGTCGACGCCGCGCCAGGAGAAAGATTTCGGATTTTCCTCGAGAATCCCCGCGGGGGCGATGAGAACGACGGGAGCGCCGCGGACGATCCGCGTCCCGCTGTCCGGAAAATCCGGCGGGCGGGGCGTTCGGGGAACCAGGAGGAAAACGGCCGCGGCCAAGAGGACGGCCGTCCCGGCCGCCGCCCAGGCGAGACCGAACCTGAGGCGAGCCCGTTTTTTCGCCGACCGGACGGCCGCCGCGGAAGCCGGCCCGGCCAGCCGGACGGCCTCGAGAAGAGCGGCCCGCTCGGCCGTCCGCTGAAAACAGGCCGGGCAGTCGAAATAGTGCTTCTCGAAACACTCGGCTTCCTCCGCGCTCAGCCGGCCCAGAAGATAGTCGTCGATCTGTCGTTCGAATTCGAGGTGTTCGGGGCGGCGCATCGGATCGAATCCTTGTCCTTTCATTAGTCGGGCGACGGGGGAAAAAATGACTTTGCCGCCCGCCGCATCTGGTTCCGAAGGAGCTTGAGGGCGTAGTGGACGCGTTCGCTGACCCGGGCCGGGGCGAGCCCGAGGCGGAGGGCGGTTTCCTCCCGGCTCAGCTCTTGATAGTAGTAGAGATCCAGGACCTCGCGGTATTTCGGCGGCAGGGCCGAGACGGCCGCGGCCAGGCCGCGGATCCGCTCGTGTTCCTCCAACCGGTCCTGGGAGGAGGCCGGGTCGTTTTCCGCCGGGAATCGGCGGGCGATTTTCGATTTCCCCCGGATGTGGTCGACGATCCGCCGGCAGGCGATGGTGTAGATGAACGTGCCGATTTGGGAATCCCCGCGGAATTCCCCGGCCCGAACGGCCGCGATCGTTTGCGTGAGAACCTCGTTGGTCAGGTCCTCCCAGTCCGGGTTATCCCAGCCGACGGCCCGGCGGATCTTGAAACCGACGACCGGCCGGTATTTCGCGACGACGGCTTCCAGGTCGACCTCGGCCTTGGGCGGGGGCTTCACGATCGCCTAATCACCGGCCGGATTTTTTTTCGCCGAGTTCAGCATGTAGCTTTTCACGTCGACCAGGATCTCCCGGGGTTTGCTGCCTTCCGACGGCCCGAGAATGCCCTCCTGCTCCATCTGGTCGATCAGGCGGGAGGCCCGGGCATAGCCGAGCTTGAGCCTCCGCTGGAGATAAGAAGCCGAGGCCTGTCCGGTGTGGAGAATCAGCTTGACCGCCTCCTCGAACATTTCGTCCTTTTCGTCCGATTCGCCCCAAGGCATCTCCCCGGTGCGCTGGAGGACGTCGACGATGCGCTCGTCGTAGTCCGGCGTCCCCTGCTTTTTCACGAAGTTGACCAGCCGGCGGACTTCCGGAATCGAGACATAGGAGCAGTGGAGGCGGACGAGCCGGGGATAATTCGGGGGGATGAAAAGCATGTCGCCCATCCCCAGGAGCTTTTCCGCCCCGTTTTCGTCCAGGATGACCCGGGAGTCGATCTTGCTGGGGACGCGGAAAGCGATCCGGCTGGGGAAGTTGTTCTTGATCGTCCCGGTGATGATGTCGGTCGAGGGACGCTGGGTGGCCAGGACCAGGTGGATGCCGACCGCCCGGGCCAACTGGGCCAGCCGGCCGATGGCGAAGTCGACGTCCTGACCGCTGACCATGATGAGATCGGCCAGCTCGTCGATGATGATGACGATGTAGGGCATGGGCCGGAGCTTCCGCTGCTCCTCCTCGGTCAACTTGCCTCTTTTTTCCCGGAGCTGGTCGGCGATGTGATGGTTGTACTGGTCGATGTTGCGGACCTTGGCCTGCTGCATCAGGTAATAGCGCTCCTCCATCTTTTTGACCGTGTCCATCAGGATGGCCGCGGCTTTCTTGGCGTCGTTGATGACCGGGCTGAGAAGATGGGGGATTCCGTCATAAAGGGAAAACTCCAGCCGCTTGGGATCGATGAGCAGGAGCTTGACCTCCTCGGGCGAGGCCTTATAGAGGATGCTGGCGATCAAGGCGTTGAGACAAACGCTTTTCCCGGTTCCGGTCGCCCCGGCGACCAGCAGGTGCGGCATGACTCCGAGGTCCGTCACGTAGACTTCATCATGGACGGTCTTGCCCAAGGCAAGGGTCAGCTTGGACGGCGATTTGATGAACGCTTCCGACTCGAGGATATCGCGGAGCTTGATGATCTCCCGCTTGTTGTTGGGGATTTCCACGCCCAGGGAGGACTTGCCCGGAATCCGCTGGATGCGGACGGATTCGGCCCCGAGGGCCAGGGCCAGGTCGTCGGAGAGATTCGTGACCTGGTTGATCTTGATTCCCGGCTTCGGAGAGTACTCGTAGGTCGTGATGACCGGGCCGGGATGGTATTCCCGCACTTCGCCCTCGACCTTGAACTCGGCCAGCTTCTCCTCGATCAGGCTTCGTTTTTCCTGAAGCTCCTTTCTGTCGATCTGCTCGGTCGGAGCGCCGGGATCCAGGAGCGTCAGCGGCGGGAGGGTGTAGTCGGGCCGGTCGTCGAACTGGGGGAACGCATACTGCTCGGGCCGGGCGACGGGAGGAAGCGGCGGTTTGATCGCCGCCTTGCGCAGCTCGCGCCGCGGAGGAGGAGACGGCTCGCGGCGCTCCGCCCGGGCCGGAGCCGGGGCGGCGGCCGGCTCCGCTTTGGCCCGGGCCGAAGCCTTCTTTTCCCGGGCCGGCTTTTCCGGCTTGGGGCGGCGGGGGATGCGGATCTTTACTCCGGCGACGGTGAACCGGGTCATCCGGCCGACGCCCAGAAACAATTTCTTGAAGGAAAAACCGCCGACGGCGACGGCGAAAAGCGAAGCCGCCGCCAGGAGGAAGATCAAAGTTCCCGGACTGCCGAAAAAACCGTGGAGGAAGGAGACCAGAAGCTGGCCGAGAACGCCGCCGACCGGGATTTTCTTTCCGCCCCAAGCGATGTTTTGAAAGAAAAGATCCAAAAGGGGACAGAGGATGAGAAGCAGGAGAATAAACTGCCCGGCTTTGCCGAAGATGATTCTCCGGTTGCCGTGAAGAATGGCCCGGATGCCCAGGTATCCGGCGGCCAAGGGGAGGAGCCAGGCGGCCAGGCCGAGGGCGGCATATGCCGTTTCGGCCGTCTCCGCCCCGATCCTTCCCCCCCAGTTGTCGATGCGGGCGTTCCCGGGCGCGGCGCTGGCCCAAGACGGGTCGAGGGAATTATAGCTGATCAGGGCGGCCAGGGAAAAAAGAGCGGCGAAGACGAGCAATATGCCGACGGCCTCGGAAAGGGGAAACCGCCGCCGGGGGGCCGCTTTTGACGCGGTTTGAGTGTTCGTCTTCCGCCGCCTCGCCTTACTCATGCTCCTGCCGGAATTATATCATATTTGGGATTCCGGCCCGGGGGGGCCGGGGAGCGGCGGCAGCTCGAGGCGGTACGGACCGGTCGGGATATCGGAGTTCGGCCGGGCGGCTCCGTCTTCATGGCCGATGAACAGCCGGAAACGGGGAGGGAGGCCGGGAAGAAGAATCGAGGTCTCGGCCGGTCCCCGCCCGTCGGAGCCGAACGCGCCGAGGCGGCCGGAGAAAACCGTGATTTTCTTCGCTTCGCTTCCCTCCGCGTCGGTGAAGAGGACATAAGGATGATCGATCCGGCCGTTGCCGTATCGAAGGGCCGGACCGAAAACGCGACTCCGGACGAAAACCCCGTCCTCCCTGAAGACGGCCGCGACGGTCTGGAAATGATAGCCCCCGGGGCCGGGGACGGCCGCGAACCAGACTCGTCCGGACCAACGCCCGGCTTTCCGCCCCGCCGCGTCCATCACCCCCGGCAAGCGGTATTCCTTGCGCAGGGATTCCTCGGACGTATAGGACGTCGTCCGCGGAGCCGGAAGATATTCGTACCCGAAGTCGATGACCGCCCCCTCGGGAATGTCGGCGACGGTTTCCGACGCTTCGGCGGCCCACGGCTCGGCCGAGGGAAGCCGGCCGGGGCGGAGGATGAGGCGGGCCAATTCCCGGCCGCCGGAGTCCGAGATTTTCACGTAGGGATTCGAGACGTCCTCCTTGACGCTCAGGCCGCCTCCGGCCGAAACCGCGCTCCGGATCTCCCAGGAACCCGACGGCGCGCGGCTTAGCGAAACGTCCTGGACATAGGTCCGAAAATTGACCGGGAAGCCCTGGGCGGGAGCCCGGCTGAGCTTGTAGATTTCAAGTTTCGGCATGTGGATTTCAAACAAGGGCTCCTTGAATCCAGGCTCGATCGTCTTCACCAGGGTGCCCTCCCGGGCCAACTCCTCGTAAACCGCGGCTTCCCTGGGGAAGTCCTGGGGGAACCGGGTGAAGCGTCCGGCCATCATATCGCTGACGACGGCGTATTCAATCCCCTTGAAGGAAAGGAATTCCAGGTCCGTCCGGCTGAAAGTATGGTTATAATAGACGGTGTAGTCCTGCCGTGAAATCGGGGGGCCGTAGGATTCAAGGGCGATGACCGTGCCCTTGGGAAGGTTGTATTCGATCCATTGCTTGGCCCGTGTCCGGGAATCGAGGCCGGCCAAGGCCGAGTCCAGCTTCGCGAGGCGGACGGCCGAGGGAGCAATGATCGCCGCGACCAGGAGCCAAGAGACGGCGGTGAAGGCGGTCCGCCGCTTCCGGTCCGCTCCTTCGGCCACCCATTTCCTCCGGCTCCAGTCCAGAAGCCAAGCCAGGAAGATCCCGCCGATCAGGCAGAAAAACGGGGCCAGGGGCATCAGGTATCGCGTCGCCCGCGCTCCCCAGAGAGAAATCAGGGTGAACTGGACCAGGGGATAGGAAAGCAGGATCACGTCCCGTTTTTGACGCCGGAACACGCCGAGAAGGAAACCGCCGAGGACGAGGAATTGGGAGACGATCCCCACATTCTCGATGAATCCATAGCGCAGGTAGAAAAGAAGAGCCGAGTGGGAGGTGGAATCTCCGAAATGTCCCTCCTCCGTCAGGTGACTGCTCTGCCACCGAAAATCTTTGAAAAATTTAGGAAAATCGAGAACGACATAGGGGCTGCCGAGGATGAACACGGCCAGAAAAGCGAGACCCGCGCCGATCAGGCGAGGGCTGAGGATGTATTCCCAGGCTGGCCGCTTGGTTTCGCGGACCCGGTACGCGTGAGCGATGAAAAGGGGGATGAACAGAAGCGCTCCCCCGTACTTTGTGGTCATCGCCAGGCCGGCCGCCACGCCGGCCCAGAGATAATCCCGCGTCCGCCCTTTTTCCGCGATATTCCAGATGAAGAGGAAGGACAGGACTAGGAAAAAGACCATGGGGACGTCGGGCAGCATGTCATGCGACATGCGGGCGTGCTCCAGCCCAAACGTGAGCAGAAGAGCCGACAGCGCCCCGGCCCGCGGTCCGAACATCCTTTTCCCGAGAAGGTAAAGAAGAAGGACCGTCCCGGCGCCCATCAGGGCAGAAAGAAAACGTCCGATCAGGTAGAAAACCTGGGGGAATTGCGTGTAGGTCTCTTCGAATTCGGCGTTGGTCCGGATATTTCCGGCGGCTTTCTCGATACCGTAATAGACTTTCCACATCCCGGCCAGGGCGTACATGTGGAGCGTGGGGACGTGAAAGAAATGGGGATTGAGGTCCCCTTCTAAAAAGCGCATCGATTTTGCGGCGAAGAAGTTTTCGTCCGCATGATATGTGTAAGGAAGGCCCCAGCCGATGCCCCAGAACCGGACCGCGGCGGCCAGAATGAGGAGAACAAGGAGAACCGCCGTCCCGGAAGATTTTGAAGAAGTGGGCATGATGGATTGTAATATAGCGGAAGATTTCCGGAAACGTCAATCACCGGGCCGGCCCGGGTCTCAGCGGAAAAACATGGTCCGGGCCTGATCGAGGAGATACAGGAAATCCCGGAGGTTCCGGACCGCTCCCAGTTGCTTGAGAAGGTAGGCCGGCTGGAGGTAAAAGGACCGGACGGCTTTCTGCCGCTGCCGCCAGAGCTCCTCCCGTGACAGGGAGCCCGAGCTGAAAACCGGCGGACAGGTGCTGTCGAACAGCAGGACGTCCGGATCGATCAGCCCCTTGGCGATGCTTTCCGCCCGCAAGGGCGAGCCGATGTCGGGCGTCAGGACTGTGAACGAGGCGAAGTCGGGGTCCAGTTCCTTGGCGAATCGGATCGTCCGGGCGACCGAATCGGGCGTCTCTCCGGGCAGTCCGACGATGAAATAAGCGAGCGTCCGGATGCGGAATTTTTTACATACGGCAAACGCCCGGATCGCCTTTTCCCGGGTGATTTTCTTGTCCGTGGCCGCGAGGATTTCCTCCTGGCCGCTTTCCACGCCGATCATGACCGTATGACACCCGGCCTTCTTCATGGCTTCGGCCAGTTCCTCGTCCACGGTGGCGATATGGGCGTTGCAGACCCAGGAAAACCGGAGGCCGCGCTTTTCCATCTCGGCGCAGAGTTCCAGGACCCGTTTCTTCGAGACGGTGAAGGTCGGGTCATTGAACATGATTTCCTTGACGCCGAGATTTTGGAGGGTTTCCAGCTCGTCTAGAACACCGGCGAGGTCCCGGGACCGGTAGGCCATGGCCCCGGCCACGCAGAAAACGCAGCCGTACGGGCAGCCGATCGAGGTGACGACGAGGGCGAACGGCCGGCGCCGGGCCAGCGGACTGCGGTTGGCCCGGAGATTGAAGAGGTCGTGGCGCGGAACGGGGATGGTGACAACGGGCGCCTGACACGCCGGGGCCGGGATGGACAGCCCGTCCGCCCGCCGGACGGCCAGGGCGGTATAATCCCGCTCTCGCCCGTGGACATAGTCGACGATTTCCGGGGTGGCCATGTCCAGGATGGCGGCGTCGACGTGGGGGGCGGCGGCCAGGAACCGCTCCGCCTCGAAGAAGAAGATGGAACCCGAAGCGACGAGGCGGGCCCCGGTTTCCGTCTTGACCCGGGCGGTGAAAGCAAAATCGCTCTTCCACGTCGCGGTCCCGCTCGTGAAGACGACCACGTCCGGAGCGAACCGCCGGATGTGCTCAAGACAGGCTTCTTCAGAGAGACGGTCGGCCACCGCGTCGATCACCGCGAGCCGGGTTTCCCGCAGGACGCCGGAGAGGAGGACGAGATCGGTCGGCGGCCAATAGTAGTTGGCCTTGGACGAGTAGCTGGTGTAATAGTCGTGGAGGAAGATCTTGTCGCCCGGGCAATGGAGAAGGAGAACCTTGGGAATCGCAATCGATGCGTTAATGGCCATGCTCCGATCCCTTCACCGCCGCCGGCTAAAAGGCGATCGCCAGCCCGGCGCCGTATTCCCATCCGCCCAGGTCGATGGTCCTATTGCCGGCCGAGGCTTTGACCATCGTGTACTTGATCTTGGCGAAAGGGAGGATGGGGATCGTCTCTCCGAATTGGAAGTAGACGCCGGCGGCGGCGTGCCAGCCCTTGGCGTGATCGACGACGGTCCCGATGGGATTGTTCTCTAAAAAGAAGTAATAATCGAGGCCGAGGCCGGCGAACGGAATCAGGAAAGCCACCGGATAGGAGCCCCGGAGCCCGAGAGACACCGGGATGAGGACGAACGACGTCTTTTCCTTGCTATGAGACAGGGAACCGTTTTTAGACAACACCTTGACATCGAGTGAAAAACCAAGGTGGGGGATCAGGTTGGCCGTCACGCCGAGGCCGGTGATCGATCCGCCCGGCCGGTAAATCGTCTCGAACAGCGGGTCGGCGATGTTGTACCGGCCGAGGGAAAATTCGACCGTCCCCTGCCAGG
>ERZ795059.3515-NODE-3515-length-15189-cov-10.015528_pt1 | contig 15189 bp, 15 predicted proteins | sample MGYA00375143_ERZ795059 | MGnify/ENA primary metagenome ERZ795059 (study PRJEB30188, sample SAMN05720168) | activated sludge metagenome | isolation source: Anaerobic digester | place: USA | collected 2015-01-07 ... | reverse complement strand
CAATACGGGAGCTTCTTCAACAGATCCGGCCGTATGCACTTTCCTCGCCAACCTGGATACGGTCCGCAACGAAGCCAATTACAGTATGCTTCAAAGCTATGAAAACGTTATCGCGGCGTTGCTCTCCCTCAGCACTGAAATGCAGAACACCGTGAAAACGCTTGGTTTGTCAGGGCAATACGAAGTGGCGCAAATGGCTGAAAAAGCCACTGGAGAACCCTTCTCCGCCCAAGGCGATCCCGATGGCGACAGCCTGAGCAATCTGGTTGAATTTACGAACACCCTGGCGGCGGGATTGGCCCGCGCGGATTATGTTATCGCGGCCTTGACTCCGGATGCGGCGGAAGGCGCTGTGGAAGGCGAAGCCGAAGGCGTGGTGGAAGGTGCAGAAGAAGGCGTGGTGGAAGGCGCAATGGAAGGCGAAGCCGAAGGGGTGGAGGAAGGCGCGGTAGAAGGCGCAATGGAAGGCGAAGCCGAAGGTGTAATGGAAGGCGCTGTTGAAGGCGTTGCCGAAGGGGTGGCGGAAGGCGCGGTGGAAGGCGTTTTGGAAGGCCAGGAAGAAGGTGTAACCGAGGGCGCCGAGGAAGGCGAAAGTTCTTTCCATAGCGCGGATCAGGATCAAAACAATCAGATTGGGCTTTCCGAATTGCTGCGGGTTATCCAGTTTTATAATTCCGGCGGTTTGCATTGCCAGCCGGGCACGGAAGACGGATATGCGCCGGGCGCCGGCGACACCTCGTGCGTGCCGCATTCAAGTGATTACAATCCCCAGGATTGGGAGATTAACATCAGCGAGTTATTGCGGGTGATTCAGTTTTACAATTCCGGCGGATATCATGTCTGTGCGGAAGGTGAAGACGGATTCTGCCCGGGGCTTAGTTGAATTATGGATTAGTTTAGGCACATGGGAGAGTTCCGTCGGGAACTCTCCCATCCTTGAGAAAATGGAAGAGTGAATAATACAGTGTATTGACAAAACAGGGAGAAAACGTATGAAACGAAGAATGTTGGAGACATGTGCGGTGGCCGCGTTACTGATTGTGGCGTTTCTCATGGCCGTCCCCGTACCGGCATGGGGCCAGGAAGGAGAGGCGACATGTGAAATTGACGGCGGGGCCACGTACTTTTATTTGCTGGTGGGCTTCGGCGATCTGGATGGCGATGACACGATCTCGCAGGATGAACTGGCTGCCATAACCGGCTGGCCTTCTTTTGTGATACAGTTGGGCTGGAGTCTAATCGACACAAATGGCGACAACGAAATCTCCGTGGATGAGTATACGGCCTCCAGTTGGCTTTCCGGTCTATTGCCGTCGCTGGATGCCAATAGCGATAACCAACTAACGCTTGCAGAAGTGCAAACGTTGGATGATTCCATTTCACAGGGGGACTTTGACGCGGTGGATGTAAATGGAAACGGCGTTATTGACTGTGAAGATTTTTATGGGGCCTCCGAGGGCGAAGGCACTGCGGAAGGAGCAGAAGAAGGACAGATTGAAGGCGAGGGCGCTGCGGAAGGGTCGGTGGAAGGGTCGGTGGAAGGCGAAGGCGCAGTGGAAGGCGCCGAAGAAGGTGAAGGCCAGGGAGAGTGTGAAATCGATGGCACGGAAAGTTATTACTACCTGTTGATTGCCTTTGGCGATTTGGACGGTGACAGTACGCTGTCGGCGGACGAACTCATTGCGTTGACGGGCTGGAACGAAACGGTTGTCAATATTGGTTGGAGTTTTATTGACTCTGACGGCAACGGCGAGCTTACCTTGTCGGAATTCATGACGGCGGACTGGTTGCTGAACTTATTGCCGGGGCTTGACACCAACAGCGATAACGTGCTTTCGCTTTCGGAAATTCAGACGCTCGCTTCCGGTGTTACCCAGGATGATTTTGATGCGGTGGACACCAATGGAAATGGTGCAATCGATTGTGTCGATCTGTATGGCGGGGCCGAGGGCGAAGGGGCTGAGGAGGGCCAAGTAGAAGGCGAAGGCGTTGAGGAAGGTCAAGTGGAAGGTGAAGGCGCTGAAGAAGGCCAGATGGAAGGTGAAGGTGTTGCAGAGGGGCAAGTGGAAGGTGAAAGCTGCATATTGGGCGCCTGCCCGGACTTTGACACTGAAGGAACAGCGTTCTTTACACAGTTGGCAGCAGTGTTTCAAATAGATATTACGTGGACCTATTCTGACATTGATGTATCCTTGATTGTAGACAGTTGGGAAGTGGCGTTGTTCCAGGCGGTATTGTGCAGCACAGACGCCGCTGAGGATGATCCCACGGTATGCACGTTTCTGGCGAATCTGGCCACATTGCGCACCGAACCCAATTATTCCGTGGTTCAGAGTTATGAAAACGTAATTGCCGCGCTGCTGTCCATCAGCACCGAGATGCAGGCGACGGTGAAAACACTCGGTCTGTCCGGAATGTATGAAGTGGCTTTGATAGCGGAGAAAGCGGTTGGTGAACCGTTCTCGGCTCAGGGCGATCCCGATGGCGACGGTCTTTCCAATCTGGAAGAATTCAACGCCACGGTGGCGGGCGGCCTGGCGCGCGAGGATTATGTGATTGCGGCGTTGACTCCCAATGCCACCGAAGGCACTGAGGAAGGCGTGGTTGAAGGCGCTGAGGAAGGCGGTATTGAAGGTCAACCGGAAGGTGTGGAAGAAGGCGCGGTTGAAGGCACTGAGGAAGGTGCGGTTGAAGGCGCTGAAGAAGGTGCAATTGAAGGCGCTGAAGAAGGCGCTGAAGAAGGCGCTGAAGAAGGCGCTGAAGAAGGCGCGGTTGAGGGCGCCGAGGAAGGCGTCCTTGAAGGCGCTGAAGAAGGCGTCATTGAGGGCACAGCCGAGGGCGTGGAAGAAGGCGCTGAGGAAGGCGCAGTTGAAGGCGCCGAGGAAGGCGAAACTCCTTTCCATAGCGCTGACCAGGATCAAAACAATCAGATCGGCTTGTCAGAATTGCTGCGGGTTATTCAGTTCTACAATTCCGGTGGATTGCATTGTCAGGCGGGTACGGAAGACGGGTATGCTCCCGGAACCGGCGACACCTCCTGCCTACCGCATTCCAGCGACTATAACCCGCAGGATTGGGCGATTAACATTAGCGAGTTGCTGCGGGTAATCCAGTTCTACAATTCCGGGGGCTACCATATATGTGAGGAAGGCGAAGACGGGTTCTGCCCCGGTCTTAGTTGATTATTTATTCCTGTACTCTCAGGGAGATCCCGGTTTTGGGATCTCCCTTTTTTTGTGTCCGTAAGGGACCGGAAATGGATGCAGTCCGCCATTGCGGGAGGTGACTGCGGGCGGGTATCATTCGGGCAAGGAGAAAGAAAAAATGGCACTTGCATTGGTAATGGCACTTGTAGCGGCAGGAGTGCATGCGGATTCCCCTATGGTAAAGGATGTGGTCCTTGTTTCCACACAGGCGGCGGATAACATGGCAGATCAAGCGGAGGGGGCTGGAGAACCGGAAAGGATGATGCGGTTTGCACGGAAAGATGGGGGGGAAGGCGCGTTGGCGTATCCGGAGACGGTGAAGCCACTGCAAGGGTTTGCGTTTCAACTGCGGGATGCGGGCGAGGGAGAATATGCAGTAGTGGAGGAATTACGGCCTGGAGGTGCAAGGGCTTTTTCGCCGGAGGGTTCGGTGCAGTGGCGGCTTGTGGGAAAGGAGGGTGAACACCGGTTTTCTCTGTTGCGGGACGGTGAGCCGCTGGGTTCTTTTGTGGTGAAATTGGCTGTGGGTACGGACTGGGAGGCGGATCGGTTTTCGCCGCTATTTCAGACGTTGTGCAATCAGGTGCGGGGCGATAGAAGCACTTGGAATCGGGAAGGACGCACGATTGAGGCAAATCCGACGTGGGTTCGGGATCATATTCATGAGATGAAGGGGTATCAGTATTGGGAAAAAGACATAACCTCCTTTGTGGACGAATTGATCAGGTTGCAGCATCCGGAAGGGTTTTATTATGAGATCATCGGGAATGCGAATCATGACCATCAAGGCTTTGTGAAATCCAAGCATTTTCTTCGGGAGGACGACAAGGATCTGTGCTGGATCCGTCTGGAGATGGAGGCGGATGTCGAATATTTGATGGTGGAAGCGGCGCATCGCATCTGGCAGGCAACGGGGGATGATGCGGCGATGAAGCGGCGTCTGCCGTCGCTGGAACGCGCGCTGGAATATGATTTTACCGACCCGACGCGCTGGGATGCGGAACATGGGGCCTTGAAGAGGACGTTCAGCATTGACACGTGGGATTTCACGTATGGCATTTCGGATCATAACCGGCGCATCGAACCGGGGCTGCCCATGGGGATCATGCACGGGGACAACAGCGGGCTTTACCGGGCATGTCTTCAACTGGCGGAGATGTTGCGTGCCGCGGGAGAAAAGGAAAAGGCTGATCGTTGGCAGAAACGCGGGGAGGAGTTGCGGGAGCGGGTGAACAAGCTTTGTTTTAATGGCACGTTCTACACGCATCAGATTTTGCTGCAGCCGGTTGATACAGGAGTGCGCGAGGAGGACATTTTGTCGCTGTCGAATGCTTACGATATTAATCGAGGATTGCCGACGCATGAGATGGCGGTCAAGATCATTGATGAATACCAGCGTCGGCGCGAGGTCACGCGCGCCACGCATTTTGCGGAATGGTTTTCCATCCAGCCACCATATCCGAAGTTCGGGCCGTATGAAGCGGATCACTATATCAACGGCGGCATTTGCGGATTTGTGGCGGGGGAACTTGCGAAAGCGGCATTCCATCATGGGCGCGAGGCGTATGCGGCGGATATTCTGAACCGTGTGGATGGGCTTGTCACGCGTGACGGGGGAATCCGGTTCCATTATGACAATTCAGGAAAGGATATCGGGGGTGGTCCGGCGGGGTGGTCGGCGGCGGCGGTTCTATCCGCGCTGGTGGAAGGGCTGGCCGGTATTCAGGATGAGAGCACGCTGTTCCGAACGGTCACGGTGGCTCCCCGGTTTCCCGCGGCGGGTATTGCTCACGCCAATATATGCCTGCGGTATGGTCCCAGCGGGGCGTACGTGGCCATGGAGTACGCGCATGAAGATCACCGCATCACGGTGCGCCTGTGTGGAAATCCGGATATGTATCATGTGAAAATTTTGCTGCCCGAGGGCGTTCAGGAGGCTGCGCTGAGTGATGCGCCGGGCAATGGGACGCCGACCGGGATACAGACTATCGAAAATGCACGGTACTTTACCCTTGACCTTCCTGCCCTGGATAAGACGGGGGGAGGGGTTGTTTGTGTTGTGATGTATTGATTGTCTCGGATGCTTTTCAAAGGTTATTGCAGGCGCCGGCTTCGTCACGCGAGACACCTAACTTCGCCGCGGCAAGAGTCAGGGAAGGATGGTGAAAAGGACATAAAGCTTTTCCCTTGAATCGCCGCCAAGGGCAGCCTGGATCACAATAACAAACTCAAATGAAAGCCGGTGATAGTCCCGGTTCAGACCTGCCGCGCCTCGAATTCCGCCACCACCTCTACATGCCGCGTATGCGGGAACAAATCCACCGCCTTCAACTGCTTCAGCCGGTACACGCTCCGCAACGCCTCCATTTCCCGCGCCAGCATGTTGGGATTGCACGAAATATACAACAAATGACGCGGATGCAGTTCCAGCAGATATTTTAAGGCTTTGGGATGTAACCCTGCCCGGGGCGGATCTAGAATTACTGCCGCGCCCGGCGCCAGGGGATGATGCGCGGCACGCTCCCGCAGATAAACTTCCACCGGCGCGGTGATAAACGTCACATTGCCGATGCAATTGCCCACGGCATTGCGCCGCCCGTCTTCCGTGGCCGAGGCCACGCTCTCCACCGACCACACATGCTCCACCCAGTCCGCGCAACTGAACGCGATGCTCCCCATGCCGCCATACAAATCGTAGAGATGTTCCGCACCGGTCCGTTGCACCCACTCCCGCGCAATGCCATACAACCGCTCCGTGGCCAAGGGATTTGTCTGGAAAAAGCTGAACGGTGAAATGCGGAACTGAAACCGGCGTTCTCCTTCCTCCGAAGGAATGTGCAACTCCTCCGTAATGTCCGGAGCCCCGTACAACAACTCGAGTTCCTCCGCGAACGCCGCATCTGATGTGCCGGTCGCAATTCCCCGGTAAATACTGATTGGATTAAAGGCCTCCCGAACCACCTTGACGAACCCTGCCGCGTCAAATGCGCCTGGACGCGTGATCAGCGCCACCATCCGCTCCCCCGTACGCTTTGCGTCCCGCACCAGCAGGCACTGCAGAAATCCCTGATGTGTCCGCGAATCATATGCCCGCAACCCCTCCGCGCGATACCACGCCCGCACCGCACGGAGTAATTCCTCCAACCCCTCCGGCCCAATCAGGCAATGCGTGATCTCAATCGGAAAGAACCACCGCCCCTTCCGCTTGAAACCCAGCACCGTCTCCCGCTCAAACCCCTTTGGCGGCGGTTCCGGATACTGCATCGGCGCAAACGATGGATCCACCTTGTTTCGGTAATGCCATTGCACCGGCGACGCCATCACCGGAATCGCCTCTGTCCATACCGCCCCCAAAAGCTTCCACAGCATCGCCTCTTTTTCATGCAATTGCTCCGCGTACGGCATCTTCTGGGTTTGGCACCCCCCGCACACGCCAAAATGCGGACACAACGCCTCGCTATCCGGATTACTCTGGCCGTTCAAGCTCACGTATCGCTCCATGCCACGAACACACCGTGCAATACACCTCCGTATCGCTATTCAACACCAACGCGGCATCCTCCGGAGACAGATCTTCCACGCCATAGGCCTCATTCACCGAAAATGACACCGTCACTCCCTCCTTCTCCACATAAAATGCCTCCGCCCCGCACACCGGGCACCGCAACAATACTTTCTCAGGTATATTCACCGGGGTTCACTCCTGTGATTTGCGCCAGAAACAAGACCTATAGGAAGAACTATACCATTTCCCCCGCAAACCACACTATCGCCCCCGTATTCTTCCGCAGACTCAGCCCATACCACCCTTCATCCTGCCCCCTATACGTCCTAAAATAGACCATATCCTTACCCAACTCAATGAGCCTATTCGGGTTTTTCATGTTATTTTACCGCAAGAAAAAACATATGGGGCGTATTTCCCTGACAGGAAAGAAAACAGCTACACTAGGCTTCATGAATGAGCAAGCACGATTGGAGAAATTGTTGCGGGAGGTGCGGGCGTGCCGTGTGTGCGAAAAATACCTCCCCTTGGGACCCCGTCCGGTGGTACGGGGACGGGCGTCAGCACGGGTGTTGATTGTAGGACAGGCCCCAGGAACTAAAGTCCATGCCACGGGGTTGCCATGGAATGATCCAAGCGGGGATCGGTTGCGGACATGGCTCGATCTGGATCGAGACACGTTTTATGATGAGTCCCGTATCGCGATTATCCCGATGGGGTATTGCTATCCTGGGCGCGATCCCCGCGGGGGGGATCTGCCGCCACGGCGGGAGTGCGCGGAACGCTGGTTAGATAAATTGCTGGCCTGTCTGCCCCATATTGAACTTACATTGCTCGCCGGGGGGTATGCGCAACGGCATTATCTGGGTGATCGCGCAAAGGACACTCTCACGGATACCGTGCGGGCTTGGCGGGAATATCTGCCGCGGCATGTTCCAGTGCCACACCCGTCGTTTCGGAACAATTTCTGGCTTCGGGAGCATCCGTGGTTTGAATCGGAAATACTGCCCTATTTACGGAAACGGATCCGGCATTTGCTCTGACTTCTTTTCCTGTTTTTGTTTGGGATTCATGGAATTGACCTCTGATGGTTTCGGGACTTACAATAGGGCTGGCAAAATGAGACAGAGGATAGAATGATGGAATTGCTCCGGGAAATGTGGGCGTTTTTACGCGTGCGGAAAAAATTCTGGCTGGCGCCGATTATCGTGGCGCTATTGGCCCTGGCCGCGTTGTTTATCTTTGCGAGCAACGCAGGCGTTGTCTCAACATTGATCTATGCCATGTAACGCAGGGTGAATCTTTTTAGCCTGGCCGGGAGTCGTATAGGGGGTTAATTGTTGCCAACGGCAAGTCATGAGGAGATTTAACATTATGTGGCGTATAAAGACTTTTCTGTTTAGCCTGGTAATTTTATCCATCATTGCAACGGGGTGCGCGCATGCGCCGAAGCTGGAACTCGGCAATACCGCAAGGGAGACGGTCCATCCAACACCTCTGGATAGCTATGTATTCAAACCGGACGCCAATTTCTCCTACAAGCTGGTTTGGGAGGAAAAAGGGGATGGATGGACCGGCTATGTCCTGGATATGACCTCGCAGCAATGGCGAAGCGCCTCAGAAGTGGACCTTCCGATCTGGAAGCATTATGTGACCATTGTATGCCCGAAAAAGCTCAAATACCACACGGCGTTGATGGTGATTGGCGGCGGCAGCAATAAGAAGGAACCGCCCAAGCGCATAGATGCCCTCTTCCATCGAGTAGCCGTGGAAACGCAATGTATCGTGGCGTCCATCAGTTGCATCCCCAGTGAACCTCTGAAATTCACAGGAGAAGACAGAAAACGTTCGGAAGACGCGATTATTGCCTACACATGGGACAAGTTCATGCGGACAGGCGAAGCGGAATGGCTGTTGCGCCTGCCCATGACCAAGGCTGTGGTCCGGGGGATGGATGCCGTGCAGGAATTTTGCGCGAGCCCGGAAGGCGGGAAAAAGCGCGTGGATAATTTTGTGACGGCGGGCGCGTCAAAACGCGGTTGGACCACATGGACGGTGACCGCGGTGGACAAGCGGGTGATTGCATGCGTTCCAATGGTTATTGACCTCCTGAACGTACTTCCATCCTTCCAGCATCATTGGTCGGTATATGGCCAATGGGCGCCCGCGATTGACGATTATACGGAAATGCATATTATGGACTGGCTGGGTTCGAAGGAATTCGATGCGATGCTGGCCGTGGTGGATCCTTACAGCTACCGAGCGCGGATGACGATGCCCAAGCTTTTGATCAATTCCTGCGGGGATCAGTTTTTCCTGCCAGACTCCTGGAAATATTACCTCAACGATCTTCCCAGCCCGGCCTATTTGCGGTATGTGCCGAATACGGGGCATCCGCTCAATGCTACCGTAGCGAAAACGGTTACAGCCTTTTTCCACTCGATTGCGGCGGGAACGCCGATACCGGAATATCGCTGGACCTTCCCGGACGAGAATACGATTCGCGTGGAGACGCCCTCGAAACCCAGCGCGGTTAAATTGTGGCAGGCGACCAATCCTGATGCACGGGATTTCCGGATCGATGTGTTCGGGAATAAATATAAGGCCACGGACTTGCAGGATCAGGGTGGCGGGGTATATGTGGGCCAAGTGGTTAGGCCGGAAAAAGGCTGGACCGCTTACATGGTGGAACTGACCTACCCAGGCCCCGGCAAGGCGCCATTTACGTTTAGCACGCCGGTCCGGATCACCCCAGACACGACGGCCTTTCAATTTGAAACCCCCAAGGAATTTCCCAAAGGATTTTTGTCCAAATAGCGTGCTATTGGATATATTAAGATTTTCGGGATCGCCTGAGTCTAACAGGCGGTCCCGGTTATGTTTTGCGGTATTCTGTTGAATAGCCGGAAGTATTATGCGATGATGTTAAAAAGCATCCAGTAAAAGTGGTTGGGAACAAACAGGAGTTCACACGATGAGCAAGAAAACCGGTAGTGCAAAGGGAACGCGCCGCAGTTTTTTGAAGACAGCGGGTGCGCTGGGCGCGGGGCTGTATATGGCTGGAGCCGCGAAAGTAAAAAACGTGATGGCCGCACCGGCGGCGAAGGAAGCGCTGGCGCTAAATGGCGGTCCGAAGGCGGTTACCGCGGATGCGGGTGGCAGCCAGAAATGGCCGCTCTATGGTGACGAAGAAATAAAAGAGGTAGTGAAGCTGATCCAAAACCCGGGATACGGCCCGGTGGCTGAACTGGAGGAAGCGTGGAAGGCGCATTTCGGGAGTCCGTTTGCGAAAGCGCATTGCAATGGCACGAGCGCGCTGACGTCGATGATGTTTGCCCTCGATTTGCCGGCAGGCAGCGAAGTCCTGGTGCCGGATTTCAGCACGTGGTTCCCCGTGGTGCCGATGCGGTTCTTCGATCTGGTGCCGGTGTTTGTGGATTGCAATCCGCGCACCTGCAATATTGACCTGGAAGATTGCAAGAAGCGGCTGACCAGCAAGACCCGCGCGATAATGCCGGTGCACTGGTATGGTTTGCCGTGCGACATGGATCAGATTTGTGATTTTGCGAAGGAAAAGGATCTGATCGTGGTGGAAGACGCCAGCCACGCGCATGGCGCGAAACTAAAGGGAACCTGGACGGGCAATTGGGGCCGGATGGCCGGGTTCAGCCTGCAAACGTCGAAGCCACTGCCCGCGATTGAAGGCGGCATGGGCGTATATAAAGAACAGCGGGATTTCGAGCGCGCGGTTACCTACGGCAATTATGACTTGCCCAACACGTTCCCGGCCGACAGTCCTTACCGCAAATACCAGGGCACGGCCCTTGGATCGAAGTTGCGCATTCACCCCATCGCGGCGATCCTGGCCAAGATCCAGTTGCAGAGTCTGGATGAACGCAACAAAACGGGCGTGGCACAGATTCGCACGTTGAATGACCGCCTCACGCAGTTGCCAGGTCTTACCGCGCAATATGTCCGGCCGGACACCGAACGTGTCTTCTACTCTAAAAACATTATGTTCATCGATGAAGCCAAGTCCGGTATGTCGCGTGCGGCGGCGGTGAAGGCGCTGAAAGCCGAAGGCGTGGAAGTTAGTGAATACACCTGGACCCTGGTGCATACCTTTGCCATGTTCAGTGAAGAGAAATGGTGGCGGCACATGCCGGTCTTACCGGCGGAAGGTTCCGTGCCGGGGTGCGATGAAATCAACCGATCGGGAATACTCATGCCGTACTTCACCTCTGAACGTCCGGATCTGGTGGAACAGTATGTCAAGGCGTTCGAAAAGGTGTGGGCAAACCGGGACAAGATTGGCAAGGCGTAAATAATCAAAGAGGATATGTAACCGGGGCGGCTGTCCGGCCGCCCTGATTTTTTCCAGCCCAGTAGAATACATCGCCCTCCGCTCTGGGGGATGATTCACAGAAAAACCCCAACCTATTGTTGATCCAATACGTGGCGGTATTTTCGGAAAAGTCCGCGGAATTGGTTGTAGGAGAGCCCCAGTTTTTGAGCGGTGATGCGCTGGTTGAACCGCGCGCGTTGCAGCGTGGTTGACAGCAGTTTAATTTCGAAGGCTTCCACGGCTTCCGTGAAATTCAGATGTTCAGGGAGGGGCGTGGTTGAGGATGTGACGGGGGCAACTGAGGATGCCGGCGTTTCCAGATGGTGTTCATACGGGACATCGAATGGATTGAACACGACGGTGTCGATGCGATTCCCGTCCGTTTGATAGACGGCGCGCTCGATCACATTTTTCAATTCACGAATGTTGCCACGCCAGGGATGCGCCTCCAGTTGTTTCATGACATCCTCGCTGAATTCAGGCGCTTCCTTGCGGCCCAGTTCCACGGCCATGCGCTGGGCAAAGTGTTCGGCGAGGAGTGGAATATCCCCGTGACGTTCCCGGAGCGGCGGGACATGCAACACCTCAAAGGAAAGGCGGTCAAGGAGATCGCGCATGAAGAGGCCCTGTGCCGCGAGTGCGGGCAAATCAGCATTGGTGGCTCCGACAATCCGGACATCCGCCTGAATGGCGGCGGTACCCCCCACGCGTTCGAACGATCCATATTCCACCACGCGCAGAATTTTTTCCTGCACCTCGATGGGGATGCGCGCGAGTTCATCAAGAAACAGCGTGCCGCCGTCCGCGGATTCAAACCGCCCCTTGCGCCGCATGGTGGCGCCGGTAAACGCGCCCACTTCATGACCGAATAATTCAGACTCAATTAACGAGGGCGCAAGCGCTGCGCAATTCAGAGCGATGAAGGGTTCTTCCCAGCGTTTGGAGAGGTAATGCAGGCGTTGTGCGGCTAATTCCTTGCCGGTGCCTCGTTCGCCGATGATCAGGACGGGGCGATCCACCGGGGCCACCCGTGAAAGGCTCTCTTCAAAGTTGAGGAAGTCCTCAGACTGGCCCAATGCTTGAACAATCTCTACGCCGGTACGATGGACACTCATGTCAGTGTACACCCCGATTTTAGGGTAAATATATCATTCTACAGGTGAAATATACCTTATTGGGATAATATAATGCAAATTTAGGTGAATTTTACCTCATAAAAAGAAGATGTTGAAACCGGAGGGAACTTTTAAGGGTCTGGTATGCATAAACTTATCCATAGTATATCTTCCTGGCACGGGGGTTGCATTACCCATGGTGAATATTTTAAGCCGTGCCGGAGTATACACGTTAAGGAGAAACAGGCAATGACACAGACAGCAACGATTCAACGGGAGCGCCGGACGCCAGTGACTGGCTGGGTTGCGTACCGGAGTGAATCGGGCGCGGTCGGCAAAGGCTACTGGCTCAATGTGGGCCGGACCGGCGCCGCCATCCGCCTTGGGCGCGAGCTGCGTCCGGGCGAGATGCTGTCGCTGCGGTTTGCGTCTCCTTTAACGCTTGGCGGAGATGTGGAAGTGGCGGCCCGGGTGATCTGGTGCCGCCCTCTGGACGGTGTGCGTGCGTATGCCGCCGGTCTTCAGATTCGCCGGGATGCTCCGGAAGCGGCGCTGGCCTTCTCCTCGCTGGGATATCGGATCCAGTGGGTGAAGGAGGCGGCGAATTCGCAACCACAACCGAGATACTGCGAGATTTTGCCCTTCGCAGTATAGCAAGGAGCACACCATGGGTATTTTTACGCGCGTACGCGACATCATCAACTCGAACATCAGCGCAATGCTGGATCGCGCGGAGGATCCGGAGAAGCTGGTCAAGCTGATGATTCGCGAAATGGAAGACACACTGGTCGAGATCAAGGCCAACTGCGCGGGGTCGATGGCCACGCGCAAAAAGATCCAGCGGGAAATGGAATCCATGCTGGAGATGGCGAAGACCTGGGACGGCAAGGCATCGCTGGCGATTGACAAGGGCCGCGAGGATCTGGCGCGCGAAGCGTTGCTGGAGAAACGGCGGTTTGTCGAGCGCGCGGAAGCGCTGGAGCAGGAACTTGAGCAGACGAAGAATCTGGTGACGCAATACCAGAACGACATCATGCAGCTCGAGGACAAGCTGGGCGCGGCGCGCGAGAAGCAGCGGATCCTGGTGCAGCGGCACCGCCATGCACAGGATCAGAAACGCAAGGAGAACGGCATCCGCCGCTTTGACACCAGCGACGCGGTCAAACGCTTCGAGGAATTCGAGCAGCGGATTGATCGCATGGAAGCCGAGGCCAACCTGGTGAACTTTGGCCGGAAACCCTCTTTGAAAGACGAGTTTGACGCGCTCGAAGCGGATTCCGAGATCGAGCAGGAACTGGCGAACCTGAAGGCGCGCAAAAGCGCCCCGGCGCAGCAGTAACCACGTCGCAATCAACCGTCAACAAGGAGACCAGCCATGAGTTATTCCTCGGAAATGCATTCCAGCGGCTTGTACCGCTCCCGGCGCGGGATTTTCTTCGGCGTGTGCCGGGGTATCGCCGAATATCTCAACTTTTCCGTGTTCTGGACACGCATCCTGGTGATCATCGCCTTCATTTTCTCGGGATTCTGGCCTGTCGGCGCGATCTATCTGGTCGCAGCATTGCTGATGAAGCCGGAGCCCTGCTGCTCGTATGAAAGAGAATACGCGGGTGCGACCGGAAAACTTCGCCGCACTTTTGACAGCTTGGACGAACGGTTACAGCGTTTGGAAACGGTGGTAACGGATCGCGCCCGCGATTGGGACCGCCGCCTATACAACGAATAACCACTTGTCCTGATGGTGGGTGTATAGTAATGTTAAGCGCAAGACGCGCTGAAGGGAGATCACCATGGAGACTGTATCAATGGTAATGATGGTTCCGCTGATTGTACTGGTGGTGTTTGGATCGCTGCTGGCTGCATTTGGGATCATCTGTTGGACCATTGTGCGAATTGTATCCCGTGGCAGCAGTTCGGGAAATGGGTCCGCGGACGAATCCAAACTCATCCAGGAAATCTATCACGGTCTCACCAAAATGGAGCAGCGTGTGGAAGCCCTGGAGACTCTGCTGCTGGAACGCGAACGCACGGGAGGTCAAGCATGAACACCAGGGATTCTTTAGGATCCGGCCTGCCCTACCGATCCAGAAATGGATTAATTGCGGGGGTATGCCGCGGGCTTGCGGAGCATTTCGATTTTTCCATATTTTGGATGCGCATCATTTTTGTTGTGGGCACTATCTTCACCGGATTCTGGCCCGCCGTGGCGGGGTATGTGCTGGCGGCATTGATAATGAAACCGGAACCACTATTGCCGCCGGCGAATATGGAAGAAGAAGAGTTTTACCGTTCCTACACCGGGTCGCGCAGCATGGCGGTGCAACGGCTCAAGCGCACATTTGATAGCCTGGAACGCCGGATACAAAGGATTGAAAGCATCGTCACCACGCGCGGATACGATTGGGACAAGAGACTGAATGAAAAGGGAGAAGTTGAGTCATGAGTTTCTGGACATTTTGCGCGCTTGCGGCTGTTTTCGGCATTGGTCTCGAAATGTACCGGGCAACATTGCGGCATAAAGAAAAGATTGTAGAAACAACCATGCAGCAAAGCGATCTTTCGGAGCGGATAGCGCGCATCGAGCAGCGGCTAAACAACCTGGAGACGATTATCATCGAGCACGACAAACGCAAATCGTTTGACGCCGCTCTTTGAGTGTATCGTTTCGGTTGTCAGAGGGGAAGTCTTTCAGGTCTCCTTTCAGACTTCCTCTCTCTCTTATGAGGGACAGAGAATGTGCAACTTTGACTTGGGATTACTAATACCCTAAGCTTACTTTGTGTTTGAGTCGTGCGTTTGTCAGGGGCCTTCAAAAAAGTGAGAGGTGCTATGATGAGATACGATCAACATGATCAGAAAGATGGGAGTGCTGGGAAGACTGGGAAGTCTGGGAAGTCTGGGATGAATAAGAACCTTGGGAAGTATGAATAAAAGGGGGGGGCAAACTGTTGATAACAAACACCAACAGCCACCTGCATCCTCCCGTACCCCCAAAACTTCCTGGTCCCCCCAGTCCCC
>ERZ795059.3511-NODE-3511-length-15200-cov-6.984219_pt1 | contig 15200 bp, 13 predicted proteins | sample MGYA00375143_ERZ795059 | MGnify/ENA primary metagenome ERZ795059 (study PRJEB30188, sample SAMN05720168) | activated sludge metagenome | isolation source: Anaerobic digester | place: USA | collected 2015-01-07 ... | reverse complement strand
ACACTGGATGGTACACTCTTTCCCTACACGACGCTCTTCCGATCTCAGACGCACACCCTGATCCGGATCGAAACGCTTCACCGCCTTCATCAGGCCGATATTGCCTTCCTGGATCAGGTCGGCGATCTGCAGGCCGTAGCCGGCATAGCCACGCGCGACGTGAACGACGAAGCGCAGATGTGACATGACCATCTTGCGTGCCGATTCGATGTTCTCGTTTTCGAGAAAGTCCCGAGAAAGCGCCTGCTCGTCTTCGAGACTCAGCATCGGGACGCGGTGAACCGCCGAAATATAGGCATCAAGGCTACCCAGCGGGCTGGGAACCGGGAAATTGCTGGTGATTACAGCATGGGTCATGCAGATGTCCTCATTCATGCAGCGAATTTTAGCACTCGCATGTTAAGAGTGCTAAAAGCCTCGGGGAGTTCCCGGGAAACACGGAGTTGCATCTATAACTGAACTGGCCGGTATAGTAGCCCGGAATCCATTAACGCGCAGTAAGCAATCCGGCAATTCCCCGTGAACAATCCTGCGTCGGTCAGCCGTTTGGACACGTTTGGAGTGGACTCGCCGGAATCAACCGTTACCTCCGGCACAGCGACGGGGCTCAGGAATCGACCCGATCTGTCCTTGCCGGCACGCGCCAGTCGATCGGGACCTGACCGTTCTCGACCAGGTAGGCGTTGGCCCGCGAGAAGTGGCCGCAACCCAGAAAGCCGCGATGTGCCGACAGCGGCGACGGATGCGGGGCCTTGAGGACCAGATGGCGCCGGCTGTCGATCAGGCGGCCTTTCGCTTGCGCGTAGCTGCCCCAGAGCATGAACACGAGATGCTCGCGCTCGCGGTTCAATGCCTCGATGCAGGCATCGGTGAAGCGTTCCCAACCCTTGTCCTGATGCGAGCCGGCCCGGCCGTGCTCGACCGTCAATACGGCATTGAGCAGAAGGACGCCCTGTTCGGCCCAGGCGACCAGGTTGCCGTGATCGGGGCGCGGAAGCTTGAGGTCGCGAGAGATTTCCTTGTGGATGTTCTGCAGCGACGGCGGTATCGGCACACCGTCGCTGACGGAAAAGCACAGCCCATGCGCCTGGTTCGGACCGTGGTAGGGATCCTGACCGAGGATGACGACCTTGACCGCGTCAAAGGGCGTCGTGTCGAGCGCCGCGAAAATCCGCGAACTGGGTGGATAGATGATCTTGCCGGCGGCCTTTTCGGAGCGAAGAAACGCCGACAGGGCGTGCATGGCCGGATCATCGAACGCCGGCGCCAGACGCGACTTCCACGAGGCGTCGAGGCGGACGCGATCCTCGCTCATGCGACGCCGTTGCCGACCCGAGCGCGCAGGTGGCGGCCGACCCGCAACTGGAACAGCAGCTTGGTCACGAGCAGACGTTCCTCGATCGGCTTCTCGACCAGGTCATTGGCGCCTGCGCGCAGCAACGCCGCCTGGTTCTCGGGATTGTCGTCGCCGGTCATCACGATGACCGGAAGGTGTCCCTTGCCGTAGCCAAGCTGGTGGCGGATGCGTTCAAGCAGGTCGCCGCCGGTCAGTTCGCCTTTCAGGTTGACGTCGGTCAGCACGATGTCGGCGCCGATGCGATCCATCGACTGCGCGGTCTCGAGCATCGCAAGGGCATCCTCGACGGCGATCACGTGCAGCACGGTGAGTCCATGCTTTTCGAGCATGCGCCGTGTCGCCAGCGCAACCACGCGGCTGTCCTCCACGTAGAGCACCTCGCCGGAGGTCGATTCGGTCGGCTGCACGTAGCCGCGAATGAACTCGGCAAGCGCCTGGAAGCCAAGCGACTTGTCGAAGTAGTCAGTGACATCCTCGCTCAGCGAGCGCGTGACCAGACGTTCCTGCACGTCACCGGACACGACCACGATCGGCATGTAGGCCTGCGGGGAGTTCTTGCGGATCTGGCTGGCCAGTTCGAGGCCGTCCATGTCGGGCAGACGTAGCGCCGTGGTGACGAAATCGACGACACCCGCGCCGAGCTGGGCGATCGCCTCGGCGCCGGTTTCGCAGGCAAGCACGATCACGCCTGGAAGATGCGTCTTCAGCATCTGCTCGATCAGGCGACGCACGACGCGTGATCCATCGACAACAAGTACGCGCGGCTCGTCGGACGAGAGGTGCCTGGTCAGTGCGGATTTCATATTCAATGCTGCGGACGCCCGGTGTACAGATAACGGGTGGTGACGATCCATGCGCCGATCCAGCCGAGCAGGCTGCTCGCGCCGATGACCAGAAGTGCATCCTGCCATCCGAAGCCGTGCAACGCGAACCGGTTCTGGTAGCTGGCCAGCAAATCGAGCAAGGGCGCACGCACGGACAGTTCGACGATGCCGACCGCGAGCACGGCCAGCAAGCCCCCGAGCACGCCGTACCAGAACCCCGCATAGAGGAATGGTCGGCGCACGAAGCCGTCACTGGCACCCATCAGCTGGACCACGGCGATTTCCTCGGAACGTCCCTGGATGTCCATGCGGATCGTATTGCCAACCACCAGCACGGTCCCAAGTCCCAGAAGACACATCAGGGCGAGCATTGCGCGCTCGCCAAAGCCGAGCAGGGCCGAGAGCCTCTGTCGCCAGGCCGCGTCGTACTGGACCATGTCGACACGCTGGTCGGCCCTGAGTTCGCCGAGCAGCGGCGGTTCGGCCGGATCGTCAGCGATCCTGGGCGTGACCACGAGCACGCTCGGCAACGGGTTGTCGTCGAGCACATCGAGCGCTTCGGCGAAACCCGACAGCTGACGGAATTCGGCGAGCCCCTGTTCGGGTGTGCGTGTCACGACCGAGAGCACGTCGGCACGCTTGCCGAGTTCGTTGGCAAAAGCGTTCGCGGCGGCACTGCTTTCGACCGGCTTGAGGAACACCGTGAATTCGCGCGCTTCGCGAAGGCCACCGGACAGCGAACGGGCGTTGTCGAGCAGGACGAACAGGAGCAGTGGCAGGGCGAGGGCAAGGCCCATGACAAGCACGGTCAACGCCGTCGCCCAGGGACGGTCGATCAGGCGAACGAGGCTGGCACGGAATCCCTGGCGATGCTGTTCGCTCCACGCATTCCAGCGCTTGTGCATCGAACGTCGCTCGCGCGGCAGGCTCTGGTTGCTGGGCGGAGCCTCGCGCAACCGGTTGGCGCTGGATCGCTGGCGGGTCATGCGGGCGCCTGCGGACGAAAATCGTCGATCAGCTGGCCGTGGTGGAGGACGAGCACGCGCTGGCTCATGTGCCGGATCAGATGCAGGTCGTGGCTGGCAATCAGCACGGTCGTGCCGACCTGCTGGAATTCGGCAAACAGGTTCATGATCTCGATCGACAGTTGCGGATCGAGATTGCCGGTGGGCTCGTCGGCGATGATCAGCGGCGGCTTGCCGACCAGGGCGCGCGCGATGCCGACGCGTTGCTGCTCGCCGGTCGAGAGGGTCGCCGGTGCCGAACGTTCCTTGTCGAGCAGGCCGACCTTGTCGAGCGCCGCGCGCACGCGTTTGGCGGTTTCGTCGCGACCCGCGCCGGCGATCGTCAGCGGCAGGGCGACGTTGTCGAACACGCAGCGATCCATCAACAGGCGGTGATTCTGGAAGACCATGCCGATACCGCGGCGGACCTGCGGGATCGATCGCTGACGGACGCGTGCCAGCGCAGCGCCATTGACGATGATCTCGCCGCGGGTCGGGCGCTCGATCAGCCCGAGCAGCTTGAGCAGGGTGGTCTTGCCGGCGCCGGAATGACCGGTGACAAAAACCATTTCACCCGCAGCGACTTCAAAGCTGAGCCCGCTCAGGGCTTCGTGCCCACCCGCGTAGCGTTTGCTGACGTTGTCAAAATGGATCATGTGGGGGCCGGGATTCGGGATTCGCAAGTGTGGGGATTCGGGATCGGCAGGCGGGATTCGGCAGGGTTCGGGAACGTGCTTTGCTCATTGTTTCTTGTTCGGTGCGCTTTGCTCGTTGCTCCAACCGATCCGTCGCGGCTACTTCACCATCTGGTTCAGATCGAAGATCGGCAGAAGGATCGCAAGGACGATGAACAGGACCATGGCGCCAACCAGCAGGATCACGGCCGGGCCCAACGTTGCCGAGAGCACGCCGAGCCAGCGATCGAGATCGCGTTGCTGCTGTCGGGCCGCTTCATCGAGCATGCGCGGCAGCTCGCCGGAACGCTCGCCGCTCGCGATCAGGCGCAGCGCAACCGGTGGAAACTGCCGGCTTTCGGCGAGTGCCCGGGCGAAACCACTGCCCTCACGCACCTTGAACGCAGCGAGCCGGAGTGATTCGCGCATCGGCAGGTTCGGCACGACCTGGGCGGCGATTGCGAGTGCATCGAGCAGCGGCACGGCCGCACCGGCCAGCAAGGCCAGCGTGCGTGCCGCGCGTGCGGTGTTCGCTGCGCGCGTCAGACGCCCGATCAGCGGCAACCGCAGCAAGGTCTGATGCCATCGATATCTGACGATCTCGCGGCGCAAGGCAAGTCGGATCACCACTGCAGCGATCACCAGAACCACCACCAGCAGCCAGGCCCAGTTGCGCAGGAAATCGGAAAGGCTCATCAGCACGCGCGTCGCGAACGGCAGGGTCTGCTGCATGTTCTCGAAAACGCCGACGATCTGTGGCACGACCCAGGTCAGCAGGCCGGCAACGACGGCGATCGCAACGACTGACAGCAGCAGCGGATAGGTCAGCGCGCCGAGCAGCTTCTGCTTGAGCGCATCACGCGCCTCCGCGTAGTCGGCGAGCTTGTCGAGCACGACGCCGAGATGGCCCGATTGTTCTCCAGCCGCGACGGTGGCGCGGAATATCTCGGGAAAGCTGTCCGGGAAATCGCCCATCGCCTGGGCCAGGCTGGCGCCCTCCATGACGCGCGCGCGCAAGGCCACGGTCAAGGCGCGCTGACGCTCGTTGTCGTCCTGCTCGGACAACGCGGCGAGTGCTTCGTCGATCGGCAACTCGGCGCCGACTAGGGTCGAGAGCTGTCGTGTCAGCATGGCCAACTGGCTGCCGGACAGGCCGCGCCGTGCGAATGGCGATGCGGTCTGCCGATCGTCGGCGACGGCATCGACCGCGAGCGGATTGAGGCCACGCTCACGCAGGATTCCGCGAACCGCGCGCGCAGTGTCACCCTGCAAGACGCCGCGCTGTGTCTTGCCGTTGCTGTCTAGCGCCTGGTAGGCAAATGCCGGCACTCGGTTTCCATTGCGGGGAAGCTGTCGCCATTGTCGCCGGAATGCGGCGATATTGAGAACTCAGTGATAGAGGATGATCGCCAATGTGGTCAACCAGCCGGTTGTCGCCAGCAGCAGGTACGGGTCGCGCACGGCCAGCCGGCTCGGATCGCCCCCGGCGCCGCGTTTGAGAACGAGAAAAAGATAGCGCAGCACGCCGAGCAGGACCCATGGCGTCGAGTAGGCGAGCGCGTGCTGGCCATGCCGTTCGAGGACGCTGGGCGACACCGTGTAAAGCACATAGGCCACCAGCACGGTCAGCGAAAGGACGCCGAGCACACGCTCGATCGTGACCTGGTCGTAGGTCGCAGCGTGGGCACGCGCCTCGCCGACGTGGACAAGGTCGCCGTGGCGCTTGCCGAGGGCGAGCATCAGCGCAAGCAGGAAACCCATGACAAGGATCCATGGCGTCAACGGTACCTGCGCTGCCACACCACCGGCCAGGATGCGCAAGGCGAAGCCGCTGGCGACGATCGTCACGTCAACGAAGGCGACGCGCTTGAGGCCAAGCGAATAGCCGAGTTGCATGACCAGATAGAACGCGATGATTGCGACGACCTCGATGCCGCACGACGCTGCCGTCGCCATGGCGAGCAGGGCCAGGCACACGGCGAGTCCCAGCGCGGTCCGGACAGTCAGCGCTCCGCGCGCGAGCGGGCGTCGGCACTTGTCGGGATGGACGCGGTCGCGCTCCACATCGCGCGTGTCGTTGAATGCATAGACTGCCGATGCCGCAAGGCAGAACGCCAGCGTGGCGAGCAGCGCGCCACGCAGCGCTTCGCGCTCGAACATCGCATGACCGAAGAAAAGCGGCAGCAGCACAAACCCGTTCTTGATCCACTGGCCCGGCCGCGCCAGCTCGATGATCGGTCGCATCGGCAGCATGGAGTCAGGGATTGCCCGTCGTGTCGGCAACTTCGTCGCCGTCGAATCCGCCGCGTTTCACGGTATCGGTGGCAAGCGGCTTTTCATTCGCGCTACCCAACCAGCCGAACCAGGAAGACCTCGCCTTGACCGGGCGCACCGGCTGCAACGAAAGGACTCCGGAAGCGTCGGCAACACCGGCCTCGTCGCTCGCGTAGACGCGCACGAAGTGTGCGACCTTGCCAGGGCCTAGGCGCGGTATCGGCACGCGGAACGTGGACTGCTCCGCGCGATAGGTCGAGGTGGCGATCAGTTGCCGCGATTCGTCGAGCCAGTCCAGCGCCACCTGGCCGGAAAATCGCAAACCCGGCAGGGCAACCAGCACGCCGGGATTCCACGCGTCCGCGCTCAGCATGAGTCGGGCGTCAGCACGTGGTCGTTCGAGTACAACGGCCGGATCGCCGAGCAGGTTGTACATTTCAACAAGCACGCGATCGTCGATCTGCTTCTTGGCCCGCACGATGCCTTCGCCAATCGTCGCGCCGGGGTTGAGCAATTCCTTGACCAGGGCGGTGCTGAACGCGGTCGATGGCGCATTGCGCCAGGAAGCCGCGAACACCGCGATCGCGCCTTTGTCGGCTTCGCGCAGGAAGCGTTCGCCGATCGAATCCTCGGTCGGATTGTCGAACGGAGCCGAATAGCAGGTCATCGAGAGCACCATCGGCAGTCGATTGCCGTTGCTCAGCTGGCTGACGTCATCGAGGGTGAACAGATCGTGGTTCTTGCGCAGGTCCGGCGGCCCGGTCCGCCAGATGAAGCGCCCGCCATGACCGATGAAATGCACCAGCAACTGACCGGCGTTGAGGCCATCCTTGATCGCACTCTGGTGGGCCACATTGTCGGCCTCGTCGGGACTTGCATAGATCTTGTCGGCGAGGAAGCCCTGTTCGCCGATGCTCGTCGCAATCGAGTCGGAGGCTTTCCGGAAGTACTCCGATTCGTCGGTGATGAACATGACGTCGCGGCGCCAGGTGCCCGCCTGCGGCTGGCTCATGTACTTGATCGTCTTGTCGACGATGGCGGTGACTTCGGCGGGTTCGACGACCGGAAACCGGCCGACCGCGACGACCGGATGGTAATCGTCGCCATCAACCGCGCCGAACCAGTTGTCGCTTGCGGACTGGCCTTCGGGCGACGGGTACTGCCAGGTCGGGATCAGGTTGCGGCCACCCAACTGCTTGCTGGCGTTCTCGTATGCGGTTGCCGGGATGCCGGAGAAATGGCCGGGTTGGAGTTCCTGCGGATTGTTGGCGAATTTCGCGTAGGCGAGATCGTTGTAGGTTTCGCTGCGGATATCGAAACTCGCATCGCCGACCAGGAGCAGGAAACGCGGTCGCGGTTGCGGCCAGTTGTGCCAGGCCTGGTCGACAAGATTGCGCACTGCCTGGGGATGGGTAATGCCGTGGTTGAACACGTCATAGACATCCGCGACATCGATCACGGCAACCTTGAGCCCGCGGCTCTCGTGGTAGGCGGCGAGCGGTCTGACCGCATCGATCAGGCTCGCATGGCTGACGATCAGGTAATCGTAGCCGCTGGCCGGAGAACGCCAGTCCACCGCGGTCATCGCGCGCAGCAGGGTGGGCGCTGCGAATGCCGACCCAGAAACCGGATAGAGCGTGGTGCCGCCTGCGGCTGCGGCAAACCGATAGCGGCCATTGCCGAGCGCTTCGCCTGGGCGGCGCAGGCCGTCATCTCCGTAGAGAACCGGCGATTGCGCATCGGTCCAGTTGATCTCGACAGGCGCGGTGTCCGAACGCACGGTCTGCAGCGGCGCACTGCCGGCGTCGAGCGTACCTGCCAACGGGTAACGCCACTCGGCCCAGTTGAACATCACGACATCAACGGCCGTCTCGTCCTTGTTCCAGGGCAAGGCGCGCTTCGGCACGCTCAGGGTCAGCCGGTTTCCCTTTGCGTTCAGATCGGCGATCGGCACCACCAGAGTCTCGGTCAGCTCGTCGCGGCCATCCCAGGTCAGTTGCTTGAGCAGACGACCGTTGACGCGGACCTCGAGGGAGTGGTCGCGTGGTTTTGCGGACTTGTCCTGGACCATCACGTAGATCGTCGAGATTCCGCGAACGTTTATGCGCAGGCTGGCATCGGCACCGCGGGCAGCAAGATCCGCCAGGTCGAACTCGGTCGTGAATGGCTGCGGATCAGCGTGGGTCAGCTTGGCCCAGTGCCATACATCAGGCTCTTCGCCCGGCTTCTGCTGGTTCTGATCGAGCCGGATCATGAGATTTTCCTGCTCGAAATGCAGGGTGCGTTGCAGCGACGCCGCGCGGGTTCCACTCGATGCCCGATCCGTCAGGCGCGCATGCGTTCCTGCCGATGCCGAAAGGAGATAGGCATTGTTGATGCTGAAGGAATCGAACCAGCTCGTCGGGCCGTGCAGGCGCTCGCCGATCCACTCGATGCGATCGCCTTCGTCAAAGCGGCCATTGCCGTTGTCGACGACGCGCAGGGGCACAGGCTTGCCCTGGCTTTCGAGATTCAACTGCTCGATGGCGCACCCGGCCAGTCCGGGCTGCTTGCTTGTTACCTCGTCAAACGAAAGGGCGTAGACCCCGGCGTTCGTGAGTTCGATATGCAAGGAGCCGTTGCAGGCAAATGCAGGCAGGGGAAGCAAACAGAATACATGCGCGATGATGCGCAACAGGGGAAAAGACGGCATTGCGATTCGGCGGACTGGCGCGGAGAGGGTTGGCAGCCTATCCCGCTGATCCCGAGGTCGCAACCCGCGAAGTCTTCCTACTGGATTGCGCCGGGCACCAGCGACTGCCAGCGATTGCTGCGGATCTTGGGCGCGACCAGACTTCCCGAGCTTCCGCCCGAGCGGGTCGATCGCTCTTTCGCATTGCCCGCCGCTTCATCCGCAACCGGGGTCGTTGAAGTGTCGGCCCGCTCGGAATGGGCGTTGAGGTCGCCCGTGTATTTCGATGTCGGCACGCCGGTCGACGACACCGGCGGGCAGTCGGCATCCGAAGTCGGGTTGGCCGAGGCCGATTCGTTGCGCACCGAGGCGCCACGACCGTCGATCGGAAATTCGCTTGCCACCGCCGCCACGCTGAAAAGCAGCGCCGCGACCGGGATCAGTAAAGCGCTCGATTTGCGCGTGTTCATGCTGCGTCTCCGGATGGCTGCTCGGGACTGCGTCTACGCCTGGATTTCGAAGTGTCCCACTATCCCGGCGAAGACTCCAGCAACCGTGCTGTTCCGGCACGGTGCCGGACTGCTGGTCAACAGAATTCTGCGAGTGTGATTAGCATCCTTCGTGCCAGTGGCAGGGAAATGTTGTTTTTCAGCAAGTTGCGTGCGCATGTCACGTTGTCGCGGTGTCCATCGGACAGCAGCGGACAACAGCGGACAGATCATCTGTCCGGATCCGATCGGTTTCCTTGCCGCCGCGTTGCCCTAAACTCGTGGGCATGCCCAACATTGCCGTCCAGTCGATCACTCCCCAACACCATGCCGACGGACGCACGCTCAAGCAGGCGCTGATTGCGGGTATCGGCCGGGTACTTGCCGATCGCGATCGGCTGAACCGGATCAATGTGTTCCCGGTGCCTGACGGCGATACCGGGAGCAATCTCGGTTTTACCCTGGCCAGTGTGCGCGATGCCCTGCAATCCGTTCGCGGTGGCGATGTCGGTGTGCTGTTCGGACGTGTCGGCAGCGAGGCGATCGATGGTGCGCGCGGCAATTCGGGCGCCATTCTTGCCCAGTTCCTGCAAGGCGTGAGCGAGGGTTTGCAGGGTCATCGTCGGCTCGTCGTCGACACGCTCGCGAGTGCGGTCGGGCGCGGGTCGGCCCAGGCCCGCCAGGCCATTGCCGAGCCTCGCGAGGGCACCATGCTGTCGGTGATCCAGGCATTCGCGGAGTCGTTGCGGCTGGCCTGCGATCAAGGAGTCGTCGATCTGCGATCGGCTTTTGACCGGGCCCTTGTGGCGAGCCGGCGAGCCCTTGCAAATACGCCGAACCAGCTGGCCGTGCTGCGCAAGGCCGGCGTCGTCGATGCGGGCGCGCAGGGATTCCTCAACCTGCTCGAAGGCATCAACGACTACATCCTGCGCGGACGTTCCGCGAAAACCGAAGTGGGTTTGACGAGCGTCGCGGAAGCGGGCGTGATGGTCGGGGTCGATGCGGAAGCGGACTCGCTGCATCGCTGGTGTTCGGAATGCGTCCTCTCGGCCGGCGCGATCGATCGCAGCGCCGTGCGCAAGACGCTCGACGCACTCGATGGATCGAGTCTCGTGATCGCCGGCACGCGCGAGAAACTGCGCGTGCACATGCATGTCGACGACCCAGCCGCATTGTTCGATGCGCTGTCGGCATTCGGTGAGGTGCGTGCACGCAAGGCGGACGACATGCATGCCCAGCAGCGCGCGACGCGCGAACGCAGTGCAGTGGCGATCGTCGTCGACTCGGCGGCCGATGTGCCGGCCGATGCCCTCGAACTTCTGCCAATCCAGATGGTGCCGGTGCGCATCAACATCGGCCCCGAGGATTTTCTCGACAAGGTTTCGCTCTCGCCGGAAGCCTTCTACGCCTTGTTGCGAACGAGCGAACACACGGTGCGCACCTCGCAGCCGCCGCCTGGCGATTTCCGGCGCCTGTTCGAGTTCCTGCTCAGCCATCACGAAGCGGTGGTCTACGTCGGCGTTTCGCGCGCGATATCCGGCACCCTGCAGGCCGGTGAAACCGCGAGTGCGAATCTGGCAGGACGCGTGCATGTGGTCGATACGGCGAATGTGTCGGGAGGTCAGGGATTGCTTGCCCGGCATGCCGCCGAGCGCGCGCTCGCAGGCGCCGACGCCGCGACCCTCGTTGCCGAACTCGAATCGCTGCGCACGCGCACGGTGACCTTCGCCTACGTGCGCGATCTCACGTCGGCGGTTCGCGGGGGGCGCATCCCGGCCTGGGCATTGCCGATCACCCGCTGGCTGGGCCTCGTGCCCGTGGCGCGCATCGGCGGCCGGGATGGTCGCCTGCATGTCGCCGGCATCTGTCTCGATCGCGCGAACCTGCCCGCGCGCTTCGTTCGCCGTGTGCTGCGCGGGATCGATCGTCGCATCGCGTGGCGCGCCCAGGTCATGGCCTGCGACAGTCTTGAAGAAGCGCAGCGTGTGCGCCGCGCCCTGATCGAACAGTTGCCCGGCGTCGAGTGTGCCGAGGTGTTCGACGCGGGCAGTGCGATCGGCGCGCACGCCGGTCCCGGTTCCATTGTCGTTTCACTGATGCCGATGCACGCTGCCGACGTCGGCTGATGGCATCATCGCGGCCGGACCGGTCGAGTCGAACGAATTCAGGGGGAGCCTCGGGGTGGTGATCGTTCTTGCCAAGCTGCTGCTTGCCTATCTGCTCGGATCGCTGTCCGGCAGCCTGCTGGTCGGGCGTCTGCGCGGCATCGATATCCGCACGCAGGGCAGCGGCAATGCCGGCGGCACGAACGCGTTGCGTGTCGCCGGCTGGCGATTCGCGCTTGCGGTGGTGATCATCGATGTCGGCAAGGGCGCGCTCGCGGCACTGCTTGGCGACGTCGCGTGGGCATCGACGCCGGTTTCGTTCCTGTCTCCGCAATTGCTGGCCTGCCTGTGCGCATTTGCCGCAGTGATCGGCCACTGCTGGCCCGTGTACTTCGGCTTCCGTGGCGGCAAGGGTGCGGGCACTGCGGTCGGCGCCGTGCTCGTGCTTGCGCCATGGATCGCCGTCGCGATGATCGCCATCTGGCTGGTCGCGATCGCCTGCTGGCGCTATGTCGGCCTGGCCACGATGCTGGCCGGCCTCGCATTCCCGTTGCTGGTGTGGCTCGCCAGCGCGTTCGTGCATCCGCAATCCACTGCGCTGCTGTTGTTCGCGATCGCGATCGCAGTGCTGCTCGTGTTCACGCACCGGAGCAACCTGGTTCGCATGCGCAATGGCGTCGAACCGCGGATCGGCCGCAAGCCGACGAGCGTCTCGTGATCGATCCACGTGAATTGCTGGCGATCCTCGCCGACGGTCAGCCTGTTCCGGGGAATTCGCTGGCGACGCATTTTGCTGTCACACGCGCTGCTGTCTGGAAGCAGATCGAGAACCTGCGTGCGCTCGGCGCGCCGGTCATCGCCGGCTCCGGCAGCGGTTATCGCATCGCGGCGCCGATCGAACTGCTCGATCGCGATGCGATCCTGGCCGCCTTGCCGCAGCATTCGCGCGAGCAGCTTCAGGCCGTCGACGTGCATTGGCAGATCGATTCGAGCAACAGCGAACTGCTGCGACGTGCGCAGGGCGGAACGATCGACCTGCGCGCCTGTTTCACCGAACTGCAATCGGCCGGACGTGGGCGACGTGGGCGCCACTGGCATCTTCCGCTCGGCGGCGGCCTTGCCTTCTCGCTGCTGCGCCCGTTCGATTCAGGCATGACCGCGCTGGCCGGATTGAGTCTCGCGGTCGGGATCGCGGTGATCCGCGCGCTTGAGGAACTCGGCTTCCGCGAGCTTGGCTTGAAATGGCCGAATGATCTGCAGCATGCCGGGCGCAAGCTTGCCGGCATTCTTGTCGAACTCGGCGGCGATGCACTCGGGCCCTGCCATGCCGTGATCGGGATCGGTCTCAACCTGCGCCTGGGTGCGCACGCCGATGTCGAGATCGATCAGGACTGGTGTGATCTCGCCGGCATCGGTGATGCGCCGATGCCGAATCGCAACCTGCTCGCCGCGCGCCTGCTCGCGCACCTGATCAATGCGCTCGATCAGTTCGAGCGATCGTCGTTCGCCTCGTTTGTCGATGACTATGCGCGCTACGATGCGTTGCGCGGGAAAACCGTTCGCGTGCCAATCGGCAGCGAAGCGTTTTCCGGCGAGGCGATCGGTGTCAACCACACAGGCGCCCTGCGCGTACGCACGGCGGATCGGGAGATTCTTGTGGACAGCGGCGAAGTGAGCGTACGTGCGATGGCTGGTTCGGCGTGATGAACCTGCTCGTCGATTTCGGCAACACGCGCCTGAAGTGGGCGCTCTGGGATGAGGATCGCCGCGTGATGGGCGGCGTGTTCGCGCATGCGGACACTTCGCTCGAAACCGCGTTGAGTCGCAATTGGGCCGCGCTGCCGCGCGCTGCCGGAATCCTCGTCGCCAGCGTCGTCAATGCCGAGCTTGAGCAGCAGCTCGCGGCGCTGGTCGAGGAACACTTCGACCAGCAGGCCGAGTTCGTGCGCAGTCCCGCCTCGGCGCTTGGCATCCGCAATGCCTATGCGGATCCGGCCCGCCTCGGCGTCGATCGCTTTCTCGCCCTTGCCGCCCTGCATGCAGCCAAACCGCGCGCGCAGATCCTGATCAGTTGCGGCACCGCATTGACTCTCGATGCGCTGACCGCGGACGGCGGGCATCTCGGTGGACTGATCGCGCCTTCGCCAGGCTTGATGCGCCAGGCGCTCGGGCGCGCCACGGCGCGTGTCGGCGAGGCGAGCGGTGAGCTGGTCGAGATCGCCGACAACACCGTCGATGCGGCGTACTCGGGCAGCGTGCTTGCCGCCGTCTCGCTGATCAGGCGATTCACGGAAAATGTCAGCGCACGCCTTGGCCAGACCGTCGCGATCACCGGCGACGGCGGCGGTCTCGATGAATGCCTGCCCTTGTTGCCCGATATCGAACGCGGACGCGATCTTGTCTTGCGCGGTCTCGCGTTGTGGGCGCGGCGCAAGCACAAATAAGTAGTGTTGATCCGGCCCGCCAATAGCAGAATACCGTTCGGGCTGAGCTTGTCGAAGCCCAGTTATGGAGGCCCTTCGACAGGCCTGTCCTGAGTCTCGTCGACGGGCTCGGGGCGAACGGAATTTAGTCGAAGCCCATCTGTGGCGGCCCTTAAAAAATGATCCGTTCGGGCTTCGACGGGCTCAGCCCGAACGGTATTCTGCTATTGGCAGGCCGGATCAATAGCGCGGGCCGTGGCCAGGAACCGGCAATCATCGGCGATGGCAGCGCTTTCGATGGATGCCTGCCCTCGCTGCCCGATATCGAACGCGGATGCGGTCATGTCTTGCGCGCTCCCGCGTTCATGGCCCGGCGCAAGCGCCGATCGATGTCAGCGCCTGCCTTGGTCGGGCCGCACGTGTCGATAAGGCGGCCGCGATCAAGGTTCGATGCCGGGGTTCGGGCTAGAATCACACGCTGCACCTTTCCTTCCGACGTTTCGACCGGAGCCGGATGTTTCCTAGAGTTCTGTTCCTCCTGCTGCTCGCCCTCAATATCGGCGGCGCCTGCTGGATCGCGTTTGCGCCAGCGCCGGCTGCCGAGTTGAAACCGGTCAGCGATGTCGGCGTGCCCGCACTCGTCCTGCTTTCCGAGCGCGATGGAAGTTCACGCGCCGCACCCGCAGTTCAACCCGCGGCGGCGAGTGCCGCGACGGCCCGCGGCGATGAGTCCTGCCTCTCGATAGGTCCGTTCCAGACCCAGTCCGACATGCGTGCCAGCCTCGGCGCGCTGACTCCTCAGGTCCTACGCATCCAGTATCGCGACGAGCGGGCGACGCAGTCGCGCGGTTACTGGGTTTTCCTCGCCGCAAAGAAGACGCGGGAAGATGCGCTCGTGATCGCCCGATCGCTGTCCAGCAAGGGTGTGCGCGATTACTACGTCGTCACCGCAGGCGAGCAACTCAACACGATTTCACTCGGCCTGTTCCGCGAACGCGCGAACGCGGAACGGCGCAAGGCGGAAATCGCCGCGATGGGATTCGCGCCGCAACTGATCGAGCGTACCGAGGAGTTGCCGGTCTACTGGATCGATTTTTCCAAAGCGAGCGGGAAGGATCTCGATTGGCGCGCCCTCGTCGCGAACGCAGCAGGACTCGAAGCGCGCGCGATCGACTGCTTCTGACCCGGGCCGCGTTCCGGATCGGTCGGCAGGCCGGCCCGATTGACGCGCATTGGACTTTGCCGGTCAGTCCACTAGAATGCGCGCCCCATGCCGGCATAGCTCAGTTGGTAGAGCAACCGCCTTGTAAGCGGTAGGTCCCCAGTTCGAATCCGGGTGCCGGCACCACGCGATGCAACTGAAATTTGCGGCCTGGGTTG
>ERZ795059.3509-NODE-3509-length-15202-cov-15.438635_pt1 | contig 15202 bp, 13 predicted proteins | sample MGYA00375143_ERZ795059 | MGnify/ENA primary metagenome ERZ795059 (study PRJEB30188, sample SAMN05720168) | activated sludge metagenome | isolation source: Anaerobic digester | place: USA | collected 2015-01-07 ... | reverse complement strand
AAGCCGCCCTCATTGACGATGTCGCCGTGTTCAACCTCGAAGGCATCCTGCGCTCGCCCCGGCCCGAAGAATGGTTCGAGGCCCTTATGAACTGCGAACCGGTCGTGCCCGAGCGCTCCGCCAAAGTGGACGCAATGCGGCTGGCCGTCCGAACCGGAACCGCCCTGCTCTAGTCAGTCGCTAAAGTAGTTTGAATCTGTTCTCTGAGGATTGCGCATGGTTCATCCGGACGAGAAAAATGCCCAGAAAAGGAACAGGCATCTTGTATACTCAATGATATTTACATTCTCAGCATGGATGCTCGCGTTATGCTACTTTTTTTGTACTGTCATTCTTCCAGAAGAGAGTTTGAATAAGCTCAATTTGGTAAAACAAGTTATTATATGGCTTTATGTAGCCAATACCATTTATATTTTCGCAAATCATTATGAGAAAGTAATGAAAAACAAAAAATTGGATTTACACACTAAACTATCATGGTTGCAAGCATTGACGTATTTCAACGCGTTTGCCGCTTTTCATTATGTTAATTCTTACGAAACAGAAGATGATATTAGAATTGATAAATCTGAGTCTTCAAAATAGCATTTCAATTAATCGATAAGTATATGGCATACATTTTCCAACCCGAATTCTAACGGCTGATTCGAGCTTAATCCACATCAAGACAAAAGCGGTCGCGCTAGTTAGCGCGCGGGGAAAACTTGGGATAGGATAATCGCTGCTGTTCCGATGGCGAAACAGTAGATGGAGAACCACAGGAGGCGTCCGCGGGTAAGGACGGCGATAAGCCATTTGAGGGCGATGAGACCGGATATGAAGGCGACGGCGGCTCCGATAATCACAGGCCCCATAGGGGGAAGGCCCGCGTCCGAGACGTCTTTGAGGTGAAGAACGGCGGCCCCGGCAATAGCGGGAATGGCCATAAGGAAAGAGAATCTTGCGGCGTCCCGCCGTGCTACGCCGATGAAGATGGCGGCGCAGATGGTGGCGCCTGAGCGGGATACGCCGGGCAGGAGCGCAAATGCCTGAGCGGAGCCTATGATGAGAGCGCCCGCGAGGCCCATCATAGCGGCGGGAGCGCCGTCGGCGGGGTTGCGCTGAGTCTTGGCGTCCGCCGACAGAAGTAAAGTTCCTGTTATTAGCAGCAGTCCGCCCACCACCACGACCGATGTAAACGCGGATTCCACGGCATCGCCGAGAGCCAAGCCGACCGCTCCCGCCGGAACTGACGCTATCAATATCCAGAGAATAATTTTCCTGCCGTCGGCCACTGACGCCGGCCATGCGCCGGGCGCGCCGGGCGCGCGGCCCGCCGCCGCTAGCGCCACCCCTGTTACCTCTTTCCTGAAATACACGAACACTGCCAGCAGAGTGCCGACATGCAGCATGACATCGAAAAACAGCATGGGCTCGTTCAGTCCAAGGAAGTTCTGGAACAAGGCCAAGTGGCCTGAGCTACTGACGGGAAGAAACTCTGTAAGACCCTGAACGAGTCCGAGGACGACGGCGTATGCGACATTCATGATTTAGGTTTATTGAGGGAGGACACCGCTTCTATAGCGGCGTTCCTGACGTCTTCATCTTCATCGAGCATAAGGCGGCTGATGGGTTCTGCGGCTCGCGGGTCTTTGATGGCTTCGAGGCTCTTTATGGCTTTGATCTTCACCCACCAGCTCGGATGGTTGAGGAAGCTGACCAGTTCGGCCACTTCGTCATCGCTGAAAGGTTTGTCGATGCCAAGTTTCTTGAGTTCGCGGGCGGCTTCCTGACGCACCTTTGGGTTGAAGTCCAGAATCAGTCCTTTGAGTTTCTCGATAGCCGCGTCGTCGCCGATCTTGCCGAAGATTTTGCAGACGGCGATTTTAGCTTCCCATTCGTGCGGTTGCAGGGTTCGCATAAAACGCGCGGTCTCGCCGGAAGTGATATTCTTGGCGAGCGCGCGCGCCGCATACTGCCGCCGCTTGTCGTCCGAGCTGCGCAGGTCGTGCAGCAGGTCTTCCTTTTCATCAACCGTAAGTCCGACGCTCATACGTCACACCCCGTTCAGTTAAACGATACCCGGTTCTTATCCGGTTGAAACTCAAAAACAGCGGGATGCCTCATTCCAATTTCATTATAACAGCAAAAAAAATCAATACAACGGCGGGATTCGTTTATTTTTAAAGTCGAAGGGGATTATAATGTGTCAGCGGGGAGCGGCGCGCGCGACTCCGCATTTCAAGCGCAGGGAGAATGATATGGACTGGCATGAGGAGTTGAGACGCAAGCTGGACCTTTTCCCTATCGGGCTGCCGAGGATGGAAGAGACTATGAAGATATTGCGGCTGCTGTTCAGCGAGGAGGACGCGCGGATAGCGGCGCACGTGCCGAACCCGCCGCTGCTGTTCACTGCGAAGGCGATAGCGGGCAAGGCGGGAGTGTCTGCGGATGATGCGGCGAGAGCGCTGCGCGGCATGGCCGAGCGCGGGCTTATCGTCGAGCAGAAATTCCTCGTGGAGTTCAGGTACACTCTGATGCCCGCCGTGCCGGGGTTCCTTGAAATGCAGTTCATGAAGGGACAGGTTATCGACGAAAAGAGGCGCGAGGCGGGAGAGCTATGGCACAAAGCGCTTGCCGGCGAGTTCGGCGAGGAGAACTATGGATACCCGACAAGCGGGGTGCGGACGCTGCCTGTGAGGAAAACCATCGGAGCTGGACAGAGGGTGTTCAGTTTCGAGGAGGCGGACAGAGTGGCGCGGGCGTCCGGGAGCATAGCGGTGGCCGAGTGCGCGTGCAGGAAATCCGCGCGCAAGTGCGACGCCCCGCTGGAAGTCTGCATGTTCTTCGGAATGACGGCGGACTACCTGCTGGGGCGGAACCTCGCGCGCAAGCTCACTCCTCGGCAGGCCGCCAAGAACCTTGAAATGACATCAGACGCGGGGCTGGTCCACATTGCGACGAACACGAAACCGCCCGTGTCTATTATCTGCAGTTGCTGCTCATGCTGCTGCGCGTCGTTGCGCGGAGTGGTGTCACTGAATAAACCGGCGGCGTCCGTGGCGTCGAACTTCAGGGCGGAGAGCGCGCCCGGCTCGAAATGCGTCCTGTGCGGAGTCTGCGCGAAGGCTTGCCCGGCGGACGCGATAACTCTGGGAGAGGAACGGGCCGAGGTTTCTCAGTACAGATGCATAGGGTGCGGGGTGTGCGCGCACAAATGTCCCGCCGGCGCGCTCGCCCTTGTCCGAAAAACCAACGAGACCCCCTTCCCCACCTCCCTGCACCTGACCGCGAAGATGATGACCGAAAGGAACAAACTCGGCGGACTTCTGGAGTCTATCGCCAAAGACCTTCTTTGACGGGCGCGGAACAACGCAGGCGAAACGCTTGTTTTTACTCTATTAGTTTTCGTTTCACCGCCGCCTTGCGGTCGGGAAGCGCGCCGGGAGAAAACACATGAGCGGATTGAAAATACTCGGAGTGTCAGGAAGCCCCCGAAAAGGAGGCAATTCCGAGACTCTTCTCGACTGGACGCTGGAAGCTGCCGAAACGGCGGGCGGCGATGTGGAAAAAATTCGCGTCTGCTCATTAGACATAAACCCCTGCCGCCACTGCGGCTGGTGCGACACGCGCGGCGAGTGCGTTCAGAAAGACGGCATGGGCGATATCTATGAGAAATATCTCGCCGCCGACAGAATAGTCATCGCGACGCCGCTGTTTTTTATGAATGCGCCCGCGCAGCTCAAGGCGTTCATCGACAGGTTTCAGTGCATGTGGGCGAAGAGATACCTGCTTAAAAAGGAACTGCGCGAGACTGGCATGGAACCGCTCGGCTGGCTGTTGGCGCTCGGCGGAACAAAAGGCGCTTCCCTGTTCGACGGCATAGACCAGTTGATGAAATGTTTCTACTCCATCACGGATGTCAGGTTTGATTCCGGGCGGAGCCTGCGTTACCGGAGCGTGGACCACGCCGGGGACATACTCGACCACGCCACAGCCCGCGCGGACGCCGAAGCTCTCGGACGCCTCATCGCCTCCGAAGATTGACTTCCCTTGCCGCGACTTTATTCGCTTCTCGGGTTAAACCAGAATCCGTCATTAGGATTCGGGTTAGAATGCGCGCAACCATCTTAATCATAAATATACTGATAAAAAAGCATAGCGTAAGCTTCGGCGGAAAATTGTGTTGATGTTGTCATCATTTTCCTGTAAACTCGGAATACGGTCCGGAATGGCGTTTGACCGAATGAACGCTGCGACGGGAGCTCCGTAAATCTTTGAAAGGGCGTATATCTAAATGATTCTGCTTAATCCGAAAAAATATGATCCGAAAAGGCTCGACCCGGCATCCGCCGAACTGATGAAGAAAACCATCGCGTTCTTCGAGGCAAAGGGCAAAAGAAAACTGAAACAGGACGACCACGAGAGAGTGTGGTACGCGGACTTTCTGGATTTCGTGAAGCAGGAAAAAGTGTTTTCGAAACTCCTGACGCCGTCCGGGTATTCCGACGGCGACCCTGACACCCGGTGGGACAACAACCGGAACTGCGACTTCAACGAGATAACCGCCTTCTACGCCCTGCACTACTGGTACACGTGGCAGGTGAGCATTCTCGGCCTCGGCCCGATATGGATGGGCAAAAACGAAGAGGTGAAAAAGAAAACGGCGGAGCTGTTGCGCGAGGGCGGCATCTTCGCGTTCGGACTGTCCGAAAAAGAGCACGGCGCGGATATCTATTCCACGGACATGTCGCTTGCCCCGCAGGCCGACGGCACATACATTGCCAATGGGAGAAAGTATTACATCGGCAACGGGAACAAGGCGGCGCTGGTGTCCACGCTCGGCAAGATGAAGGACAGCGGCGACTTCGTGTTTTTCGTCGTCGGATCGACTCACGGCAAGTACGAATGCGTGCGCAATCTGGTGAACACTCAGTCTTATGTCGCCGAGTACGCTCTGAACGACTACCCGATATATGAATACGACATTCTCACGAAGGGGCAGGAGGCGTGGGACTCCGCGCTGAACACCATCAACGTTGGAAAATACAATCTCGGATGGGCGTCGATCGGCATCTGCACGCACTCGATGTACGAAGCGATAGACCACGCGTCGAACAGGGTTCTGTACGGCAAACACGTGACGGACTTCCCGCACATCAGGCAGCTAATGACTGACGCGTACTGCCGATTGGTCGCGATGAAACTGTTCGCGCTGCGCGCGTCTGACTACATGAGGGCGGCGGGGCCGGACGACAGGCGATACCTGCTGTACAACCCGATGGTGAAGATGAAAGTGACCACGCAGGGCGAGGAAGTCATCAACCTGTTGTGGGACGTGATAGCGGCGCGCGGGTTCGAGAAGGAAACGTATTTCGAGATGGCGGCGCGAGACATCCGCGCGCTCCCCAAACTCGAAGGAACTGTTCATGTGAACATGGCCCTCATCATCAAATTCATGCGCAACTATTTCTTCATGCCCGGCAAATTCCCCGAACTCGGCGTGAAAACCGAGCCGGCGAACGACGACTTCCTGTTCAATCAGGGGCCGACTCGCGGACTGGGCAAAATCCAGTTCCACGATTATAATATCGCGTACAATAGCGTTGACTTGCCTAATGTCAATCTCTTCAAAGAGCAAATAAACGTCCTCAAGGAATTCCTTATGACCGCCACCCCGACCGAGGAGCAGGCCAAGGACATCGATTTCCTGCTCGTGCTCGGCGAACTGTTCACGCTTGTGGCCTACGGTCAGCTTATCATCGAGAACTCCGCGATAATGAATGTCGAGGACGCGCTGCTCGACCAGATATTCGACTTCTTCGTCCGCGACTTCTCCAAATTCGCTCTGCAACTTTACTCGAAGACCGGCAGCACGGAGAAGCAGATGGCCCTGTGCCTCAAGATGATCCGCAAACCTGTCCCGAACCCGGAAAGATTCAACAAAATATGGAACGAGCACGTCTTCGCCCTCAAAGGCGCTTACACCATGAGCGACTGAGTCTGGCAAACAAAAGGCGCGGGCGGGCGACCGTCCGCGCCTCTCTTCATCCCCGTCTATAACTTTCAGAATGCTATGAGTTCTTCGCAGGTTTCTTACGGCAGGCGTTTTTTGAGTCTTCTTTTTTTGTGTCGGCTTTGACTCTTGAGACGGGGTTTCGCGTCCAGAATTTCCGGATGGTTTTCCACGCGGGTTTTATTTTCTTTTTCTTTGCCATTCGGTATCTACCATATCTGCGAAGTATTTAAGCCTAATTCTAATGATGGATTCGGGTTCACCTGCGCGCGGCGATGCGGGTCTGTTAGCCAGGATTGCCGCCCTGCCCCGCTTCTTTTTTCAGCATCGCCACGTCGAACGCGTGGTCGAGGCATTTGACTTCGCCGCCGCCGGATGAGACGGAGAAGCGTTTGTTGCATGTGGCGCGGTACGCGCAGTTGGAGCAAAGTTTGACGGTCGGCTGTTCTGTTTGGCTCATTGTGTTTTTCTCCTTGCGACGGCCGGTTCAGCGGAGAATGCCTATGCGGCCGGGGGGCCAGAAGCGGAAAAACGCTTTGGCCTGCACGTTCTTTTTCGGGAGGAACCCCCATTTGTGTCCGTCGTGGCTGTTGCACCTATTGTCGCCAAGCGCCAGAAGCATGCCTTCGGGGACTGTCCTGATCGGAAAATCGTCATAGTTCGGACAGGCGCGCAGTCCATTCTTCAGGTACGGCTCGTCAAGCGGTTTGCCGTTCAAAAACACTTTCCCTCCGAACACGCCCACCACGTCGCCTTCGACGGCTACGGCGCGCTTAAGGTAGGAATAATCGAAATCTTTGTTGAATCGGGATGAGAGGGTTCCGGGGGCGAGAGGCTGCATTGTCCGGCGCACTTCGGGAGGAGGGATGAAAGCGATTATGTCGCCGCGCGCCGGGTCGGACAGCCTGTATGTGATTCTGCTGCCGAAGACGCGGTCGCCCGGCTCTATGGTCGGTTCCATCGAGCCTGTGGGGATGACGTACGCCTGAACGAGAAAAGTTTTTATCAACAGCGCGAGGACAAGTGCGACGGCGATGGATTTCGCCCAGTCCCAAATTTCTTCTGCAGCGCGGCGGGCGCCGCTTTTTTTGGATTCCGCCGGAGCTTCCTGAGCCGAACAGTCACACGGGATGCAATCCGGCGTTTCTAGTCCGGTCACAACGTCTGAGGCAGAAAGTGCGGATGAAGTTTCAACGCCGTCGCGACTCAGTGTCTGGGCGTCTCCGGTTTCTCTTCCCGGCAATTTTGGAATCGCGGGGTTGTCCTGTTTTTCGAAATCCATGCTTAATCCTAAGCGGTCCCGTGCTAAACGCCGCGGCTTCGCTGACGCGCGACCGGGATCAGCTTTCCTCTCAAAGCCTTACGTGGTACAGGTAGTTCCCGCGTTGAACGATGATGAAAACGGATTCGAGAACGGAAGCGATGAGAGTGGCTTCCCTGAAGTCGTCCATGTTTTCAATCGAACGGTTGCCGACCTGACGGATGATATCGCCGGGTTCGATGCCGATTCTGTCCGCGGGGCCTTTGGGGTCGACGCGGGTGACGACAACGCCGGAGGCCCTGCCGAGGCGATACTTCAGCCGCGCGGCCTGATCGATGTCGTCAAGAGACATGCCGAGAAGTTCGCGCGAAAGGGAGTCCGCCCTGTCCAGAGGCATGCCCGCCATTTTCATGTCCGTTTTTTTGCGAGAGCCGTCGCGCACGTACTCTATCGTCGCGGAGTCGCCGACGAGGTAGGAGCCGATTATCTCGACGAAGTTGCTCATGGAGTCAACTTTTCGATTGTCAATTTTTGTGACGATGTCGCCGGATTTGAAGCCCGCGCGGGAGGCCGGGCTATCGGGAATGACGTCCGCCACTAGCGCGCCGGCGGGAGAGTCCATGCCCATGCGGCGGGCAAGCTGAGCCGATAGCTCCTGCATCCTCAGGCCCGTCCAAGTTTTTTCGATTCTGCCGAAGCGGATGAGGTCTGCCACGGCGCGCATCGCCCTGTTGATGGGAATAGCGAACCCGATGCCTTCAGCGTTGGCATAGATGGCGGTGTTGATGCCGATGACCTCGCCTGCGAGGTTGACAAGAGGCCCGCCGCTGTTGCCGGGATTGATCGAGGCGTCGGTCTGGATGAAGTCGTTGAACACTCTGCCCTCGTCCGTTTTCATCGAGCGGCCAACCGCGCTGACCACTCCGGTGGTGACGGTCTGGTTAAGGCCGTACGGGTTGCCTATGGCGATGACGGTCTCGCCAATCATGAGGGCGTCGGAATCGCCGGTGCGCGCTGCGGGAAGGTCTTTCTTGAGGTCGACTTTGAGGATGGCCAAGTCGAACTTCGGGTCGGCGCCGATTATCTTTGCTTCGGCCTCCGAGCCGTCGGGCATCGTTATCTGAATACGGGACGCGCGCATTACGACGTGGTCGTTCGTGAGGATGTATCCCTTGGGGTCTATGACGACGCCGGAACCGAGCGTCTGAGTCTGATATCTCTGGGTTGGCATGCCGTCGAAAAATCTGTCGAAGAAGTCGTTGAAGAACTCGTCGCGGAAAGAGCCGCCGAAGGGGTTTGCGCGGCGCTCGACGATTTTCTCGGTGCTGATGTTGACCACCGCCGGGCCGACCCTTTCGATGGCTGCGACGACCGGGGTGCGGCGCAGAGCCAGCGCGGCTTCCGGCGAGATATCTGACGCGCCAGCGAACGCGGTGGACAGAGAGAGGCGTTCCGCCGCTCTCGAACCGCCTTTGATTCGGCTGCAAGCGGCCATTCCCATTGCGAAAGAGAGAATCAGAAGGGAAACGAAAAACAAGATGTTTCGGGTCTTTGAAACTTTTGAGGAGCGCATGGTTTAGTTGTCCGCGTTCTGTCCGGCCTGAATCAGCCCACGAAGCGTCTTGAGCATTTCCTTTGCCCGCTCGTCGCCGAGGTCCATCGCTTTCTTTGCGTCGTGGACCGCGTCGAGGATATTGCCGAGACGGTAGTTTGCGACGGCGCGGTTCCTGTAATAAAGAGGGACATTCGCATTGCGGGCAATCGCCTTGTCGAGCCATTCCACAGCCTGAGCGTATTCATTCTGTTTGATCAAATAAACGCCGAAATTATTGTAAGTGCCCGAATTGTCGAGCAGGGGGTCATCCTCTTTTGTGAAATAGGTGGCCGAAGTTTTTTTAGAATCGTCCTGCTTGCGGGCTGCGGAGCGTTCTTCAGGCGCGGAAGTGTCCGCCAGAGGATGAACGATTCCCAGCTTTTTCGAGCTTTCCACAACGCCTTTGCGGGCGTATTCGTTGGCTGGATCGATGGCAAGGGCTGCGGCGTAGTGCTCAAGCGCGCGGTGATAGCTTCTGTCGATAAAAAAACTGTTCGCCTTGTATACGTGCCGTTCGGCGGTCCACTCGCCGCCTTCGGGCGGCGCGTCGGTTTTCGGAAGGATGTCCTTAAGTTGCTTTTCAGCCTTTTTCGGCTCATCCTGCGGGGGCTGAGCCGGGGCGGGCGGTTTTGGCTCCGCCTTTTTTTCCAACGCCACCGGCGCTGGCTCTGGCTTCTTTTTATCTGAAGAGGCAACTGGTTTCTCTTCCGGTTTTTCTGCTTTTTTCGATTTTCTGTCCGCCGCCGGGGCCGGTTCCGCAGGTTTGACCTCTTTTGCCGGAGCGGGGACCTCTTCGGTTTTTGCTTTGTCGGCTGTTTCCTGAGTTTTCTGTTCCGTTTCAGCGGTTGTTTCAACAACAGCGGCAGGTTTGGCCGCCACTTTTGTCTTTTCGGCTTCCGCAGTCTTTTCAGGAGTAAGTTTAGACGGGGCGCTCGAAGCCGCAGGAGCTGTTTCCGTCTTCTGTTGAGCTACAGGGGCCACGCTGTCTTCCTCTTCGACTTTTTTAAGGGCTACGACGCGCTCGCGTCTAGCGGATGTGGTTTCATGTTTTTCACCGGTGTCAGCCGTGACCGAGGAATCCGACGCCGGCGCGGCAGCCGCCGCTGGTTTTTCCGCAACCACAACATTCGGCTTTTCGACAGCAGGTTGAGCCGGAGCAGCTTTTTCAGGTTCTTTCGGAGTTTCTTTTTTCACTTCTTCAGCTTTTTTCTGGGAGGTTTCTTTTGGAGCAACAACATCAACCGGCGCAGTCGAGGTATTCTCCTGTTTTGAGGACGTGGCGGCAGGTTTAGTCTCAGTTTTCTTTTCTACAACCGCCGCAGGCTGCGTTTCTGTTTTCTTTGCTGGAACAGCCTTTTCCTCTGTCTTAACCGTAGCGGCGGCGGGTTTGGGTTCCTGCTTCGCTTCTGCGGCAGGCTGCGGCGGCTCAACCTTCACGGTTGTAGCGTCTGCTTTTTTTTCTGTTATAGGCGCGGATTCCGCTTTGGGAGGAGGCGCTTTATCGTCTTTGGTTGTGCCTGCGGCTGGAGACGGGCCTTGAACAGTCGCTGCGGCAGGTCTCAGCTTATCGCCGTCCTTGAGAATTTCATCCGGGGCATCCGGAGTAAAAATCCCCTTTGAGACAGTGTCGCTGAGTTGTCGCACGGTGAAAATGCCGATCTTTTTGCCGTCCCGCCACACCTCGAAGTTCTGTTCGGTCTTGATTCCGTGGGAGGCTCCCTTGTAGAAAAGACCGAAGTATTTGTCCCAGCTTGAGCCGATTGAATATTCCGGCGTGTCGGCCAGAGCAAACGACGCGATAAGAGCCGTTACCGCCGCCGCGACGGCGAGCGATTTGATCTGACGGAGAAAGTTCATCATTTGTATTCCAAGAATTCCCCTAGAGGTTCGGTTTTTGCCGGGGCAGGTTGCGGTTTAGGCGCCGTCTGAGCCGCGCCGAAGGAGCTTTTATTCTCCATTAGCGTCGCTGTTATAAAAATCACCATATTAGTTTTCGAGGTGATGGTTTCCTTGCGTCTGAAAGCGGAGCCGACAACCGGCAGGTCTCCCAGAACGGGGACCTTTGTGTTGCGGGTTTCCTCCTGATCCTGAACGAGGCCGCCGATTACAATTGTCTCGCCAGACTTGATCATTAAATTCGTGTCAACGCTTCTCTCAATGGTGATGGGAGCGTTGGAGCCTGTCGAGCCAAGGGCGGTAAATCCTTTAACATTGCTAACCTGCGGTTGTATCTTCATCATGATGACGCCTTCATCCAGCACATGGGGCGTCACTTTGAGGGTGACGCCGACATCCCACTGTTGGATGCCGGTGGTTCCGATAGTGGCGCTGCCGCCTGTTCCGGCCGACAAGCTTGTGATTCCCACCGGGATAGACTCTCCGACATGGATGCTGGCCGTCATGTTGTCCATCGCCGACACCCGCGCGTCCTGAATGATATTGCTCCCTTTGTCCTGATGCAGCCTTTGCCACACGGCTTGGAATCCGCTCATGCTCAAGACGCCGTAACTTATCTGTCCTGTTTTGCTGTAGACGGTGTCCACCTTGACGGGCGAGCCGGTCAGGGACGCGGACATGTTCCAGTCCGTGCCTATGATTTCGTCCAGCCCCTTGCTCGTCTCTACGATTTTCGCCTCTATCAGAACCTGCGGGGTTTCGGTGTCAAGTTTTTCTATTATCTGCCGCGCTGATTCGACGTACTGCGGGTAGTCGGTTATTATCAGCATCGGCGGTTTTGCGACCCCCGCGCGGCCAGCTTCTCCCGTTCTGGAAAACTGTTTCACACGGCCTTCCGGCGAAAGGAAGTCTTTCAGCACCATTGCCAGTTGTCCTGCGTCGATGAAGTTAAGAGAAAATATTTCGGTTATAAGGTCTTCCCGTCTCTTATCCGTCTTGTTAATGTCGCTTTTTGAGTTTATATAAATAATATTGAGAGTCTGTTCGGCTGTTGCGTCCGCAGCGTCTAGTATGACGGTCATTGCCTCGTTGAGAGTGACGTTTGAAAGGCGCAGACTGATGACGCCCTTAACGGTCGGCGAGACAATTATGTTCAGGTCGTACTTTTCCGCGATCAGCCTGAACACGTCAGTGACATCGGCGCTCTTGAGGTTCAGACTAAATGTGACGTTTGAAGGAAGATTGAGTTGCGCCTGAGATTTGGCGGGGAGAGCGGCAAGCGCGATGAGCATCGCCATCGTCAGAGCCGCGAATATAATTCTTTTTTTCAACTTCGGTTTCCTCCGGATACTACGCGGGTTGAAGGCTACACCCGCCTTTTATTTTTGCTTGCCGGATTCTCTATTTTTTCTGTAAGCCTTTTCCGCCCGACATTTCTCTGGCTCGTTCTAGATGATGCCTTGCCGCTTCCGATCCGGGATTGACTTCCAGAACCTTCAGAAGCTCCGTTTCTGCGGCGGCGAAATCCCCGGTTTCAATCAGTTCAATCGCCAGATTGCCCCGCGCGTCCGCATAACCGGGATCGATCTCCAGCGCGCGTCGGTAACTCGATATCGCCCCGTCGCATTTTCCCTGTCTCGACATCGCCATCCCGAGGCTGTTCAGCACGGTCTTATCCGCCGCTTCGTCTCGAAGCGCGCGAACAAACATCTCTTCTGCTCCCACGACATTCCCGGCTTTTAAATGCGCAAGCCCGAGATTCCGCTTCACTCCGGGCAAGTCAGGATCCAACTCGAACGCCCTAATATAACTATATACTGCTGCATTATAGTTATTTAATAAATAATAGGCAATCCCCAGATTGTAAAACGAAAGAGCGTTTTCAGGGTTTATCGCAACCGAGTTTTTAAGAGGTCCGACCGCCGCGTCGGGCGAACCCAGCCTTATCAAAGCCACGCCAAGATTCTCCATCAGCCTCGGCTCGTAAGGAAAATATCGCAAACCCCGCAGGGATTCGTCCCTTACCGCGGCGTGAAGGGCTTTGGCGCGCCCTGCGTCCTTTTCTCTCGCGGCGAGCGTATTGGCAGTCATTCCGAATCTGACAGTCATCTCCATATTGCCGGGTTCGTCCGCCACCGCCGCCCTCATCATTTCCATCACTTTCTCAGGCGGCGCCTTGTCCACATGCCTCACCGCCCATGAGAACCTGATATTGGCGATGGTCTGGCGGGCAAAAAACGGAACTGCCAGAGCGAGCGCCGCCGCTAGGACCAACCCCAGCAGAACCCGCTCCCTGCCTGCGGCTTTCCGCCAGATTCTGACAGATGAAACATCGCGTCCTGAGGCAAGCCCCGGAAGCAGACCCGCCGTCGTCCACATATAAGCCGCCACTGCGGGCACATGAAACGGGAACTGCATCAACGCGTATAGGGCCGTGGAGACGCCGCCTGCGGTGATTGCCGCCGCCAGCCTGCCCCGTTCCCCGCCGCCGCGGGCTGCTTTCAGCCCCATGCCGAATATCGCCGCCATCGCCCCGGCGAGCAGCGCGAGGCCCACCGCCCCAGTCTCTGCCGCCGCGTCCAGATACTCATTGTGAACCCTGTCCGGAAAACTCGCGCGGGCGGCCCAGCGCTCAGACTCGAAAAAAGGGACCTGATATCTCGGATGCCATACTACGTAGTTGTTAAGCCCCACGCCCTTGACAGGGTTGTCCTTGAAAGCCTCCCAAGCCGTTTTCCATATCAAGGCGCGCTGCCAAAGGCTGGCGTCCTGCGAGTCGGCGACTGTGGCGACGCGTTGCTGAATAGAGAACTCAGCGGGCCGCCGGACGTTCCTGACGGTGAATCCGGCCACTGTCGCGGCGAGCACGGCGAGCGCCAGAACCGCGCCCGCCCGCCCGCGCGCCCCGCTAGCGCCGCCTCTGCGGTTTAGCAGCCAATATGCCGCGCCGCCCGCGATGGTCGCCGCCCACGCCGCCCGGCTGAATGTGGCCAAAAGCAGAAATTCAGCCGCCGCAAACATGGCGGCGTAAAAAAATCCGCGAAGCGAATGTTTCTCTCCAGCGAGCAACGCCCACAGCGGAGCCAGCAGAAGCAACGGCATGCCCGCCATGTACACAGGGTTGCCGAAGCTGGCCGACACCCTTCCGTCGAAGCTGTGAGTCCATTGCGCGGGAGGCGCGCCGCCCACCCCCATCGCAGAAAAAGCGGAAAACAATCTGTTGTCTATCAGCAAAGTATCCCACGGAAAAACGCTTATCCGCGCCAAGTCGCAGGCTCCGAGCGCGGCCATAAAAAAGAGAGGGACGCCCGAACGGGCGAGAATCGTCTTCGCGTCTTCCGCCCCCCGGCACGACATTGCGGCGGCGTAAAACACGACCGCGCCTGAAAACGCGTCCATCCACTGAGACGCCGCAAGCGGCTTGTTGACAGACCAAAGCGCGGATGTTCCCAGCCAGACCAACATGGCCGCCAGAGGAATGTCCGCCGAAGTCCTGCGCCAGAACAGCCTTCCGGATGACGCGCAATCATAAACCCACGCCAGAAGCCCGCTGAACGCGAACAGCCTCAAAACGCCGGTTTTTACCGGGGTAAACGGGTCCAGAGAGCTTCCAAGATATATAAGAGAGACTAGGAAAAGCATCGCGGGCAAGCCCCAAAGCGCGAAAGCCCTCAACGCGCGAGGCTCCTGCGGCGCTCCGCAGGTCGTTGCCGTTTCTTCTGTAAGGGACGTCATAAATGAGGGCGGTCCAGGGCCGGACGGCGCGCCCGGCAGGGTTAGTTTTCCACGTTGGATATAGAGCCGGGAGCCACGTCGAATAAGCCCTTCATATCCTGTTTTATCTTTAAAACGATTTCATAGCCGTCTGCGCCGACAAGCTTGACTCCGTCCATCTGAATGGAGGAAATCGCGAAATCTTCAATCCCGTCGCCTACGCCGAGTATCTGGCCGTTGATGACAGCCATCGGCGCGCCTCCTCCCAGAGCCACAGCCGAAAGCTTAAAGTTGGGAACGGAGCGCGGCATCGGCGCGGGAAGCGGGAATAGGTCGGGCAAATCAAAATCCGTTATCTCAGGCTCAACCGGCAGATCGAACAGAGGCGCGAACGGGTCCGGCCTTCCATATCTTTCCTGAAGCAAATCAATATCTTCAGGAATCATTGCGGCGGCTTGCGGAGCCGGTTTGGCGGCGGGCGGTTTGACGGGCGCGGGCTGCCGCATCTTCCCTGCCACCGGCGCGGCTCCGTCTTCTTGCATGGCCTCTATCACCTCCGGCTCCACTTCGCCGCCCGCTATTCTCGGTTTCGAAGCGTTCTGTATTTCCATCATAGTCGGCACGTTTTTCAACGGCGAACTAGGCTTTTTGGGAGCCGTGAGCGCGGCGAACCCTATCCCCAGAACTAGGATCGCCATGATTATTTTTCCAGTGTTGCTAATCAAAAATCAAATCTCCTCGA
>ERZ795059.3508-NODE-3508-length-15208-cov-6.016762_pt1 | contig 15208 bp, 8 predicted proteins | sample MGYA00375143_ERZ795059 | MGnify/ENA primary metagenome ERZ795059 (study PRJEB30188, sample SAMN05720168) | activated sludge metagenome | isolation source: Anaerobic digester | place: USA | collected 2015-01-07 ... | reverse complement strand
GATGTGCCGCTGCCCGAAATGTCGCGGCTTGAGCGACAGCGATCAGGCCCTGCTGCTGGAGCACCACGTGCTGCAGGCGATCCGGCAAGTGGACCCGCAGGCGAAACTGGCCCACCTCGCCTACGCGCGAACGCTGCAGCCGCCCACGCAGATCAAGCCCCTGCCAGGAGTCTTCCTGGAGTTCGCCCCGATCGAGCGCAAGTACGACGTTCCGTTTCGGCAGCGTGAGATGCCGGACGGCGGCAGTTTGCCGCACGGCCGGTTGCTCGACGCCCTCGACGCCAATCTCGCCTGGTTCGGCCGCGAGGGCGCCCAGACACTGGAGTATTGGCTGGACCTGTCGCGGTTCTCCGGCTGGAAGCGCCAGAACGTGAAACGGCTTCCCTGGTGTGACGAGGTATTCCGCGACGACCTGCGCCTGTACGCCGAGCGCGGCGTGCGGCACGTGACCACGTTCGCGGCTTGGGTGGACGGCGACTATGTGAAGCGCTTCGGCGACCCGCCGCTGGACGCCTACGGCGCCGGCTTCCGCCGCTGGCGGATGGAAAACGGCCGCGCGATCGCAACGTGAAGAACTCGTGGGGAGACATATATCCGACATTCCCTGACAAGACCCAGTGGATCCGTCAAATGGCCAACCACAAATCGAATGTGAACCCCAGCAGTCGGGCGAGTATCGCGACCTATCCGATTTTGATGGGACTGCTGAACACGGTTCTCTTGACGACCATCCCGGCTGTGGCTTTGGACTTGTCCCTGCAGGGCGAAATCGAGGCTGATTGGCGGGCTCAGGAGCAGCGTCTCCAGCGCACGCCCGACTCGCCGGAGGCAGTCCGCGAGGCGTTACAGCGAGGCGAGCGGTTGCTGGGGGATCTGCGTCGAGCGTTGCCGGATACGGAATTGCAGCCGGAAGCTGAAATGCTCCGCCACTTGCGCGGCGAGGTCCGTGGCGTCGACCGCCTCTCGGCGGAACGGCGTTTGACGCTGTACAACCAAGTGCGCTGGACTACCCGGAACCTGGCGCTCCAGAATCCGCTGCTGGCCCGCAAGCCGCTGGTCTTTATGAAACGCCACCGGTTCATCTCGCAGATGCTGCACGAATACCTTGGCTATTTCTACGACTATGGCGACGTAGCAGGCGGCGGCGTGTTCGTGCTGGAGGAGCCCGGACGGTCGCTGAAAACGCGGGACCTGATCGCCGGGCGGTTGCCGCGAGGCAACTATACGACGCTGGCTCTGAGCTACGACGCGCGCACCGTCTACTTCGCCTTTGCCGAGCGGGCCGATGAGAAACCGGATTTCTACTCGCCCCAGCGCCGCTGTTTCCACATCCATGCCGTCAACGCCGACGGCAGCGATCTGCGGGCCTTGACCGACGGGCCGGACGACGACTTCGACCCTTGCCCGCTACCGGACGGCGGACTCGCTTTCATGTCCACGCGCCGCGGTGGTTTCGGCCGCTGCCACAACCCCTGGGAGCCGCTGCCGGCCTACACGCTGCACCGCATGAATGCCGACGGCAGCGGCGTGCGGACGCTGTCGTGGCATGAAACGAACGAATGGCATCCGTCGGTGATGAACGACGGCCGCATCGTCTATTCGCGGTGGGACTACGTGGACCGTTCCGCCGCTAACTTCCACGGCCTGTGGACGACCAACCCCGACGGCTCGAACCCGGCCATCTTGTTCGGCAACTACACGATGCGGATCAATGCCTGTTTCCAGCCCCATGCCATCCCAAACTCGGACAAGATTCTGTTCGTGGCCGGCGCGCACCATGCGGACGTGGGCGGTTCGCTGGTCGTGGTGGACCCGAAACGCCTTGCGCTGGAACCGGGGACGGGCGAGGATTCATTCAGCTCCGTCACCGCGTTGACTCCGGAGGTGACTTACCCGGAAGCCAACGGCTGGCCGAAAAGCTACTTTCACGGCCCGTGGCCGCTGTCGGAGAACTACTTCCTGGTGGGCTTCAGCTTCGACACGCTGCCCGGCATGAGTTCCGGCGAGAAACGCGACACCCGCACCGGCTTGTACTACTTCGACCGCTTCGGCAATCTCGAACTGCTGTACCGCGACGCCGAGGCATCGTGTATGTACCCCATTCCGCTCGCGCCACGCCCGGTCCCTCCGCCGCTGCCCGGCTTGCAGGGCGAGGAATTGCAGGACGGGGGCGAGTTTGTGCTGACGGACGTCCAGCAAAGCTTCTTGCCGCTTCCCGCCGGGCGGCCGGTCAAACAACTGCGCATCTACCAGGTCTTGCCCAAGACACACACGCACGTTGCCAATCAGCCGCGACTGGGTTACGCGAACGCGGAGAGCGCCCGCATGCTACTCGGCACGGTGAGTGTCGAAGAGGACGGCTCGGCGTACTTCCGGGCTCCGGCGCGGAAACCGCTGTACTTCCAAGCGGTGGACGGTGACGGCCGCGCGGTCCAAACCATGCGCAGCGTCGTCTATCTCCAGCCCGGTCAACAGCGCGGCTGTGTGGGCTGCCACGAGCGGCCCGGCACAGTGGCTGCGAACCGCGCGCTGCTCGCCGTCCGCCGCCCTCCCTCCACGATCGAGCCCGGCCCGGAAGGCACGCGACCGCTGAGTTTCCCGCTGCTGGTCCAACCGGTCCTGGATCGCCACTGCGTGCGTTGCCACGATGGGCAGGGCGGCCCCGGAAAAAGCCCGCTCGCGCTGACGGGCCAACTGCAGGACGGGTTTACGCGGAGCTACCTGAACTTGAAACCGTTTGTGCGCTGGAACGAGTGGGGCGGAGCCTCGCTGAACCAGACGGTGACTCGCCCCGGCCGTAGCGGCGCAGATCAAAGTCCGCTAACCCAAGTCCTCGCCGATGCCACCCACGCGTCGCAGACGGCCTTGCCCGACGCCGACCGCCGCCGGCTGTACCTGTGGCTCGACGCCAACGCGCCCTTCTACGGTACGTACACAGAACTCGAGCGACTCGCCCAACTGCAGGGCGAAGCGGTGCCGCCGCCGCAGGTTCAATAAGAGATCCAAATCATGACCGCAGTCCGGGCATCACGTCTGGGATCGACGATTGCCGTGCTCGCCGTTGTCTTGACCGCTGGCGTCGGCCGAGGCGCCGAAGCCGACGCGCCGGTTGCCGACGCCGCGACACCGCCGTGGAAGGTCAACACGCCGATGGCTGCGGTGACCAAGGAGCTGTACAAACGGCACGATCGGCCGCGGCAGGCGGCGCTGGTCTCCGTGAGTTCCGTGGGTCCCAAGCTGGAACTGCGGGAGGTCCACGCCTATGAGAGTCAGTCCGACGTGGGCGACGACATCATGGCGCGCTGGTCGACGGACAACGGCCGGACATGGAGTGAATTTATTCCGGTGCAGCCGTCGAACAACGTGAACTACGTCGGGATGACCGTGTGGGAAGGTGAAGGGCCCGCGGCGTACGACCCGGCCAGCGGCTTGCTCGTGCAAATGTGGCTCAGGCAGATCACGGTCAGCGGCGTGTACCATAATTTCATATACATTCCCGTCCGCGGCGTGTACCACAATTTCACGTACGTCCGCACCTCCAGCGACTTGGGCCGGACATGGAGCGAGCCGCGGCAGCTGACGTACGAAGCCGGCGAGCCGTTTGATCCTCAGCGGCCGCTCAAGCCGGCGTTTGTGAACCGCAACGAGGCGTATCTGGGGAACAACGTGCTCGTTCGCGGCGACGGGAGCCTGGTCGTCTGCCTGGCCCACGCCAACGCGCCGGGCGATCCCCAGAACGACCAGCGGCCGTGGCGGATGGGTTCGGTGCTCATGCTCGGCAAGTGGAATGCGGAGGGGCGGCAGTATGAATGGACGCCGGGAGCCCGGGTCGAGATCTCGCCGGAGCATTCGGCCCGGGGGCTGATGGAGCCGGAAGTGGCGGAGTTGCGTGACGGACGGCTGCTGGTCGTCTGGCGCGGCTCGACGCACGGATGGGACGGCACGGTGGCAAAACTGCCCGGCCACAAGTTCTTCAGCCTCTCCACCGATGGCGGACGGACGCTCACGCCGCCGGCCGTCTGGACGTACGACGATGGCAGTCGGTTCTATTCGCCGTCCTCGATCCACCGCATGATTCGCCACAGCACGACGGGCAAGCTGTACTGGATCGGCAATATCTCGCCGACGCCTCCCGCGGGCAACTCGCCGCGGTACCCGCTGGTGATCGCGGAGGTGGACGAGGAAAAGGCGGCCCTCCGGCGGTCGACCGTCACCGTGATCGACGACCGTCGCAGCGATCAAGGAACGGGCGTGCAGTTCTCCAATTTCTCGCTGTACGAGGATCGCGAGACACACGCGCTGATCCTGCACCTGACAACCTACGGCCAGGAGTCCGACCCGGCCGATTGGGCCACGGCGGACAACTACCGGTACACCGTGACGCTCGAAAACTGAAACACAGAAAAGGCGCAGAAGAAGCTGACAGAAAGATGCGATGACAGAAAAATGAGTGCCGGAAAAGCTGACAGAAAGGTGGAGTGACAGAAAAATAGAGAGGAGAAGTAGAAGCAGTTGTTCTTTCGCTTTCGCTTTTCCTGCCATTTTTCTGTCACCCCATTTTTCTGTCAGCTCTCTTCCCGGATCTTTCTGTGATTCCTGAGGAGTCAAACATGCCGATCGAGGTGAAGGGGACGATTCGGGTGCTGGATCAGCAGCAGTTCGGGGAGATTGCGTTCGAGGTGATGAAGGCGGAGTTCGACGTACACGACGACTTGGGACGCTTCCTTGCGGAAGGGGCCTATCAGAACGAACTGGCGCAACTGCTGGGCAGCCGAGCCGACACCGGAGTGTGGATCCGCGTCCGCCACGGCGATTTCTGCAAAGTCTACGTCACGGATCTGGTGGTCGACCAAGGTGCTCTGTTTGAATTGAAGGCTGTCGAATCGCTGCAGGACGAACATCGAGCCCAATTGCTGAACTACCTGCTCCTCATGGGACTCAAGCACGGCAAGCTGATCAACTTCCGGCCCGAAAGGGTCGAACACGAATTCGTCAACACGACGTTGACTCGCGAAATCAGAACTCGCTTCGAAGTCGACGACAGCGGCTGGGATCGTGCTGTCGACCGTGGTCACGACATCCGCAGTCTGGTTGTCGAACTGCTGCGCGAGTGGGGAACGGGCCTCGACCTACAATTGTACGAGGAAGCCGTGACTTTCTTCCTGGGCGGTCCTGAACGCGTCATTCGAGAGATTGACATCGTCAGCAAGGGACGGAAGATCGGCAGGCAACCGGTGCGACTCGCTGACTCGGAATCGGTTTTCAAGATCACGTCGCTGCATCGAGACTTGGAACGGTTCGAGTCGCACGCCCGGAAATTCCTGGAACATACCGCACTGCAGCGCATTCTGTGGATCAACGTCAACTTGCACAAGGTGACCTGCAAAACGATTTCGAAGGCGGATTTAGAAAAATGAGGACCAGAAAAGCTGACAGAAAAATGAAGTGACAGAAAAATGAAGAGAAGTAGTTGTTGTTTTGCTGTTTCCGTTATTTTTCTGTCACCCCATTTTTCTGTCAGCTCTCTTCACTTTCTGTGTCAAGGAGCAGTCTGATGACGAACGCCACGTTCAATCGCCGATCTTTCCTGACCACCGCGTTTGCCGCAGCGGCACTCGGCCTGCGGGCGTCGAGCCGGGGTCTGATCGGCGGCGAGATGCCGAGCGTTGCGAATCCCCGCGCCACGGAGGGTGACGAGGTTCACGAGCCGGACTGGGAGCAGCGGCTGACGATCACGGTCGGCCCGGACAAGGCGGACCTGGTGGGCCGCGACGACAAGGTGATTCAGGCCGCCGTCGATTACGTGACCCGGTTGGGCGGCGGCACAGTCCAGTTGCTGCCGGGCGCATTCACGCTTCGCAATGCGATCTTCCTGCCGTCCCGGTTGCGATTGCGCGGCAGCGGGGCCGACACCGTCATCACCAAGATCGCCTCGGAGACGATCCCGCTGGCGGACGACTCGGACTGGTACGACCAGGAGATCACGCTGTCCGTCCCCGGCGGCTTCCGTGTGGGCGACGGCGTCGTGTTGCAAGCCACGAATCCGCACGACGGCAGCCGGACGGTAATCAAACGCACGCTCGTGGCGCGGTCCGGAAACCGCTTCAAGCTGAACGACGGCCTGCGCGAGAATCTGTGGGTTTCCGGCAAGCCGACCTGCGCGTCGCTGTTTCCGCTGTTGACCAGCGAATACACGGCGGACGTAGTGATCGAAGATCTGACCCTGGACGGCAATCGCCAGCAGAACGAGAACCTGAACGGCAACTACGCCGGGTGTATCTTCCTGCAAGACTGCAACCGCTACACGATCCGCCGCGTCGAGGCACGGAACTACAACGGCGACGGGATCAGTTTCCAAATCTGCCACGACGTGGCCATCGAGGAGTGTCGCAGCCACGACCATGCGGGACTCGGTCTGCACCCGGGCTCCGGCTCGCAGCGCCCGCGTTTGGTCGGCAATCGCCTGGAGCGAAACGAGATCGGCCTGTTCTGGTGCTGGGGCGTGAAATGCGGACTGGCCGAAGGCAACCGCATCGACGCCAACCGCAGCTATGGCATCTCGGTCGGACACAACGACACGGACAACGTGATGCGGGACAACGAGATCACCAACAGCGGCAAGGTCGGCGTCCTGTTCCGGGACGAAAGCCGTGGCAAGGATTTCTGGGCCAATCGCAACGTGCTCCAGCGGAATCGGATCGTCAACAGCGGCGACAAGGACGGCATCGGCATCGACATTCAGGGCCGGACCAAGGACCTGAAGATCGCAGGCAACGAACTGCGGGAAACGCGGGAACCGGCTAACCGCGTCGGGATTCGGATCTCGGCAGGCTCCGAACGGATCGAACTGGCGGACAACCGCATCGAAGGCTTTTCGCAGGCCGTCCGCGACGAGCGGCCGGCCAAGGCATCGCCGATGTGATCGAGGACTGGTCTTCGAATACACAGAAACAAAGAAGAAGCTGGCAGAAAAATGGGGTGACAGAAAGATGATCGTAAGCGAATCACCAAAGAAGGAACTGACAGAAAGACGGGACGGCAGAAAATGGTCGGTAGAGCGATTCTGGCTTCAATTGAACGCTGTGCTCCTTGGCTTGCTGACGCTGCTGCCTGACGGCGCGCCGGCTCAAGGGCTCGAGTACGTCAAGGCCAACTACACGAAGTACGAGCATCGGATCCCGATGCGCGACGGCAAGCGGTTGTTCACCGCCGTGTATGTTCCCAAGGACCAGTCGCACGCCTGGCCGATCCTGATGGCGCGGACGCCGTACAGCGTCGGACCGTACGGGGTCGATCAGTACCGGAGCGACTTGGGGCCGTCGCCGTTGGCCGGCAAGGAAGGGTACATCTTCGTGTACCAGGACGTGCGCGGCCGCTGGATGTCGGAAGGCGAGTTTGTGAACATGCGGCCGCATCGGCCGGGCAAGCAAGGGCCGGCCGAGATCGACGAGAGCAGCGACACGTGGGACACGATCGACTGGTTGCTGAAGCACGTGCCGGGCCACAACGGCAAGGTGGGGCTGTGGGGCATCTCGTACCCCGGTTTCTACGCGGCGGCCGGGATGATCGACGCCCATCCGGCTTTGGTCGCCGTCTCGCCTCAGGCCCCCATCTGCGACTGGTTCGTGGGTGACGACTGGCACCACCACGGGGCCCTGATGCTGCCGCACGTCTTCAATTTCATGGCCAATTTCGGCCGCCCGCGGCCTGAACCGACAACGAAGTCCGGGCCACGCTTCGAGCACGGCACGCCTGACGGCTATCAGTTCTTTCTCGACATGGGCCCGCTGGCCAACGCGAATGCGAAGCACTTCAAGGACGACGTGGCGTTCTGGAACGAGGTCATGCGGCACGGGACCTACGACGAATTCTGGCAATCGCGGAACCTGCGTCCACACTTGAAGAACATTCGCCCGGCCGTGATGACCGTCGGCGGCTGGTTCGACGCCGAGAACCTGTTCGGCGCGTTGGAAACGTACAAGCACATCGAAGCCCAGAATCCCGACGCGCGCAACGTCCTGGTCATGGGCCCCTGGAGCCACGGCGCCTGGGCACGGGAGGATGCGCAGTCGCTTGGTTCCGTTCCGTTCAACGCCAAGACGTCGCTGTACTACCGCGAACAGATCGAGTTGCCGTTCTTCGAGTTCTACCTGAAGGGCAAAGGTTCGCTGCCCCACCCGGAGGCATGGATCTTCGAGACGGGCACGAACCGATGGCGGCGATTTGCGGCCTGGCCGCCCAAGGAAACCCGGCCGATGCCGCTGTACCTGCGTGCTGCGGAGCGATTGTCGCCGGAGCCACCGAGCGGCCCGCCGCAGGAGGCGGCTTTCGACGAGTATGTGAGCGACCCAGCCAAGCCGGTGCCGTTCCAGGACAAGATCGCCATCGGCATGTCGCCCGAATACATGGTGGAAGACCAGCGGTTCGCGGCCCGCCGGCCCGACGTGCTGGTCTACCAGACGGACGTGCTCGAACAAGATCTGACGCTCGCAGGCCCCATCCAGGTCGACCTGCGAGTCTCGACTTCGGGAACCGATTGCGACTGGATTGTGAAACTGGTGGACGTGTACCCGGACGAATACCCCGATCCGAACCCGAATCCCACCGGCATCCACATGGGCGGCTATCAGCAGCTGGTGCGAGGCGACGTGATGCGCGGCAAGTTTCGCAACAGCTTCGAGAAACCGGAGCCGTTCGTGCCTGACCAGCCCGCGGTCGTGAGATTCACCCTGCAAGATGTCTGCCACAGCTTCCGCGTCGGGCACCGATTGATGGTCCAGGTCCAAAGCACATGGTTCCCGCTGGTCGACCGCAACCCGCAGGCGTTTGTGGACATCAACACCGCCAAAGAGTCGGACTTCCGCAAGAGCACCCAGCGGGTCTATCGCACGGCGGAGATGCCATCCAGCCTGATCCTTCCGGTCTTGGCCGGCGGATAGGCGAACGATCCCACGGCTACGGGCCTTTCGGGACGGTTGCTGGCAGAACAGCGGAACCTTCGCCTGACTTTCGGGTTATATCCGTTGTCTGGCTGGTGGCGTTGCCGCTTCGGCGAACGGTGACTGTTTTGGGATGATTCGCGATTGCCACTGTCGTTGTTTGACAACGCCGCGGCCCCTTTCGGCAAATATCTATAACGGTGCGCGCATCTATTACCTAAACCCAAGAATGCCTCGCGGTTGTGACCCGCTTCCCTTATTTTGGCAGAAACTATGGAAATCCTCCCGGTTTTTTCGCTAATCCTCACAGCGGCCCTGTTCGGCGCCGGTGCAGATGAAGGGGCGACGCAAATCTTCGTCAGCCCGGCCGACATTCCCCTCCAAGGCAAGATCGACGAACTGGTGTTCGCACGGCTCCAGCAGGCCGGGATTCGACCCGCCGATGTCTGCTCTGACGCAGTGTTCGTTCGCCGGGTCTATTTGGACGTGATCGGCACGCTGCCGACGGCGAAAGAGGCGCGGGAGTTTCTCCGCGACGAAGACCCCAACAAGCGTCGAGCCTTGATCGATCGGCTGCTGGAACGTGACGAGTTCGCCGACTACTGGGCGTTGAAATGGAGCGACGTGCTGCGGGTCAAGGCCGAGTTTCCCATCAATTTGTGGCCCAACGCGGCTCAGGCGTATCACCGCTGGATTCGTACCAGCATCAAAGACAACCTGCCGTATGACCGTTTCGTCCGCGAGATGCTCACGGCCAACGGCAGCAACTTTCGAGTGGGCCAAGTCAACTTCTACCGCGCCGTCCAGAGTAAGACGCCAGAGGGCATCGCCCAGGCCGTCGCGTTAACCTTCATGGGAACGCGAGCCAACAAGTGGCCGGAGGAGCAACTGTCGGGCATGGCCGCCTTTTTCTCCAAAATTGCCTTCAAGGAAACGGGCGAGTGGAAAGAGGAGATCGTCTCGTTCGATCCCGACAAGGTGGTCGAGCGGGCGGCTGGTGGACCATTTCCACCGGCCGAGTTCCCGGACGGTACGCCCGCTCGGCTGTCTCCAGACACAGACCCTAGGCAAGTTTTTGCCGATTGGCTGATTGACCCCAAAAACCCCTGGTTCAATCGCAATATCGTGAACCGCGTCTGGTCCTGGCTGCTGGGGCGTGGGATCATCCACGAGCCGGACGACGTGCGGCTGGACAATCCGCCGAGTCATCCCGAACTGCTGGCCTACCTGGAGCAGGAGCTAGTCGGGGCCAAGTACGACCTGAAGCACATCTACCGCTTGATTCTGAACTCGAAAACGTACCAATTGTCCTCGGTTCCTAAAAGCGACAAACCGGAAGCGGCGGAGAACTTCGCCTGCTATCCGTTGCGGCGGTTGGAAGCCGAGGTGCTGATCGACGCACTGAACCAGATCACCGGCACGACGGAGCAGTATTCGAGCGCCATTCCCGAACCGTTCACCTTTGTTCCCGAAGGCCAACGTTCCATCGCGTTGCCGGATGGCAGCATCACCAGTTCATTCCTCGAACAGTTCGGGCGTCCGCCGCGGGATACCGGCTTGGAGTCGGAACGCAGCAATCGGCCGACGGCGGATCAGCGATTGCACTTGTTGAATTCGAGCCACATCCAACGCAAGATCGAGGGGAGCGTCTTGCTGCAGTCGCTGTTCGGTTCCGCAGCGTCGAAGTCGGCTGGCAAGTTCGCCAAGTCCGGCAGGACGGTCAAGGGCAAGTACCGCAAGACGGACGTCTCCGGTGATTCCAAGCAGCCCAGGGATGTCGTTGACACGCTTTACCTGACCATCCTCTCGCGTTTCCCGACAGACGAGGAATTGAAAACGGTAGCCGAATATGCCCAGTCCGCCTCATCCCGGCGCGAGGCGGCGGTGGACCTGGCCTGGGCTCTGATCAACAGCGCCGAGTTCTTGTATCGACACTGACAGTGCGAGGCGGATTAGCATCGTTCGAGAAGTTAGCGGAATGGCGCTAGCCACCGGTTCCGGATCGGCCGCAATACCCCCGGCTAGCGCCTTGCCGCTCATGTGTCATCTGTGCGGGCAGACAAAACGCGAAATCACTGTTCGGAGATTGAAGCATGAGTACAGCATTTTCCCACCTTGAATCGTTCACAGGCGAGAGGATCTCCCGACGCCAAGCCGTCGGACGCGGCCTGCTGGGCGCCGCCGGCCTGATCCTGGGCAGTCCGTTGAGGGCTGGCGAAAAAGCCGCAGCACCTACGGCCAAATCTAGCGCCAAAGCCAAGTCGGTCATTCAAGTCTGGCTGTGGGGCGGCGCGTCTCACATCGACACCTTCGATCCGAAACCCGATGCCGGTCCCGATTTCACCGGTCCGCTCCGAAACCCCATCGCCACCAACGTGGACGGCATTCGCATCGGCGAACAGCTGACGGAACTGGCCAAGTGTGCGGACAAGTACTCCCTGATCCGCAGCATGACCCACGGCATCAACGGTCACGAGACGGCGGCCTATATGGTCCAGACCGCGCGGGAGCCCGGCGGTCGGGACGTCTATCCGTGTGCCGGCGCCGTGGTCTCGCTGTTCAAAGGCTACAACGCCGGGTACGAGGGCCTGATTCCGCCCTACATCGTCGTGACGCAGCCGCAGGGCCGGTTTTCCGAGGCGGGCTTCCTGGGAACGCGATTCAAACCCTTTGCCACGGGCGGCGATCCCGGCCGGGTTCCGTTCGTCGTCGAGGGCGTGGTGGCGCAAGGCATCTCGGAGCAGCGGCAGAAGGACCGCCGCGATTTCCTCGGAAAACTGAACTCGCTCGCCCAAGCCATGCCGGGCGACCCGCAGCTGACCGCCCTGGACCAATGCGAGAGGCAAGCCTACGACCTGATCTTGGGAGACGCGGGCAAAGTCTTTGACCTGACGCAGGAGAGCGAGGCCTTACGAGATCGCTACGGCCGCACGACGTTCGGGCAGGCGTGCCTGTTGTCCCGACGGCTGGCGGAAAAAGGCGTCCCCTACATCACGATCAACTACAGCGGCTGGGACACCCACAAGGGACATTTTCAGACCGTGCAGCGGAAGCACCCGGAATTGGACAAAGGCTTGGCCACGTTGCTGTGCGACCTGTCGGACCGCGGCTTGCTCGACAGCACCATCGTCTGGTGTTGCGGCGAGTTCGGCAGAACGCCCAGAGTCCAGTGGGAACCGCCCTGGAACGGCGGTCGCGGGCATTTCGGCAAGGTGTTTTCCGTCCTGGTCGCCGGCGGCGGATTCAAAGGCGGCCGCGTGGTGGGCTCGTCCAACGCGACAGGGGAAGAGGTCAAGGAACGTCCCGTGTATCCGGTGGACCTGATCGGCAGCATGTATCAGCTGCTGGGCATCGACGCCACAGCCAAGCTGCCGCATCCCCAGGGCCAACTGGCCACCGTGCTGCCAGCCGCAACGGACGGCGCCAAATCGGGCGGGCTTTTGACGGAAATCATGTGAGCCAGAGACGTAATTGTTAAAGCCGATAGGAATCTGGAAGTAGTGGTGAGCCCGGGACGGCTGTTCCCCCAGAAAGTCTTGACTGTTGATGGCACAGGAGCGTTTTATGATCCCGTCCAGATGCTACGCCGCGTTGGCGCTGTCGGTCTCGTTGGCGGCTGTCTCCTTAGCGCAAGCCCAGCAGCGCGGGTTGCACATCGGCTACGTCTACCCCGCAGGCGGCCAGCAGGGCGCGACGTTCGAGGCTGTGATCGGCGGCCAGTTCCTCAACGGCGTCAACGCCGTTGATGTATCGGGCGGCGGAGTCGAAGCCACGATCGTCGAACTCATCCAGCCGATGCCGGGCAAGGTCCTTAACGAACTCCGCATCAAAGTGGATGAACTCTTGGCGAGAAAAGCCGTGGTGCGCAACGACTTCCGGGCCTTGGAGGCCTTCCGGAGCTTCAAGACCGCCAAGACGGCGAAGACCGAACCGGGCGACCAGGACAAGGAACTGGAAGAACTGAAAAAGAAGTACGCCGGCGCGACCTGGACCGCCGCGGACGAAGCCATGCTGCTCGAAATCCGCAAGAAGATCAGCGGGGCAGTCCGCCGGCCCGCCAATCCTGCCATCGGCGAATTGGCGATCGTCCGCATCACCGTGGCTGCGGACGCCAAGCCCAGCCAGCGGGAACTGCGGATCGCATCGCCGACCGGGTTGTCCAACCCGCTCGTGTTCCACGTCGGTCCGCTGTCCGAGTTCTCCGCTCCGGCGTCGAAGAACCTCACCGAGCAGAAGAGTTCCATCGCCAAGACGGCCGTCGCGCCGAAGAGCCGCCAAAAAGATCCGGAGATGACGGTCACGCTGCCGGCGGTCATCAACGGCCAGATCCTGCCCGGCAAGGTCGACCGTTATCGGTTTACGGCGAGCAAAGGCCAACGTCTGGTCGTCGCCGCCAGCGCCCGCGAGCTGATCCCGTACATTGCCGATGCCGTTCCCGGATGGTTCCAGGCCGTGTTGGCAGTCTACGACGCCCAAGGGAAGGAACTGGCCTACGACGACGACTTCCGCTTCAATCCCGATCCCGTGCTGTACTTCCAAATCCCCGCCGACGGCGAGTACCTCGTCGAGATCAAAGACGCGATCTACCGCGGGCGGGAAGACTTCGTGTATCGCATCACGATCGGCGAACTGCCGTTCGTGACTGGCATCTTCCCGCTGGGCGGTCCGGCAGACGGGCAGACGATCGTCGAGTTGCAGGGCTGGAACCTTCCGAAGACCCGCCTGACGGTGGACAACCAGGGCACAACGCCGGGCGTGTACTCGCTCGCTGATCGACGCGAGGCCTGGATTTCCAACCACGTGCCTTTTGCGGTGGACACGCTGCCGGAACGATTGGAGGAGGAACCGAATGACCAGCAGGCCCACGCCCAGCAGGTCACGTCTCCTATCATCGTCAACGGCCGCATCGGCAAGCCGAATGACACCGACGTGTTCTGTTTCGAGGGCCGCGCCGGCGACGAGATCGTAGCCGAGGTCATGGCCCGCAGGCTGAACTCGCCGCTGGATTCGGTGCTGAAGCTAACCGACGCCTCCGGCAAGCAATTGGCCGTGAACGACGACTTCGAAGACAAGGCCGCCGGCCTGGCCACGCATCATGCCGATTCCTGGCTCCGCATCGCCTTGCCGGCCGACGGCAAGTACTATCTGCACTTGACCGACATGCAGCATCAGGGAGGCCCGGAGTATGCCTACCGCTTGCGGATCAGCCCGCCGCGCCCCGATTTCCAGTTGCGTGTCGTGCCCTCCAGCGTCAGCGCCCGCGCCGGCAGTACCGTTCCGCTCACCGTGTACGCCCTGCGAAAAGACGGCTTTGCCGACGAAATCACGCTGTCGCTCAAGGATGCGCCGGAGGGATTCTGGCTGGCCGGGCGGCAACTGCCGGCCAAAGAGAACGAGGTGAAGATCACGCTGGGTGTGCCGTCCACGTCGCCCAAAGAACCCGTCAGCTTAAAGCTGGAAGGGCGGGCCACGATCCAGGGCCGCGAAACTGTCCGCTCCGTCGTCCCGGCCGAGGACATGATGCAAGCCTTCGCGTACCGGCATTTGGTCCCGTCCCAGGAGTTGAGAGTGGCCGTTTCCGGTCGCGACTTCGGCCGCCGTCCCGTGCGAATCCTCAGTGACGGTCCCACCCGCATTCCCGCCGGCGGTGTGGCCAGCGTCACACTCGCCGTTCCCGCCGGCGCGCCGTTGGACAGGATCTCGCTCGCCTTGAGCGACCCGCCGGAGGGCATCCGCATCCAGAAAACCACCCGTTCCGCCGACGGCGTCGAGGTCTTCATTCAAGCCGACGCCGCCAAGGTCAAGCCGGGCCAAAAGGGCAACCTGATTCTCACCGCCGCAGTCAAGAAACCCGCCACCGCCGGCAACAAACCGAGGCCGGCGAAACAGAAAGCCATTCCCCAGCTCAGCCTGCCAGCCGTCCCGTTTGAGATCATCGCTCCGTAAGGATCGGCGAATCAATAACTGTCGCGATTTCAAAGTAGCCATCACGCTCCGCGTGATGATCGCCAACGAGAACTGGACAGTTATTGATTCGCCGATCCTAAAGGCTGCCGCTGCAACAAAGACTGCAGTACGTGTACGAGGTCCTCGACCACGCCCGCTGCAAAGGAATCAAGTCCCACAAAACCGCACGCGGCGTGATCTCCTCGCACCAAACGGTAATTCAACGGTTTTTCGCGACGTTTTTCGGGTCACGCTCTTGGGGTCAGGTGGTTCAAAGTTCAAAAGTGGCGGGGAACCGAGTTGCCATTGGTTTGCCCGCTTAC
>ERZ795059.3506-NODE-3506-length-15213-cov-5.489840_pt1 | contig 15213 bp, 17 predicted proteins | sample MGYA00375143_ERZ795059 | MGnify/ENA primary metagenome ERZ795059 (study PRJEB30188, sample SAMN05720168) | activated sludge metagenome | isolation source: Anaerobic digester | place: USA | collected 2015-01-07 ... | reverse complement strand
GTTACAAGAACAGCTTTAGAAAATGCTGCATCGGTTTCTTCAATGTTAATTACAACCGAAGCCGTTGTTTACGAGAAAAAAGAAGAAGAAAAAGCTCCTGCTATGCCACCTAACATGGGCGGTATGGACGGAATGTATTAATAAAAATAGTTTATTTGTTTTTAACCCCTATTCAATGTATGGATAGGGGTTTTTTATTTTAAAAACATTATATTTCATTATTCGATTTTATAGGATACTAACATTTATGATTACTAATTTTTACTCAAAAATAAATAAAATTGAGAAAATAATTAATAATGAAGCCAATTCCTTAACAAAAGGAATATCGGCTTATATCTATAATCCGGATAATAACATGTCAATCGGTTTTGCATCCGGATACTCTGATTTTAATAAAAAAATTAAATTGAAAACGGAAAACTTTTTTAGAATTGCAAGTGTTACAAAAACATTTATTGCCTCAACAATTTTACGACTACATGAAGAAAACCTTCTGAATATAGAAAATAGCATTGCAAATTATTTACCAATACACTACATAACATTATTACATAAAGGAGATTATAATTCCTCAGAAATTACTATAAAACACCTTTTATCACATTCAAGCGGATTATTTGACCATACTAATACCGATAAATTTAATGATTTAATAAAACATTCACCTAATTATAAATGGTCAAGATTTGAACAAGTTGAAACATGTATTAAATACGGAAACAAATTAAACGAACCGGGAAAAGCTTTTAACTATTCCGATACCGGATATATTTTGTTAGGAAAAATTGTAGAAATAGTTGCCGAATTACCGCTTGCCGAAGCTGTTAGAAAATTTATTGATTTTAACAATATCGATTTACTTAATACTACATGGGAGAGCGAAGAAAATATTAATAGAATTCATCAATATTTAGATGATAACGATACTTTTAGTTTTAATCCCTCTTTCGATTTATATGGAGGAGGAGGTTTGCTTTCAAATTGCAAAGAACTTGCATTCTTCTTTTATTCATTATTTAACGGTAAAGTATTTAAACAATCAAGCACATTAACAACCATGTTATCAAAAAATACATATGCTGTTTTACCCGAGTTAGATTATAGATACGGTATATTTCGAATAGAAGTTAACGGAATTGAAGGTTTTACACATACAGGATTTTGGGGAACTCAGGCAATATATTTCCCTGCAATAAAAACTTCAATAGCAATAAACTATAGTGAAAAATGGAAAATTAAAGGAAATGCCCCTATACTGCCCAAAATTTTAGAAATAATATTAGCTTAAATAAAATATTATTTAAGCCAATATTAACAAAATTATTTTGAGGCAATTGATTTAAAATAATCAATCGTAATTTTTAGTCCTTCCTGTCTGTCAACTTTAGGTTCCCATCCTAATAATAACCGTGCTTTTGTAATATCGGGTTGTCTTACTTTAGGGTCATCTTCCGGTAAAGGTTGATAAATAATTTTACTACTGGTATTAGTAAGTTTTATCACTTCTTCGGCAAATTGTTTTATTGTTATTTCTGCAGGGTTTCCAATATTTACAGGATCCGATACGTCAGATAATAACAATCGGTAAATCCCGTCAACAAGGTCACTAACATAACAAAAACTCCTTGTTTGCGAACCATCTCCAAAAACAGTAATATCTTCACCATTCATAGCTTGCGATACAAAAGCAGGTAAAGCCCTGCCATCATTTAATCGCATTCTTGGACCGTAAGTATTAAATATTCTAACAATTCTTGTTTCAACATTATGGTATCTGTGATATGCCATAGTCATTGCTTCGGCAAATCTTTTGGCTTCATCGTAAACTCCTCTTGGTCCTATAGGATTTACGTTACCCCAATACTCTTCCTTTTGAGGGTGCACAATAGGATCTCCGTAAACTTCACTTGTTGAAGCCAATAAAATTCTGGCTTTTTTTTCTTTAGCCAAACCCAATACCTTATGAGTACCCAAAGAACCAACTTTTAAAGTTTGTATCGGAAGTTTTAAATAATCAATTGGGCTTGCCGGTGAGGCAAAATGCAAAATATAATCAACATTATCGGGTACATGAATAAAATTTGTTATATCATGTTTAACAAAAGTAAAATCGGTATTACCGAATAAATGTTCAATATTTTTAATATTTCCGGTTAAAAGATTATCAATACAAATTACTTTATATCCCTCTTTAATCATCTTATCACAAAGGTGAGAACCTAAAAATCCTGCTCCCCCTGTAATAACTACGGTTTTTTTCATTTTAACCCTTTCTTTTTTTCTTTGTAAATATTAATTAGTACCATAAGCAAAAACATAAATACCCCAAATAAAAATGAATTTACAACAATACTAGGACCTGAGTTTTTAATTGGTGTAATTGCAGGATCTAAAATTTGAACAGTATTTACATTTTTATTTTCTTGAAGACTTTCTTTAAAGTATTGCTTTTGCAAAAACAAATAAACTTCGTTAAAAATCTTTACATCACGCGTTAATTCGGCATATTCTTTTATTATTTCGGGCACATTGGAAAATGCAGGTAAATAATCTGATTCTCCTTCAATACCAGTATCAAACTTATTATACTGATCTTTTAATATACCTAACTTCTTATTCATATTTTGAATAGTCTGGCTTTCATCAGATAAACTATATTTTAACGAACTTATCTGAATTTCGGTTGCAACAATTTCGCTTTTTAACTTTGCAGCATTTTCAATTGCTGCAGCCAGTTGTTCGTTTAGCGATACAGTTTTATTTTGTTTTTGGAACTCTTTTAATTTTTGCTCACTACTATCAAGCTTAACTTTAATTTCTAAAAGTTGCTTTTCTACAAATATCCTACTGCTTTTTGCTTTTATATTTACTTTTTCGTTATTTACTTTATCAAGATATTCAACAAATTTATTAGCTATTTTGGCAATTTTATACTTTATACTATCATTTTGTGAAGTAAATCGACCGAAGTATCCCGTTTCCATATTAACGGAAAATCTTAAAATCCCTTCTTTGGAAACATCAACCGAAATAATTTTTTGCAATTTACTGGCAGCTAAATGAATATTTTTTGTATCAAAATATTCAAATAGATTATAGTATTTTATTACATCTTCCGAAACTGAACGGCTTTTAAGAATTTCTGCATTTAATAGCGAATTTGACCTAGAACCACCCAAACTTAATAATCCGGTCAAATCACTTCCTCCTCCTGATAAAAGATTACCTAAAGACGATTGTTCTTCATTGGTTGGGGGTAATAATGTAACTTCCGCATTATAACTAACAGGTGAAACAACAAAATTCAATATAGTAAAAATAATAGTACTAATTAAAGTAACCGTTAATATTTGCTTTTTATTATTTATCAATATATTTAAGATTATCTGTAAAGTCAAATTAGTTCCTCGCTGAAATAATAACTGCAACCACAGCTGTAATTAATGCAGCAACTTGACCGACAACTAACATAGTATCTTTAAATACTTCCCAAAATTTGGGTGGTGGAGGATCTTCGGGTATCCAAATAATATCACCGGGTTGAAGTTCGGTAATCTCATCTGCTTCAATCCATTCTTTAGTGTTAGCTTTAATTACTCTTACTTCACTTTCAATAGCTCGCCATGAGTAACCTCCGGCAAGTTTAATATAATCTTCAACAGTCAATTTCGGATTAAATACAATATTTCCTTGTTTAACTGCTTGCCCAACAACCGTAATATAATTAACCTTTTCAGGCACATATATTTCATCGCCTTCCTTTAATACGATGTTTTCGGACTCATCATTTAATAAAAATAGTTTTTCAAAATCAATTACCATCCTTCCTTTTTCATGTCTGGACATTGCCTTTAAATAATCATACTCGTCATCAGACATATCGGAACGCTGCAATCCTTTTAATCTAATAAATTCTAAATCCGGTTTTTCTTCGGAACGGGTTCTGATAACATACGCATCTTTTAGTGATGCTTTTTCTCTAAAACCACCAACTAAGTTATTAATTAATTCTTTTAATGTCGTTCTGTCCTTTTCTATTCTGTAATAACCGGGAGAGTTTACAAAACCAACTACTCTCACAAATCTATCTACCATAAACTCAGGCTTTTCTCTTACAACAATCTTATCTCCGGGTTTAAGTTTAATAGAATTGCCAAGTAACCATTCATAATTGTAATAATCTATTTCTGCCGATTTCGTATCTTCTGTAAACTTAATATGCTCAATGCTATCTTCTCGTGCTTTATATTCTAAACCACCGCATAATACAATCAAATCTTTAATGGTCTCATCTTCTTTAAATTCATAAGTACCAGGGTAAACAACATTACCCCATACTGCAACAGTTTTATCAACGCGTTTTATATTAATTACAGTACCTTCCCTCAAAAAAGGATTTTGAGTTTTATCACCTAACCGCATATATTTAGTCAAATCATACTTTTTTATTTTACCGGTATTATCATTAACCTCAATATTTCGCATATCGGAATTTAACAAGACTCCATACGAATTCATTATTAATTCCAATAACCGCGTATTTCCGTTCAAATTATATGTGTAAGGCTTTATCACATTACCAATTAAAGAAACTTTAATTTTCTTAAATTCGGTTAAAGTAATTTCAATGTTGCTATTTTTATAGTAGTTGAATAACTTTTCTTTAATTTTGGTCCTGGCTTCTGATAGTGTCAAATTTTGGACGTTAATAACACCTACTTGGTCAATAAAAACATTTCCTTCGTAATCAATAATAGATGAAAAAGTTAAAGGATTGACACCGGAAATAATAAAAAGTAACTTATCACCAGGACCAACAAAATATTCTTTAGCATCCAATATTCCGTCTGCTGTAGTAATAAATTGGCTAGAAGAAAAAAATTGACGCGTAGAATCGTAACTAAATAAATTTGCCCTACCGCTATAACTTGGGTTTACTTGACCCAGTGTTATGCTGATAAGGCAAAAATTTAATAAGATATATTTAACTATATTTTCTCTCAATTTACACTTTTTTGTTTTCGTTTCCGGACTGCAATTGTTTATCAACTCTTCCTGTTGCTGATGGTCGTGAGTAGTAATAATAATATTTATAATACGAACCATAACCGGCTTTATAACTAAAGTTATTTAATATTACTCCAACAAACGAACCATGATCATGACTTAACAGCTCAGTGGATTTGGTCATCAACTCTTTTTCTGTTTGATTAGCTGAAACAACTAATATACTAACATCAACAAGTCGGCTTAATATTTCCGAATCAGTTACGGCAATAACCGGCGGAGAGTCTATTATCACAATATCATACTCGGATTTTACTTTATTCAAAAATTCAGTCATTTGAACTGAACTTAAAAGTTCGGATGGATTTGGAGGTATTGTACCTGCTGTGATATAATATAAGTTATCAACTTCAGATTTTCGAATAATTTCGTCATAACTTGCTTGACCGAAGAAATAGTCGGTAATTCCCGGAAATCTTTTAACCTTAAAAACATTATGCATTCTTGGTTTACGTAAGTCGCAATCCACAATAAGAGTTTTTTTACCGGCATTTGCAAAACTACCCGATAGGTTAACCGAAATAGTCGTTTTTCCTTCACGAGGTATAGATGATGTTATTAATATTGTTTTAATTGCATCTTTTTCTACTTTTGAAAATTGAATTCTTGTTCGTAAAGCTCTAAAAGCCTCAGATGGTATTGAATCAGGACGTTTTGCAACAATAAATTCAAATTCATTCCCTTTAAGGTCTATACCTTCAATTAAAGGTACCCAAGCCAATACATTTATATTCTTTCTTTGGATATCTTCCGGAGTTTTAACAGTATTATCAAAATAGTTTTTCAAAAATGCAAAACCAAAGCCTAAGCCAACCCCTAATACTAAACCAACCAACACAATTAAATTTCTATTTGGCTTAGAAGGTTTATCTGCTCTTCTAGCGACATCAACTATTAAAACGTTACCGGGCGCGGATTGTTCGTTTATTAGAGCTTCTTGATACTTTTCTTCAACCAATTGATATAATTTTTCGTAAGCAGCTCTATCACGTTCTAATTTTGCCAAATCTATAGTACGTTTTGGTAATTCATTAAAATTCTTCTCATAATCTTTAACAATTAAATCAAGTTGTTTAGTATTAGAAACCAAACCTTGATATATTAGCTCGGCTTCCAATACTCTTTTACTCAAATCTTTTATTTCTTGCGGACTTGATGCAAAAATACCGGCTTTATATGTTTCTATTTTTGTATTTAATTTATCTTTTAATTCTTTTATTCTTTTTTCAAAATCGGCAACAATTGAATTGTTTTTCGATAATTGATTATTTGCAATAGCCAAATCTCTTTGTGATTCCAATTGAGCAATATTTTCTTGCAATTGTTTTAAATAAGGTTCTGCAGCAAAACTTTCCAAATAATCTTTAATCCTTGGGTCCTGCTTTGCCATCTCGTTTTTTAATTCTTTAAGATTTTTCTCGGCAATCATCAAATCAATTTTAGTAGCATTACGTTTTGCTTCAAAATCTGTCATCTGTTGAATTAATGCACGTGCTTGCTCCGGTAATTCAACTATCCCTTTTTGCTCTTGATAGTTTTTAAGAATATCTTCGGCACGGTTTAACTCGGTCATCTTTTCATTTCTTTGTAGAAATAAAAACTCTTTAATAGTTGTTAATTGCGAACGGTTTATTTGCAAATTAAATAATTTATATGCTTCGGCGTATAAGTTAGAAATTAAAGCTGCTTCAAAGGCAGAAGGCGATTCAACCGAAATTTCCACAATATCCAATCCTCTTTTTTGCTCAATCCCTACTTTTGATTCCAATGTTGTTATTATTTCAGTTACACTTTTTATTTTTGTCGATTTATTATCACCAACCTTTGTTTCAAAATCAAGCAATAAATAGAAACTATCGCGTTCACCAACTATATTAAAATTTTCTATTAACGAATTAGCTACTTTCTCCTTGATAGTATAACTTTTTAAAACCTCTATTTCGTTGGCAATAAACCTGTCACTTCCAAAATCCTGAAATTCCGGAATTAAAGGCGAATTAAGAATGCTTCCTTGAGGTTTAGAAATTTTTAAAGAAGTAACTGATTTATAAATATCTTTTGCATTATAGGCATATAAAACAGAAACCAATAAACCCGTAATTGAAATTAGCAATATTGGTGTTAAGTTCTGCCTTATTATATTTAAGTACTCTTTGAAAGAAGTAGTTTCAAATTCTCTTGAATTTATATTATTGTTGTTAATTTCCAAGTCCGTCCCCGCTTATTTTGTAAGTAAAATTGCTAATGATATTAATGCAGAAAATATTGATAAACCAATACTTAACCACTCTCTAAAAAAATATTTTGGAAGTGTAGGAACAACAAGAATATCGCCAGCTTGTAATTTAGGAGAAGTAACTTTTGTAGTTAGAAGTTCTTTTTCCCACATAACATCATTTAAATTAAATTTAATCAATTCTCTGGTAGAATCTGCAGTAACTCTGTATAATCGCAAATCATCCAATTCGGAATCTGTAACCGGACCACCTGCCATTGATATTAAATCATTAACCGAAGAATTAACCGAAATTACATAACGTCCCGGATATCTTACACTTCCCCAAATAGCTACTTTTATATTTAAAGTCCTGGGATCCGAATAATCATAATAACCGCCCTGCTGTCTGTATTGGGTTTGAGGCATCGAACCCAATTCATAATCGTTTGATTGTCCGTAATTAATTCCGGAAATTAAACAAAAAAACAAAATAAATAATCCTACTTTTCTCAATATAGTTCCCTATAAGTTTGTTGGTTAATACAAGGGTTCATCCCCTCTCAATTTTCAAATTAATGCTTCTTGTTGAAAAAATTCCACCCATCATTCCAAAAAATAATCCAAAAATGGGCATAATTGTACTAATAATTATAATCCATTTTGTAAAATTAACATTGTTAATAATATTAGTCAACACTAATAAGAAAAAAAACGATAAAATAACTGAGAATGTGCTAGCCGTCAAACCCAAAATAATAGAACTAAAATAAAGCGGAGTTTTTATTGCCGAGATCTTAGCCCCTACTAACTTCATTATAGTATATGTTTCTCGCCTTGAATTATAAATTAATTTATTTGTAGCATACACAAGATACACAGATATTAATATTGTTAAAATACTAATTGTATATAAAATAGTTTTAGCAGAATTTAATAAACTGATTATTTTGAATAAATATTCATAGTCATAAACAACATCCTCAACAAAATTTAATTTTTTAAAACTTCCAATTAAATTATTAATTTTTTTTAGATTAACAATTTCGGAGTTTAATGTTAAACGAAAAGATTCCGGTAAAGGATTAATTTCTAAAAATGATGAAAAATCATCTCCGGTTTCTTTAATAAACTCTTCTTTCGCTTTTTCTTTATCAATATAATCTATCGATTTAATCGATCTGTTTTCCCTTAAAGTTTTAATAAGTAAATTTTTACTGCTTTCTGAAATATTATTTTGCAAAAACAAATTTACTTTAATTGAGCCAATTAACGACTTACTAAAATTAGCTGACAAATAGATACTTAAAATTGCAGAACTAGAGGTTAAAATAGCAATAACTAAAATAAAAATTGTTATTAGCGACGAACCTTTTTGCCTTAATAACGATTTAAAAGCTTCTTTGAAATAAAATTTTATCATAATTAATAATTTGACTCATCTATCCATTTAATAATTTGCCATTTGTTTTTTTCATCTTTTACTAAAGTTAAGTTTACTCTTCCTTCAACAAAAATAATATCGGTAGGGTTAAAAGTAATTGTTAAATTAAAACTCCTAATAATATTAGTAGAATCAGAACTTAACATAATAATATTATTCCAAATTAAATCTAATTGTTGTGAGTTTTGAAACAAACCGCTTGTAACTCTCATTTCATCATCTCTTCCCCATGTTACGTCCACACCTCTATCATAGTCTCGGTATGTAAATGCAAAACGACTGTCAAGTAACTCACCATATATTGTAGTATCGCGAAAAGTATAAGCATATTGTAAGTTCTGAAATATTCCGTCAATATTTGCCCTATCGCTTAAAAGTTTTCCGTTAGAAGTTGTACTATCATCTAATTTAGGAGCAAACGGATTTGTACAACTAATAAACAGCACTATTATAGTTATTAGAACACCGACAGATCTAAAGATAATACCTCCCTTTTAAATCACTCCAACAGCTATACCCTTGAATGCTTCTATCAACCCATTCTGTAATAACCCAAACATTATTTCTATCAATTTTAATCTTAAACTCAACATTACCTTTATAAATTTCTGTACCGGTTAACAAATTGTCAAGTGTTATTGTATAATCGAACTGATAAATAGCAATATCCCCTTGGTTGTTGGATACTTCATTGTTAAGGTTTAATTTTATTGATTTATTGGAAACCGTATTATTTTTAAGATTATTAAAATATCTACGCTCGCTATCTCTATTCCAATTTATAAGAACACTATATTTATTTATTGAACTTCCTGCTGGATAAAACTTAAAGTCTTCATCAATTAATGATGAATCTGCTATACAATTTAAATAATTCTCGGTAACTTTTTTTTCAAATGATAATAATAAATTTTCAAATAAAATTGAAGGAGTAGTTGCTTGTTGTAAGCTAGTTCCCGCCTGAATCGGCTTTTCCGATTCACGAGTACTTACAATATCGCAGCCAAAACAAACCGATATAATTAAAAGTAGTAATATTAACTTATTCATTATTTAAAAATAATATTATCCTTTCCGAATACTCACTATTAAATAATTCACCTGTATAATTTCCGTAAGCTGAATTAATTTTATATCCAATTTCAGTAAATTTATCAATTAAATAATCTGGTTTGTATAGCTTAACCGATTCAATAAAACTAACCGTATTATTTTTGCTTTTAATATTAATCTCTTTTTCAACTCTTCCGTTAATTATATTTCTTTTTTCATTAATTGTAATATCATCAATTTCACGATTATTTTCAACAACCAAATTTTTTACTAAATAGTTACTATTAAAATAATCAAAAATAATTATCCCTTTTTGTTTTAAAAACAATTTTGCATTTTGAAAAAACAAGAAATTATCAAAATCGGAATCAAAATAACCGAAAGAAGTAAAAATATTTAATATTATATCAAATTTTTCCTTAAAAAAAACGTTTCTTATATCTGCATTAATAATTTTATTAACATCTTTGCTTTTTGCAGCTTTTAACAAGGGGAGGCTTAAATCAAATCCAAAAACATTTTTATAGCCTAAAGTATCAAGATATTTTAAATGTCTGCCTGCACCACAGGCAGCATCTAATATATAACACTCATTTGTAAAATTGATATTATTAAAAATAAAGTTAATAAATTTTTTTGCATCATTATTATCTCTATGTTTATAAACTGACTGATAATAGTCTGAAGCAAACCAATCCTTAAACCATTCTTTATTTTCAATCATATTTCTATTCTATTTAAAACTGCACGTCCTATTGTTGCCCCATCGGCAAATTCCAAATCGCTTCCCATAGGCAATCCACGTGCTATTCTTGTAATTTTTAATTTAAAGGGATGTAGAGTTTTAGCTAAAAATAACGAGGTAGCTTCTCCTTCAGTATCAGGATTTAATGCCAAAATAATTTCGGTAACTACATTATCTTTTAAACGTCCTAATAATTCTTTAATACGCAGTTGTTCAATTCCTATTCCGTTTAGGGGAGAAAGAACTCCCCCTAAAACATGATAAACACCCGAAAATTCATTTGATTTTTCAATTGCAATTAAATCATTAATATCTTCAACAATACAAATAACAGATTTATCTCTTTTATTACTGCTACAGATATCACAAATTTCATTTGTTGTAATATTAAAACAAATTGAACAATATGATAACTTTTCTTTAAGCCCCAAAATAGAGTTAACTAAAAGGTCAACATTTTTTTTATCTGTTCTTAATAGATGCAAAGCAAGACGTTGTGCGGTTTTTCTGCCAATTCCCGGTAGCTTGTTTATCTCTTCAATTGCAATTTGTAGCGGTTCGGCTATTAGCAATTTTAGAACCCAGGAATATTAAAACCGGGAGGAATAACACCTTTAGTAACAGCAGATAATTCATCTTCTGCTAATTTGCCTGCTGCTTCAAGAGCTTTATTAACTGCGGCAACAATTAAATCTTCCAACATTTCTTTATCACCGGCATTTATTACTTCTTGTTCTATTTCAACAGAAACTATCTCTTTTTTACCGTTTGCAACTGCTTTTACCATCCCGCCGCCACTTTCGGCACTAACAGTTTTATTACCTAATTCATTTTGCACTCTTTCCATATCGGACTGTAATTTCTGAATTTGCTTCATCATCCCGCCCATATTACCTTTCATCATATTAAACCTCCGTAAATTTTAATGTATGATTTTATCAGTTTAATTTGTATTTTTATGTTCTATATTTTTTTATTTTTAAAGTTTAAATTTAATAAAATTTCTTAAGTAATAAAATTTTATGAATAATATTTATTTTTCCATCAATTTAGGGACTAAATGATTACAAAATACGGTTATGGAACTTTATTAGTTATTACAGTTATTGCTTTTTTAATATTTTTTGCAGCATTTTTTATTAAAAATCCGATAGTTAAATACTCTCTTATTTCTTTTGGGTTTGCAATTTTAATTTTTTCATTAAATTTTTTTAGAGACCCCGAACGAACCACACCTAATATAGAAAATGCCGTTATCTCCCCCGCAGACGGAAAAATATTGGTGATAAAAAAAGTTGTTCCTAATGAATTTATATCCGAGAACTGTATTCAAGTTTCGATTTTTATGTCTCCGCTAAATGTTCACGTTAATAGAATTCCTATTAACGGTAAAATAGAGTACTTAAAATATTATAAAGGTGAATATTTAGTTGCTTACCACGATAAAGCGGATACGCGTAACGAGAGAATGATGATTGGAGTTACCGGTAAATTCGGTAAAGTATTGTTTTCTCAAGTTGCCGGTACTGTTGCTCGAAGAATTATTACTGACTTAAAAGAAAATCAAAAAGTGAAAGCGGGGCAAAGATTTGGAATGATTAAATTTGGAAGCCGTGTTGATGTTATTTTACCCGAAAATGCTTTACTTAAGGTTAAAGTTGGTGATAAAGTTACTGCAGGAGAAACTATTTTATTTGAGTATAAAGATGATACAAATTAAGTTTTCAAAAGCAATTATTCCAAATTCTTTTACTGCAATGAATATTATTTGCGGTTTTTTTTCTATTGTTTATGCTTCGCAAGGTTCATTTACAATTGCAGCCATTTTTATTATTGTAGCTTCTATTTTTGATGCCCTTGACGGAATGATTGCTCGTTTCTTTAAAACATCAAGCTCTTTTGGTGTTGAGTTGGATTCATTATCTGATGTTGTAAGTTTTGGAGCAGCCCCTGCATTTCTAATCTACAAAAGTTATTTGCACAATTTTGAATTTTGGGGTATTGTTTTAAGTTCTTTTGTTTTAGTATTTGGTGCTTTTAGATTGGCACGATTTAATACTCAACTGGAAGATATTGAAACGAAACATGATTTTAAAGGTTTACCCATCCCTGTTCAAGCAATTACTCTTTCTTCTTTTATTATTAGTTTTTCCAAAAACGGAACTATTCAACCGCCCTTTCATCTTTTAATAATACCTTTAATATTACTGCTATCTTTTTTAATGGTTAGTAAAATAAAGTACGATGCATTGCCCAAAATGAAAAATAAGAGTTTAAAGGGAAAAATAATATATCTTTCAATTTTAGTTATCGGTTTAATACTATTAGTATTAACCGGCGGAAATATCCTTTTTTATATGTTTATTTCACTTGTTTTATTTGGTATCTTAAGAAGTTTATATTATTTTATAATTGAAAAAATTTAACAACAAATAGAGAAAATAAATTGTATTTAGTAACAGTAATAGTAAAACGCAGACCGACTATAGTGGACCCTCAAGGAAAAGCTGTAGAACAAGGAGCTAAATTATTGGGCTTCAATAATGTTTCCAATACCAGAATTGGCAAATACATACAGTTTAATATTAATACCGAAAGTTATGAAACTGCAAAAAATGAAGTTGAAGAATACTGCAAAAAACTTTTAGCCAATATGATTATGGAAGATTACGAATATACATTGGAAGAAATAAAATGAGTTTAAAATTTGGAGTTGTTGTTTTCCCAGGTTCTAATTGCGACCACGATGCTTACTACAGCCTGAAAAAAATTTTAGACCAAGATACTCAATTTTTATGGCATAAAGATAAAGACCTAAAAAACAGTGATGTTGTAATTTTGCCGGGTGGATTTTCTTATGGCGATTACTTAAGAACCGGTGCAATTGCCAGCCTTTCTCCTATTATGCAAAATGTTATTGAATTCGGAAATAAAGGCGGTATAATTATTGGTATTTGTAACGGGTTTCAAATTTTATTAGAAAGCGGTTTACTACCGGGAGTTTTAATACAAAATAATTCTCTAAAGTTTATTTGTAATGATGTGTATTTATCAGTAACTAATAAAAATACTCTTTTTACTTCAGGTTTATCCAAAAATATAATTAAAATACCAATAGCTCACGGAGACGGTAATTATTTTGCCGATAAATCTACAATAAATGAATTAGAAAAAAATAATCAAATTGTTTTTCGGTATTCTTCGGTAACCGGTGAAATACTCGATGAATTTAATCCCAACGGTTCTATTAATGACATTGCCGGTATAATTAATAAAAACGGTAATATTTTGGGCATGATGCCTCACCCCGAAAGATGTTGTGATCCTCTTCTGGGAAATACTGACGGTCAAGAAATTTTTAAATCAATTATTAATAACTTTATTAAATAAAGGGAGATTTATATGTTTAACATTGGAACCGGCGAATTAATACTAATTGTTGTTGTAATAATTATATTATTCGGAGCTAAGAAAATTCCCGAATTGGCACAAGGTGTAGGAAAAGGTCTGAAAGAATTTAAAAAAGCTATGAAAGACGTTGAAACCGAAATAAAATCCGTTGATACGGATAAAAAAGAGGAAGAGAAAAAATAATTAATAAATTGGAGTTTCTTTTTTGTTATATCGTAATTATTTTGATAAAAAGAAGTTAATTCTTGAAGGAAAACTTTCGCTTAAGGAAAATATTGCAGAATTTTTAGCCCGAATTGAAGAACATAAGCATCTTAATGCCTTTAATTATATTGATAGTAATATTCTCGGAAAAGCAGATATTATTCAGCAAAAGTTAATTAATAATAATGCCGGTAAGTTAGCCGGAATGGTTATTGCCGTAAAAGATAATATTTTACAAAAAGATTATCCTAATACGTGCTCTTCAAAAATTCTTAATAATTATAAGGCTATTTATAATGCAACCGTAATAGAAAAGCTTTTACAAGAAGACGCTATAATTATAGGAAGGACAAATTGCGATGAATTTGCAATGGGGTCTTCAAACGAAAATTCATTCTTTGGTAACGTATTAAACCCATATGATAATAAAAAAGTATCAGGAGGCAGTAGCGGAGGATCGGCAGTTGCCGTTGCTTCTCGTTTATGCGATGTTGCTTTAGGTAGCGATACAGGTGGTTCTATAAGGCAACCTGCTGCTTTTTGTGGTGTTTACGGTGTTAAACCTTCATATGGGTTAGTATCACGTTTTGGTTTAACAGCATTTGCTTCTTCTTTCGATTCAATAGGATGTTTTTCTAATAATATTGATGATGCGTCTTTAGTTTTAGAAGTAATTGCCGGTAACGATACTAACGACAGTACATCAACGGAACAAAAAGAATTCAGATTTACAAATATTTCTAAACCTAAATTATACACTATTGGCTTGCCTAAAGAATATTTTTCTGAAGGATTGGATATTGAAATTAAAACCAAAATAAACGAGTTAGTAAATTTGCTAAAAACAATGGGGCATAAAATAGTTGAAGTAAGTTTACCTCATACCGAGTATAGCATTGCAACTTATTACATTTTAACTACTGCCGAAGCCTCGGCAAATTTAGAACGTTTTGACGGTGTTAGATACGGATACCGTTCTGCTTCTTCACGTTCTTTATCCGATATGTATGTTAACTCTCGCTCCGAAGGTTTTGGTGATGAGGTTAAGCGTAGAATTATGCTTGGCACTTT
>ERZ795059.3503-NODE-3503-length-15220-cov-6.215628_pt1 | contig 15220 bp, 8 predicted proteins | sample MGYA00375143_ERZ795059 | MGnify/ENA primary metagenome ERZ795059 (study PRJEB30188, sample SAMN05720168) | activated sludge metagenome | isolation source: Anaerobic digester | place: USA | collected 2015-01-07 ... | reverse complement strand
GCATCGGCCTGTGCAACGGGACAAAGCGGATAGGTCAGAGACACCCGCTCGCCTCACGCGTCTTGCTGCTGCGATAGCATCGACTGCACCCTCGCACGAATTCTCACGGATGTTTCGCGTAGCGATGTGCAGCCAAAGATTTACGCTTCGGGCCAGGGGCAGCCCAAAGTCAGAGTCTTCGTCCGGAGGATGGGCGGGATGCGCGCATCTACGTACGTTGGGAGTCTGTCCCGACTGGGTCGGGTCGGAGACCCAACCTACTCTGGTTGCGGCCGCTGGCCATGTCTGGACAACTGCCCACGGGCTCAAGAGCTGCGGTTTCGCTGAACGTGTTCTTGAGTGAAATCTTCAAGAAAAGTCGAAATCGGTATGGACACCTTGGGGACTGTCTGCGACATTTTCGCTCCCGCTCGTCTAGGGACCCACAGCAGTTGGTTCTCATCGTCTGCACCGGAACGACACGGAGGTCCGAAATGACACGCCTGAAGAGGTCCCGTCAGCCACGTCGCATGCATCGAAACCGTCTGCGAATGGAGGCGTTGGAGGCCCGATTGCCGCTGGCATTGGCCGCATTCACCGTGGAGTTGTACGAAGACGCGGGCGGCGTCCCCGGCGACTTGATCGCGGACGACACGGTGGAAGTCGGGGAGACTTTCTTTGTCGAAATCAAGGCTCAGGAACTCGATCTAGGACGCTACGGTCTACGTGGTGTTGCCTTGGACATCGCGTGGGACCCCATCGTTATGGAAGAGATTGACAGCCCCTTTGATCCCAAGAAACTGGTGACGCCGCAGTTGCCGGTGTGGCAAAGCGGGACGCTTGACAACGAGACAGGTACCATCGACAACTTGGCTGGTACCTGCTTCTTGGCTGGACACGTCGGCTGGCCAATCGGGAATCTCGGACCTGAACGTTTTGCCCTGCTCCAGTTTCGTGCCCTGGATGAGGCACAGGGTTCCCTGTTTTCGATGCGTGAAGGACAGTCAGGCATCACCCAGGAGCCGGTTTCCAGCCTGAACGCTGAACACCTCTTTTTTGAGCCGCAAACCATTACCGTCGTTCCGGCTGCGACGCCCACCGAAAGCGAAACGCCCGTGACCGTGACGATGGACGATTCGTCCGACCAACCCATCTCGGAAGCAAGCGATGATAGCAGCCAGAGTTCTCTCGACGAGCACGTCACGGAGGATGAGAATGCCCCGCCGACGACAAACATCGAGCTGGACACAGACCAGACGTCCGAGCCCGCCGAAGTGCCGGAAACCAGCGACTCGACGCCTCCCCAGCAGCAGAGCGATGAAGGGACGGTCAGCGGCGAAACTCGATCTGTCATTTGGCAAAACCCCGACAACCCCTATGACGTGAACGGCATCGACGGGGTCACGCCGCTGGACGCCCTGCTGATCGTCAACTACATCAACCGGCACATCGGGGAACCAGTGCTGCCGGGTGTCGTCCAGGCTCCCCCGCCATTCTACGATGTCAACGGCGACAACCTGTGTACGGCCCACGACATGCTGCTGGTCATCAACTTCTTGCTGCCGCAGGCAAACTCAGCCTTGTCCGACGAAGCCGCGGTTGGGAACACGCCGGTTGCCTCCGGCCAGATCAGCGATTGCGGGACGGCGGCAACCCTAGGCTTGGCTCCGGCCCAAACCACCTGCGGGTCCAACCAACAGCAGGCCAGCGACGTCGCCACTGCCGACACAGAGCCGAACGAAGCCGGCGACCAACTCGCCGATAGCGTTCTTGCCAGCATGGATCTGGCGATGTTCGGCAATCTGAACACGGCCATCGAGACGCTCAGTCGCGATAGATCCCAAGACGAACCAGCGAGCCAAGCTGAACTGCATGACCTGGCGCTGATCGACCTGTGATCCGTGCCTATCGGCTCGTCTGGAGCATCTTCAGAAGCCCGGCTTTTCCCCAACACTTGTCCAGAAACAACTTCGCAGGGCGGAATTCATTCCGCCCGAGCGGACGGAGGTCCGCTCTACGAGACAATCGCGGAGTCGATCTTGGACAGGTGCTAAGCCCCGATCTCCCGCTGTCGTAACCCCCGCCTCGTTCGCGACGCCTTCCTCTTCTCACCGAGACTTCCGATCGGGAAAAGATTAAGGGTGGGAGGGGTTATGCCGATAACGCAAACATTGGCGTTGTGAGTTACTTGCTGGGCGAAGGGGGGAAATCGCCATGGCGGGGGGGCGGGGGCTATCTGCGTTCGTGCGTTGCAGCCTGGCCAAGCGATGGCTGGTGCTGCTCTTGCTGGCATGCTTGCTGCCATCGACAGCAGCGGACGGCGGAAACGCGCTGAAGCCGGAAGTGGCGAAAGGCTCGCCCTGGGAGGAGGACGACGGCGATGCCGCTGTTCCTGTCGACCTCTCACAGCAAGCGTACTGTCCGCCGCCGATGTGGGCCAGCGCCGAGTTGCTGCTTTGGTGGATCGATGGCTTCCACGTCCCGCCCCTGGTGACGAGCGGACCCTGGAGCGACGGCCGCGACACGGTCGGCCAGCTCGGAGCGCCGCACACGGACATCCTGCTGGGCGACACCAGCCTGGACGCGGACGCGCACACCGGTGCCCGTTTCCGTCTCGGCTATTGGTTCGATGCCGAGGCGAAGTGCGGCGTGGAGGCGGTCTATTTTGGGCTATTGGAACGGTCCGCGAGTTTCCAGGCCGCCAGTCCCACGGTGCCGGTCATCACTCGACCGTTCTACAACCGCGAGCCGGGATCGGAGGGGCCGGATACGGAACTGCTGGCCTTCCCTGGCCTGTTCGACGGCAGCATCCACGTCCGCGGCGAGACCTCACTGCAAGGCGTCGAGGTGCTCTACCGCCAAGCTTTCTGCCAACAGTGCGCCCGCCGTGTGGACTTTCTGGTGGGCTGGCGGTACAACCAGTTGGATGACAGCCTGGTGATTTCCGATTTCAAGAGGTCCCTCAGCGCCAACTCGGGCCTTCAAATCGGAACGACGATCGAAGAAGAGGATCGTTTCACCACCTGCAATCAGTTCCAGGGGGCCGAGATCGGCGTGGTCGCGTTGCTGCAGAAGTGCGGGTGGACCTTGGACGTCGCCGCGAAGCTGGGCCTGGGCAATAACCATGCCCGCGTTGACATCCGCGGTTCGACGACCGTCACGGTCCCAGACCCAGACGTGGCGATGACGCCGACGGGCCTGCTCGCCGAACCGACCAATATCGGAACGTATGCCAAAGATGTGTTCGCCCTGGTTCCGGAAGTCGGAATCTCGGTCGGCTACGAAATCACGCCCTGCCTGCGGGCCACCGTCGGTTACACGTTTCTGTACTGGAGCCAGGTCGCGCGCCCGGGTGACCAGATCGACCTGGATCTGAACGTCTCGCAGTTGAAACCGGGCGGTTTGACAGGCGCTCCGCGACCCGCCTTCGACTGGAAACTCACGGACATGTGGGCTCAGGGATTGAGTCTGGGATTGGACTACCGATTCTAAAACCGCTCACGTAGGCCGGTATCTCCGAGACTGGAGCGGTGTTAGCGATTCTAGTTGGTACTCCAGTCGCCGAGCAATTCCAGTTCGAAATAGAGCGGCGTCGTCATACCGGCTTCGTCTGCGCCGCCTCGCGTCGAGATGGCGCGCACGTGCTCGAAGGCCAAGTGTTCCAGTTCCTGATCGCTCAAGTCGATCGTTGCGGTTCCGTCCGTGGCCGTCAGCACGTCTTTGGCGGTCGAATCACGAAGGATGGCCAAGTCACGGCCAGCTGAATCACCGGCGTTGGCCGTCACTCGCTCGAAGCTGATCGCCTCGATCGCCCAGTCCCAGTCACATGCCACGGTGCCGTCAGACGCCGCCTGGCAGGCTTCGTTGCGATAGACGAAATAGCCAGGTTGGAAGTAGGCCGATTCGTCCGCATCCGATCCCGTCACCGTGATCGTGTCCTCGCCATCCAGCCCGTTCAGCGACACAATCTGTACGTCCGCAAAGGGGAACGTTTGCGGAGGATCGCTGTTGACGGTCACGCTTATCGCCGTTGGCCCGACCGTCACACGAAACGTATCGTGCTCTTTCGTCCCCTTGACCTCTGCCGACTTGACGTGGCGAGGATCGTAGACCGTTGCTTGCCGCACATTGGACGAGCCAAGGACCATCGACTTGTTGACACAGGATGCTTTCAAGCCGAGTTCGCCGAAGTTGTAGTCGATACCGTGTTCGCCGGCATCGATCGTAATCCCCGTGAACCGGTCGTTGCCGGCGGTGCCTCGCGACTCGCCGCCGGGCAGAATGATTCCCAGGGTTTCCGTGCCGTCGATGAAACAGGCCGGCTGCGTCACCTGAGCGATGTCGTACATGCCCGGTTCCAGGTCCTCGAAGTGGTACCAGCCGTCAGGCCCGGTCCAGTCGGTCTTCACCACTTGACCGTCCCGCAACAGGGCGATTTCGACTTTCGGCACTCCCAGTTCAATCGGCGCACCTTGCTCGTCCAGATCGCGCTGAGCGTCTTTGTCCACATCAGCGTAAACGAAGCCGGAAAGGCTGCCGATGGCGATGCACGGGTTGTTCCCGAAGTCATTTTCGTCGTCCACCTCTCCGGAGACCAAGGTCACCGCGTACCCATTTTCGGCGTGTCCTTTGACGCCCCCATCCACGTCCGTGGTCGGCTGCGACTGGCACCAGTCGGAACGAGATTCCTCGACGATGATATACTTCCCAGGGTCGAGACTAAAACTGTACTGGCCATCATCGCCCGTCGTCTGACTGGGCGGGTCTGCCGGTTCATCGCTAGCATCCAACAGGCTGTTCTGGTTTGTGTCCTTGTATGCATAAACGATCCAGCCCGACAGCGGTTTGTCCGCGCCCGGCTCATAGACCCGACTGAAGTTCACGTCTTGGTATTTCACGCCCTCCTTCATCGCTTTTTGGTAGTTGCCGAAGTCGTTGTCGTCGTCCACCTGCCCAGAGGTCAACGTAACCGCATAGCCGCAGTCCGCGTAGCCCAGAGTGCCCCCATCCACTTCAGTGTTTGGCCATGACTGGTACCAGTCCGCATAGGATGCTTCAACGACGATGTACTTTCCGGGGTCGAGAAAGAAGCTGTACAAACCTCCGTCCGCCGAATGCCTGCAGTCGACCAGTTGATCGCCCGGGTCGAGTTCTTCGGGCACGTTTCCCGTGTCCGCGTAGACGCAGATCCACCAGTCGGACAGGGGCGGCTCTTCGCCTTTTTGCCAAATCCCGTCAGCATTCAAGTCGTGCCACTTATACCCGCTCTTGAGAGCTTTCTGGTAGTTGCCGAAGTCGTTGCCCACGCGCTGCTCACCCGAACTCAGCGCGATCGCGTATCCCCACTTTCCGTAGCCGCCGAGACCGTTCGGGTTGACCTCCGCAGCGTCGGCGTCGAGACTCTCAAACCAGCCATTTTGCGCCGTCTCCACGACAATGTATTTGCCCGGATCAAGCGTCAGGCTGTACAGGCCGCCGTTTGCGGTCAAGACACTGTCCGCCGCGCCGGCGTCGATCTCCGATTGCTGCAGCACATCGTCCGCGTTGGCGTCCGCGAACGCCGTGATCCGCCAGTTGTCTCGCCCCGGATCCATGCCCCCCTCGTCGTCGCCGTCGGCGTTCAGGTCTTCGTACTTGCGACCCTTCGCGGTCGCCTGCCTGTAGTTGCCGAAGTCGTTCCCCGTGACCGCCGCACGTGAACTCAGCGCGATCGCGTATCCCCACTTCCCGAAGTCGCCGAGACCGTTCGGGTTGACCTCCGTAGCGTCGGCGTCGGGACTCTCAAACCAGCTGCTTTGCAGTGTCTCCACGACAACGTATTTGCCCGGATCGAGCGTCAGGCTGTATAGGCCGCCGTTTGCGGTCAAGACACTGTTTGCCGCGCCGGCGTCGATCTCCGACTGCTGCAGCACACCGTCCGCGTTGGCGTCCGCGAACGCCGTGATCCGCCAGTTGTCCCGCCCCGGATCAACGCCGCTCTCGTCGTCGCCGTCGGCGTTCAGGTCTTCGTACTTCCTGCCCGCCGTCGTCGTCGTCGGCAGGGGACCGTTGCCAAAATTGAGGTTGCGCAAGTGGGTATTGGGGTCACAGGGAAAAACCGTTTCGGCGTAGCCATACTTGCCAAGCTCGTCGCTGTCAAAGTCTAGGACCTCCGTCAGGGGTTCTGTCTGGGGACGGTCCTTTTCCTGCAATACTTCGACGATGATGTAGCTTTGGGACGTCCCGGCGGGACACGATCCTTCGGGGCTGGGTTCGCCGGTATCAAGCAGCAGTTCATAACCCCCATCCGACAATCTTGTCACCGCGGTGGTAACGGCTCCTGCTTCGTATTCGTTCTGCTGAAGCTTGCGGTCACCGTCCTGGTCCAGGTAGGCGCGAATTTCCCAGGTCAAGGGCGGCTCGCCTTCGTCACGTCGTCCATTGCCATTCAAGTCCTCGTACTTCATTCCACTTGCTACGGCCTGCACCCGCACGTGCCGAGTGACGGTGTTGATCGCGTTTTCGTCGGCGTCGGCGAGGGCATCCAAGGGCGCCGCGTCGGCAAAGGACATCGAGCCCGCCAGCCGCATCTTGAACGGCATGGCCCAGCCCGCGCCGACGGCCTCGAAGTGAATCAGGCTGAATTCGTTGTAAGGAGGCTCACCAGGTTGCGTCGGCGCGGGATGGGCACCGATGGCTTGTCCTACGCCGAACGCCGGAAGGCTGGCGCCTCGCAGGCCGAGAATCTTCCCGGCAGATGAATCGAAGGCGTCGCCGACATCGAATTCGTTGACAAACCGTTGCAGCCGAAAATTGGGGGTGATCACGGCGTTGGGGATCGGTACCTCCGGCGTGGGCAAGGGGATCGAGTTAGGAAAGAGCGCTGGAGTGAGGTCTTCCGAGCGGTAGTTGATGATGTCCTTCCGCCACTGCAGATCCAAGGGAAGTGCAATGACGCCGGCCGAAGTATTCGAAGACCTTTCGTCATCGGCGGTCACGCTAACAAAGAACGTGTCGCCCACCCGGACGTACTCGATCGGATCGCCTCTCGAGCCGCTGTCATCGGCATACAACTGGAGATCCAGGTCCAACGTCGCCAGGAGGCGGCGATCCTCGAGCGGCTCGATCGCCGGCCGCCGGCGCAACAGGTGGGCGGGCCGCACGCGGCCCGCGGGACGACGGATGCCCGATACGGAGTGACGAAGCCAACGCATGGTTGCAGACCCTCTGGAGTGATTTCCGGCTTCTCTTCCGGTGAGCGCATCGACACGTCCTTTCCCCCACTAGACTAATCTCACCAGTCCCCGTTTTCCAACAAAAAATGCAGGGCAAATCAGGTCTGAAAGCCGTGCTGCCGAAGAGGATGCCCGCCGTCGGTTGCAGCGCGCCGGCATTCGGATAGAATGATGGGACGAGTGGCGCGCACGGTTCGCGGATCGACGTGACCGGTCCGGCGGCCGGGCCATATTCTCAACCCCGGCGAGGGAGGGTCTCATGTCCAAGGCGACGCATCAGATCTTCAAGCGGATTGTGCTCCACAACAAGCTGCTGACCGAGCCGGAGGTGGACGCACTGCTGGCCGAGATCGATGATCCGGAACACGCCATCCAGCGTCTGGTCGAGCGCCACACGCTGAGCGCCAAGGCGGCAGAGCAGTTCCTGTCGGTTTACAAGAAGCAGGTCGACAAGCTGTTCTTGGAGGAATTGGGGGCGCTGGACGAGCTGGCGCCGAAGCCCGCAGCGGCCACGCCGGGATCCGCACCTGCCTCGGAGCCAAAGAAGGAAGCGAAGAAGGAGCCGAAGAAAGAACCGCCACCCCAGGTGGAGTTCGAAGCGGAAGCGGAGGCCAAGGCGACAGCCGAAGCCCCGGCGGAAACCAGGCCGTTGCCCAAACCCGGCCCCGAACTCGTCCTCCAACTACTGCGGGAAGCCCGCGAACTGGGCGCCTCGGACTTGCACATCAAGGCCGGCATGCGCCCCACGGTCCGCGTCCACGGCGGTCTCCAGGAACTGCCACATCCCGAAGTGGCCCTGGCCGCTTGTGAGAAATCGTTGCTGCCGCTGCTCGACGACCAGCAGCGGGCGCAGTTCGACAAGAATCACGACTTGGATTTCTGCTACGACGGCGGACCCGGCATGGGACGCTTCCGCACCAACTACCTCCGCGAGCACCGCGGCGTCGACGCCATCTTCCGCCTGATTCCAGATCATGTGCCCAGCTTTGAAGAACTGCAGCTGCCCCCGCAGGTCAAACGCTTTACGGAATATCGCGTCGGCATCGTACTGGTGACCGGTCCCAAGGGCAGCGGCAAGACGACCACGCTGGCCGCCATGGTCGATATGATCAATTCCTCGCGCGCCGAGCACATCATTACGGTTGAGGACCCCATCGAGTTCGTCCAGCCGTGCAAGAAGGGGCACGTTAACCAGCGGCAGGTCGGCATCCACACGAAATCGTTCAGCAATGCACTGCGTTCGGCGTTGCGCGAAGCGCCGGACGTGATCATGGTCGGCGAGATGCGCGACTTGGAGACCACCTCGTTGGCCATCACCGCCGCCGAGACCGGACACCTGGTGCTGGCGACGTTGCACACGCCGGACGCCGTCCGCACGATCGGCCGCGTGCTGGACGTGTTCCCGCCCAAGGAACAGCCGCAGATCCGCGCCATGCTCTCCGAATCGCTCCGCGGCATCGTCTCGCAACTGCTGCTGCCCGGCGCCGACGGCCATTCGATGGTGCTGGCCACCGAGATCCTGGTCAACACCCAAGCCATCGGCCACCTGATCCGCGAAGAGAAAGTCCATCAAATCCGCGGCTTGATGCAAACCGGCAAGCAGTACGGCATGGTCTTGATGGAGGAATCGCTGATCCGCCTGGCCAAGGAAGGCAAGATCACCAAGGAGACCGCACTGGCCTGGGCCGAGGATGTCAAGATGGTTCAGCGCGGACTGCTGGAGTGAAATGAGCGGCTTCTTTGGACATGCGGTGTATGCGGCGCTGGCGGCGAACGAAGCCGAGCGGCGCAAGTTGGACTTCGCGCCGGTGATGCGGCGGCATTGGGCCAACTTCCTGGCCGGCTCCTACCTGGGCTGCGACATCCAGACCATGCCGGAGGCGGTTTGTGTTGACACGGGACGCGAGGTCGGCTATGGCACGGCGCCCTTGGAGCGCAGCCCGATCACCGGCGGCCCCGTGCGGCCGTACCAGTTCCGTTTCCGGGACCAGGCGTATCGGCCACGTCAAATTCACGAGGTATTCTATGGCCGCAGCCACCTTGTCTTCGGCTGGAGCGCCGCCGAGCGGCGGTGGACGCTGCCCTGGGATCATCTGCCCGAGTACTGCGCGCTGGTCGTCCAAGACGCCACGGAGCTGTTTGGTCCCGGCCAACGGCCGCTGGCCTACGCGCTGGGCTGGATAGCGCACGTCGTCGGTGACGCGCTGATCAAGTCCGTCCATCCCGGCGTGGAACTCCATCTGCTCGACGGCAAGTACACCCCGAAGAACCGCCCGATTCAAGACTTGGTCGCCTTCCACACAATCGGCCGCAAGGAATTGGGGCTCGATTGGTCAGCGCTGATCGACGCCATTGCCGACACGCCGGTCGAACCGGTTCAGTCGCACTACATGCGCGTCGCCCCGCCTCGCGGCAATCTGGCCGCAGTCTACTCCGACGCATGGCTTCCGCAACAGCAGGACTTGCTGCAGGCGGTGATGGCCGAAAACCGCCGCTACTTCCGCATCTGGACCCGCCTCGAGTACGACCTGCTGCAACTGCGCCAGACGTCCGCCGGTTGGGAATGCCACGAGGATCTGTCTCGCCTCACCGGCGGCTTGTCCTGCGCCGACATGATGCAAGCCGCCGAGCAAGCCGGTCTGCGGACGGCGATCGGACAAATCGCCAAGAGGATCGTCGACATCTGGGACGAGGTTGCTCGGCTGAATTCCTGGCACGTGAAAGCCGCTGGCGATGGAGACTGGCCGAAGGGTGCAGGCAATTCCGCTCTGTACAGACTGAGGAACTGAGGTAAGATGGTCCGGGACGCCGCCAGAGACACGTTCTTCGAGAAACAGCACAGGAGGGGTGACGAGCATGACCAGAACACCATCGGAAATGCTGGGTCCGCCAGCGGGCTTGCCGCAACTGGTGGCGGGGGGCCTGGTGGTCCTGCTGATCGGCTATGCCGTGATGACTTCGCTGTACACTGTGTCGGCCGAATCGCAGGCGGTGGTGCTGCGCTTCGGCAAGATCATCAAGACGGTGGACCCTGGGCTGCACTGGAAGCTGCCGTTGGGGATCGACCGGCAGTATCCGGTGCAGGTGCGGCGGCAACTGAAGCAGGAGTTCGGCTTTGGCAGCGCCGGGGCGACCAACCCCTGGCAAGCGACCGAGGCCGACGAGCAGGAAGCGGAGCGGAACATCGTGACGGGGGACTTGAATGCCGCGTTGGTCGAGTGGGTGGTCCAGTACCGGATCGATGATCCGGAGCAATACCTGTTTGCCGTGAGAAATCCGGATGCCACGCTGCGGCACCTGAGCGAGAGCGTGATGCGCGAGATGGTGGGCGACCGGACCGTCGACGAAGTCATCACGATCGGGCGGCAGGAAATCGAGGCCCAGGCGGTCGTCAAGCTGCAGGAGGTGACGCGGAGCTACGGCATGGGACTCAAGATCGATCAGGTGCAACTCAAAAACGTGAACCCGCCGCAGAAGGTGCAGGCCAGCTTCAACGAGGTGAACCAGGCGCAGCAAGAGAAGGAGAGCGCCATCAACGTCGCCACCGGCGAATACAACAAAGTCGTGCCGCGGGCCGAGGGGGAGGCGGATCAGAAGATCAGCGCCGCGCAGGGTTACGCGATCAAACGGACCAATGAGGCGGAGGGGGACGTGGCGGCGTTCGAGGCGCTGCTGGCGGAGTACCTCAAAGCACCGGAGGTGACCCGGCGGCGAATCTACCTCGAAACCATGGCGGAGATCCTGCCCAACCTCGGCAAAACGGTGATTCTGGACGAGAGTGCCAAGGGCCTGCTCCCGCTGTTGAACCTGGGGGACGCGACGTCCCCGATCGGAAGAGAGGACACGCGATGAATGCGAGATTTTCACTTTCGGCCGCGCTGCTCCTGGCCGTCGCGGTCATCGCCGCCGCAGTCCTGTGGGCCGGCGTCTATACGATCGATCCCACCGAGCAAGTCATCATCACCCAGTTCGGTGAGCCGCAGGGGGAACCCATCGAGCAAGCCGGGCTGCACTTCAAGGTCCCCTTCATCCAGCAGGTGAACCGCATTCCGAAGCTCATCCTGCCGTGGGACGGGCAGACGAACGAAATGCCCACCAAGGACAAGCTCTACATCCGGGTGGACACCTTCGGGCGGTGGCGCGTCACCGATCCCCTCGAGTACTTCCGCCGCATGCGGGACGAGCGCAGCGCGCTGTCGCGACTTGAAGACATCCTGGGCAGCGAGACCCGGAACGCGGTGGCCAAGCACGACCTGATCGAAATCGTCCGCACCGACCGCGAGCGGCAGCCGTTGACCGACGGGACGCTGGAGGATACGGCCGAAGCCGTGTCGGAGCGGATCGGCGTGCTGATGCCGATCCGCAAGGGGCGGAGTGCGATCGAGGCGGAAATCCAGAAAGCGGCCAAGGCCAAGCTGGCCGAGTTCGGTATCGAGTTGCTCGACCTGCGTTTCAAACGCATCAACTACAATCCCAGCGTCGTGGAAAAGATCTACGAGCGGATGGTCTCGGAACGCCAGCAAATCGCCGCGAAGTTCCGTGCCGAAGGCGAGGGAGAGGCGGCCCGCATCCTGGGAAACAAGGAACGCGATCTCGACAAGATCGAGTCGGAAGCCTACCGGGAAGTGCAAACGATCCGCGGGGCGGCCGACGCCAAGGCAACCGAAATCTACGCCCGTGCCTACAACCAGACGCCCGAAGCGGCGGAACTGTACGAGTTCGTCAAGTCGATGGAGACTTTCAAAACCGTGATCGGCCGGGACGCCACCCTGGTCCTCTCGACCGACAGCGATCTGTTCCGCTTTTTGAAGCGAGCCGGCAGCAACCGTGCTGACCCCGGCGTGTCCCCGCCGCCGTCCGGCCCGCAGGCGGGCCCGGTTACGGAAAGATAGGTTCCAGCAGGAGTGAAACGGTCTGCGTCCCCCAACGCAAGCCCGGTCATTACTCGGCGAAACGTCTCAGGAACCCGCGGGCGCGTTCGCGTTTCTTGGGAGGCAGCGCGGGGTCGGTCTTGTCGAGGGCTTGCTGGAAGCAGGCGGCCGCTTCGCGGTGGCGGCCCAGGTGGTGGAAAACCACGCCACGGTTGTAATGCAACCAGGCGTTGCCGGGGGCGTCTCGGAGCGAGCGGTCGAAGTCCCGCAGGGCCTCCTCCAACCGTCCCAAGCCTGCCAGCGCCAGAGCGCGGCCGTTGTACGCATAGGCCAGGCCGGTCTTGCTGCCGCGCTTCCGGCCCAAAGCGATGGCCCGTCCCAGGTCGGTCAGGGCCAGGTCGAATTCGCCCAGTTCGGCGTACACCTGGCCGCGCCCGGCGAGCGCGTGGAAATCGTCTTCGTTCTCCGCGATCAGCCGGGTGAAGTCGTCGATGGCTTCCACTGACTGTTCTGAATACCAGTACGCTCCGGCGCGGATCGCGTAGGCCGGCAGGCACTCTTCGTCCATCTCGATCGCCTCCGTGGCGCGGCTGACGGCCTCGTCGAACTCCTCGCGACGGCCATGGTAGGCCGCCTCCAGGAGCAGTCGCTCGATGGCAAACGCCTCGGCCATGCCCGGTTCACAGACGATGGCCTGCTGGAAATCGGCGTCCGCCTTGTCTTGCTCGCCTTTCTGAATCCAGACGCTGCCGCGGCTGCTGTAAGCGGCGGCCAGATCCGGAACCAGATCGATCAGGCGGTCGAAATCCCGCAGCGCTTCGTCATAGTTGCCCTGCTGCAAGTGCAGCCGCCCGCGGTGAAACCAGGCCGGCGCGAGGTCGGGCTGCAAGCGCAGCGCTTCGCTCAGATCGGCCAGCGCCGCATCGTACTCCTCCCGCCGCATCCGCAGCCAGGCGCGTTCCACGTAGGCCCCCGCAATCTCGGGGGCGATCCGCACCGCGGCCGCGAAATCCTCCAGCGCTTTCTCGTCCTCCTGCTGGTCCGCCCAGGCCAGAGCGCGATTCAGATGCGCGAAGACCAGTTGCGGATCCAACTGCAACGCCCGGCTGTACTCGCGCACCGCCCCCTCGTTGTCGCCGCGGGCGCGGCAGATGTTGCCCCGATTGGCATAGGGCAAGGCCCAGTCCGGCTGCATCTGGACCGCCGCCTCGAAGTCCTCCGCCGCCTCGTCCACGTCACCCAGTTTCAGGCGGATGGTCCCGCGCAGGTTGCAGGCCACTGCGTCCTGCGGGTCCAGTTCCAGTGCGGCGTCACAGTCGCTGAGCGCCTCGTCGGCGTTCCCGAGATCCTCGTGGGCAAAGGCTCGGGCCACGTACACGTCGTCCGACGCCGCGTCGTGCTCGATCGCCGCTGTACAGTCCTCGACCGCGCCGGCCGAGTCGCCCAGTCGCTGGCGGGCGATGCCCCGCAACGCGTGCGCTTCGCCGGATTCCGGTTCGCGGGCCAGCACGAAGCCGCAATCCGCCGCGGCGCCGGAGAAATCCCCCGCGCCCAGGCGGACCTCCGCCCGATAGAGGTGATAGCCGGCGTGGTCCGGCTGGATCTCGATCGCGTTGTCGAAATCGGCCAGCATGGCCCGAATCACCTCGTCGCTCGGCGTGGCAGACGCCCGCCGCCTGGCTAACGCCCGCCAGGCGTGAGCGGCATCGTGATTGGGGTCCAAGCGCAGCGCCTGCGTCAGCGCCTCGACGGCCCGCGGATAATCCCCCCGCGCAATCAATACCCGCCCGCGCTGGAGTTGCAGCGACGGATTGCGCCGATCGCGATCGATGGCCGCATCAAAGTCGGCCAAAGCCTGGTCCCAGGCGCCCAACTGCAGGTAGATCATGCCGCGGCCCGCCAGCGCGGCGACGTGGGCCGGGTCCAACTGCAAAGCGGCGGTCAGATCTTTCAAGCCCTGCTGCTGGTTGCCGGCCGCACAGCAGGCCATCGCGCGGCGAGAGTAGATCTCCGCCTGGGCGGGCCGCAAGGCAAGCCACGCCGTATAGTCCTCGATCGCGCGATCGTATTCTTCCCGCTGCTCGAACAGTTCCGCCCGCAGGCCGTACAGCGGGGCATACCGCGGGTACCGCGCGATCAAGGCGGTCAGCTCCTCCAGCGTGTAGCCGCGGGCCGGATCGGCCGGATCGGGAATCGGCGGCCGCGTTTCCGGCGGCGCGACGGCCGGATCCGGAGTCGCCACGCGGGGCTCCGCCGCCGGCCGCCTGCTCGTACCGCCCAGCCAGCGTGCCGCGCGCCGCAAGAAAGAAAGCAGGACGCCGGCCGCTTTCCCACGGCTGGCCGCAGCGCCCCCGCTGGAACCACGCCTGTCAGGCGCCAGTCCTGCCGCCTCCATCAGCAATTTGTCGAACGATCCGGCGCGTCGGGTGAACTGCCGAGAAAAGGGAAACAAGAACGGTGGATGCCGATCGTTAGCACCGCCCCAGAGCATCGTGCGGCAGCAAAAACTCACCGGCCCGCCCTCGACCGGCGGCTGGCGCAACTCCTCCAGCTCCATCCGCAATTCGGCCACGACGTGCGGCGGCAGCGTCTCTGGGTGAATCTGCAGATCGATCAGACGCCGGTCGCCGGGGAACATGGCATAGCCGATCTGGACGTCGACGCCCTGCTGGGCTTCGGTCTTGCGGACGAAGGACTTCAGCGTCCGATCGAAAGCCGCCACGAAGTGGACGAAGGCCTCCTGATGCACGCGCTGCGCGATGACATGGTCGGGCGCCAGGATCATGAAAAACTCGCGCGGCACGTCGTCGCCCGCCGCATCTGCGGTCGCCGCAGGTTGGCGGTATTCCTCGGCCAAACACATCTGGCCCGCGTCCGCCGCCTTGCGCAATTCCGACAGCGGCGGCACGGTGAGCGTCCGGCCGCACGAACAAGGCAGTTGCGTGCCGGCTCGTCCCGCCGGGACATCAAACGTCTGACCACACACACATCGGATGGAAAAAGCCATGCTCGCCTCAGTGCGGTGTACGATTCAGGGGCGTGAAGGCCAACCACATTTCGATGTTCCGCCTTTTCCCAACTTCCTGGCCTCCTGCGCGGCATCATGATCAAGCCACATTAGTCCCCCACGTATTGGCAGTTGGTGGTTGGGAATGT
>ERZ795059.3497-NODE-3497-length-15234-cov-5.185849_pt1 | contig 15234 bp, 11 predicted proteins | sample MGYA00375143_ERZ795059 | MGnify/ENA primary metagenome ERZ795059 (study PRJEB30188, sample SAMN05720168) | activated sludge metagenome | isolation source: Anaerobic digester | place: USA | collected 2015-01-07 ... | reverse complement strand
CAGGGGGTGATTACGATCGATCGCGACGACGCGATCACCAGCATCAATTCCTGGTCGATACTGGCCAAGATGTTGTATGCCAGGGTTCTGACGTCGCGGAGCGTCTGCTGACTGGCGGCGTCGCGCCGCCGGAACCAGACCAGGGTGACGGCACAGCTGATCAAGGTCGCCAACACGACGCTGGCGAACGTCGCCTGGAGCAGGACCTCATTACGCAGTGCCTGGATCGACGACATCGCGACGGGTGGCGGCGAGTCCAACCAGGCTTCGAGTTGCTGGTATTCGCGCATGATCAGCAGCAAGGCCCCGCAGTTCAGCAGCAGCGCCAGCATCACCGCACCCAGGACGGCCACGGTGACCAGACGGCCCCAGGGACGTTCGTCGGGATGTTTGACTTGAAACACGGTACCCAGCTCCCCCGCAGTGGCCCGCCACACCAGGTTGCGACCAGCGACCTCGGCAAGTAGTCTATCGCACGCGGGAGCGTCTTCCCAAGGGGTTCGGACGACGGAAGGCCCGCCCGCGATGAGCAGAATCATGTAGTCCGGCCTCTCCCAGGGCGGGAGCCGCTCATCGCAGGCCGCTCGCTCCGCGAGCGGAACCGCGTCGCGGAGCGACGCGTCTACGATGTGCGGTATCTCCGGACCGGATGCGAGTCTGCGAGAGCCCCGCCTACGTGGACTTTTTCCCCCACGGAACCTGCAATCCATTGCAGCCGAGTGCAGACCTCGCTGAGCCGAACGCCCCCGTCGAGGAGGAGACGGTGGCTGAGCGTTCCCGAACGACATTCTTCGTAAGTCTTTCCGCATCGGCCGATTGCAGCCCGCAGCCAGTTCCGCGGTCCATCGGCGGCACGGCATTTGCCCGTTGGACAAGGCCACCGTGCCATAGGTCTTCAACAATACAAGCACGACGCGGAAGCGAGAGGCAAGCACGAACCGCAAGCGGGAGCGAGTGCCGGCGATGGCCATGCCTTCACTCGCTTGCACTTCGTGCTTCGATCGCCGGCGAAAATGGCGTTGTGCGACGAATTTGAAACTGAATTTTGGGGAGGTTGTGCATCATGACGTCGAGCAAGACCGGCGTAGTGAAAAGCTCCATCGCACTGGCCCGGATTTTTCCGCCGGAAGCCGTCGTGATCGGCTTGGACAAAACGTCGAAGCAGGCGGTGATTGCGGCGCTGGTTCGTCGCCTGATTACCTTGGGGCAACTTCCCGAGCAGGAAGAGGACCGCCTGGTCGAGGAGATCATGAAGCGGGAGAGTCTGGGGACGACGGCCCTGGGCAACGGGGTCGCGTTTCCCCACACCCGCACGCCTCTGGCGAATCGCTTGCTGGGCGTGCTGGGCCTGGAACGAACCGGCATCAGCTTTGACTCGCTGGACCGCTCGCCGGTCTACGCCGTGTTCCTGTTGCTGGCGCCCGACAATGCGACCAAAGAGTACTTCGAGGTGCTGGGCAGGATCACCGCGATCGGCAAGGACAAGAGCCTGCGACTGCAACTGCGAGGCTGCCGCACCGCGGAAGCCGTGCACCGTTTCCTGCAGATCTTGGATGCGGAGTGAAGCAAATTTCTGCAACAAGGAAGTACTCTCGATGGAATTGACGACGGCCGATGTGGCCCGCCTGTTTCGTGTCTCTGCCGGCACGGTCGCGCGCTGGGTCCAAGAAGAAAACCTGCCGGCCTCCGAAGTCGACTCGCAGTATCGCTTCAACCGGGAGGAGTTGCTGGAATGGGCCACCATCCACAAGCTGGCGATCCCGGCCGCGATCTTGCAGTCGGCCAGTGCTGCCCAGGCTCCGGAGCCGAGCGTCGCGGACGCGCTGGCCTACGGCGGCGTGGCCTATGAGGTCTGCGGAGCCGATCGCGGTGAGTCGCTGCAAGCTGCGCTGGAGGGTCTGCCCTTGCCGGATGACGCCGACCGCGAGGCCTTGCTGGGTCTGTTTCTGGCGCGCGAACGGATGGGAACCACGGCGGTGGGCGACGGGGTCGCGATCCCGCACCCGCGTTGTCCGCTGGTGTTGGGCCTGCCTCAGTCCGCCGTGCGACTGTGTTTTCTCGCCCAACCCCACGACTTTGGCGCCCCGGACGGCAAGCCGGTCGACACGCTGTTCTTGATGGCCTGCCGCACGGTCCACGAACACCTGAAACTGCTGGCGCGTTTGGCCACCGCGTTGCGGAGCGAGGCCTTTCGCCAGGTTCTGGCCCGGCGTGCCGGGCCGGCGGAAATCATCGCGGCCTTGCGCCGGGAGGAGACGGCCCCATGAGTCTCCTGCTGCTCGGACTTTGGGTCCTGATCGGCGGCGGACTGCTGGCCGCACTGGCCGGCCGATCGGCACGCCTGGCCAACCTGGTCGGCGCTGCGACCGCGGTGGCGGGCAGCGCCATCGCTTTGATCCCCGTGGTTGGGGTTTTGGTCCGGGGCACATCGCTGCCGGAGTGGTCGTGGGTCTGGAGTGTGCCGTTCGGCTCGTTCACGGTCGGCCTGGATCCGCTCTCCGCCTGGTTCGCCGCGGCGATTCTGGGACTGGCGATCCTAGCCGCCGTGTACGGCGCGGGATACCTGGTCCATGACGCAGATCGCAAGTCGTTGGGGCCGCCCTGGCTGTTCTTCAACCTGCTGGTGGCCGCCATGCTGCTGGTCGTGACCGCGCGCAACGGCATGCTGTTCTTGGTGGCGTGGGAAGGCATGGCGCTGGCGTCTTTTTTCCTGGTCACGTTCGAAGACGAACAGAGCAGCGTGCGCGAAGCGGGCCGGATCTACCTGATCGCCTCGCACCTGGGCGCCGCCTGTTTGCTGCTGTTCTTTGCGAGCTTCGCTGCGCAGGCGGAATCGCTGGACTTTTCCAGGTTGGCTGCAGCCGCGGCGGCCAACCGCTTGAGCGAGACGCACGCGGGCGTCTTGTTTCTGCTGGCGCTCGTTGGGTTTGGCGCCAAGGCGGGCTTCATGCCCCTGCACGTTTGGCTTCCCGAAGCCCATCCGGCAGCGCCCAGCCATGTGTCGGCGTTGATGTCGGGGGTGATGATCAAGACGGGCATCTACGGTCTGTTGCGGGCCTGGACCCTGCTCGGAACGCCGCCGGCCTGGTGGGGTTGGGTCCTGGTGGCGATCGGGTTGAGTTCCGGCGTGTTGGGCGTGCTGTTCGCGCTGGCCCAGCACGACTTGAAGCGGTTGCTGGCGTACCACAGCGTCGAGAACATCGGCATCATTGCGCTGGGACTGGGCGTGGGCCTGTTGGGGCTCAGCGCCGGCTCACCCACGCTGGCCGTGCTGGGCTTCGGAGGCGGCTTGCTGCACGTGCTCAATCACGCCCTTTTCAAAGGCCTGCTGTTCCTGGGCGCCGGCGCGGTGCTGCACGGCGCGGGTACGTTGCAGCAGGATCAGTTGGGCGGGCTGCTGAAGCGGATGCCGGCGACCGGCGCCGCTTTCCTGGTCGGCGCCGTGGCCATCTGCGGCCTGCCGCCGCTGAACGGGTTTGTCAGCGAGTTCCTGATCTATTTGAGCGCGTTCCAGGCGTTTCGGGAGGCGTCGCTGTCCGCCACGTCGGGCAGCGTGCTGGCACTGGCTACGATCGGCGGCCTGGCGCTGATCGGCGGTCTGGCTGCCGCGTGCTTCACGAAGTCGCTGGGCATCGTGTTTTTGGGCGAGCCGCGGACCAAGGCGGCGGCCGAGGCCCATGCGCCGCCTTGGCTGATGACGGGGCCCCTGCTCGTGCTGGCAGCCGGGTGCTTGATCGCGGCGCTGGCGGTTGGGCCGCTGTTGGCCGGACTCGCCCCGGTGCTGGCCGTCTTGCTGCACGAACCGTCCGGCGCGGTTGCGGAGAGCCTGGCGCCCGCGCTGGGCCCGCTGAATGCCGTGGTGTCTGTGGGCGTCATCGCAATCGTGCTGATGGCCGGTCTGACGCTGCTGCGCAAGCGACTGCTGGGGCCGCGTGAGGTGCGGGACAGCGGTACCTGGGATTGCGGTTATGCCGCGCCGACCAGTCGCATGCAGTACACCTCGACGTCGTTCGTCCAGCCGCTGACGGACTTCTTCCAGCCGGTCTTGCGCTGTCACAAGCACGTTCACGAACCTCGCGGCCTGTTCCCCGACGCCGCCTCGGCGCGCACGCACCATGAGGATCTGTTCCTGAGCGGTCTGTTCTCGCGTTCGTACCGCGGGGTCAGCTGGGTCCTGTCCAGGCTGCACTGGCTGCAGCACGGGCGGCTCAATCTGTACGTGCTGTACATCGCCTTGACGCTGGTGGCGCTGCTGGCCTGGGAGTTCGGCTTGGGGGAGTTGTTGGACCAGTGCGCGGCGTGGCTGGCCGCTCGGCAAACGATGTTGTTCTAGCTCGGAGTCGCACCGTGATGGATCCCACCAGGCTTTCCAGCTTCCTGCCCGCGGCCCTGGCGCTGCTGTTGGCGCCGCTGCTGCTGGGCGTGATCAACCGCACGAAAGCAGCGTTCGGGGGGCGGTGTGGGCCGCCGATCCTGCAGCCCTATTACGACCTTCGCAAACTGTTGGGCAAGGGCGCGGTGTACAGCCGCACCACGTCGTGGGTGTTTCGGGCCGGGCCGATCGTGACGCTCTCCGCGACCGCCGCGGCGGTGTTGCTGGTGCCGTTCGGCCCTTGCGACGCGCCGCTGCACTTTGCCGGCGACCTGGTGTTGTTCGCGTACCTGCTCGGCCTGGCAAGGTTCTTTACCGTGGCGGCGGCGTTGGACACCGGTTCGGCGTTCGAGGGGATGGGCGCCAGCCGCGAAGTGTTCTTCTCGGCACTCGCCGAGCCCGCACTGCTGCTGGGCCTGGTGGCCGTGGCCAAGGCGGCCGTCGGCAAGTCGGGCTGGTTCGAGTTGACGCGCCTGCACCAGCACGTCGGCGGCGTGCTTTGGCTGGACGCCGGCCTGGTCCTGTTGTTTGCGGCCGTGGCTCTGTTTCTGGTCCTGCTGGCCGAGTGTTCGCGGATACCGGTCGACGATCCCAACACGCACCTGGAGCTGACCATGATTCACGAAGTAATGGTGCTGGACCACAGCGGCCCGGACTTTGCTTGCATCCTGTACGGAGCGGCGATCAAGCTGTGGCTGCTGTCGGCCTTGATTGTCAGCGTCGTGGTGCCCCGCGTGTCGCCGCCGTGGCTGGACCTGGGCATCTCGCTGGCAAGCGTGTTGGCGCTGTCCGTCGTGATCGGCGTGGTCGAATCGAGCATGGCCCGCTTGCGGCTGACGCGCGTTCCCCAGTTGCTGGTCGGGGCCGCGGTGCTGGCCGTGCTGGCCCTGGTGTTGGAATCACATACATGAGCCTGAGGCAACCGTAGCATGGCTCTCCGAGCCGTGCGGATCACCTCGAGACCTAACCACGGATGCACGGCTCGAAGAGCCATGCGACGAGCAGGTGCAGCAGAAGAAAGCACAGACGGCGATGCCTTCCTCGATCAGCGAGTTGATCTTGATGGTGGTGATGCTCACGAACCTGGCCCTGCTGGGCATGGGCCGGCTGCGGTCCAGCATCCGGGTGGTGGCCATCCAGGGCATGGCGTTGGGCGCGCTGCCGTTGTTCGTCAGCAACCGCGGGCTGACGTGGTCGCTGCTGGTGATTGCCGTCGGCAGCTTTGCCCTGAAAGGCGTCGTGTTTCCGTGGTGGCTGACCCGGACACTGCAGGCGACCAACGCCCAGCGAGAGGTCTCGCCGATCGTCGGCCCGTCGGCGTCGACCGCGCTGGGCGCCCTGCTGATCGCGTTCTCGTTCTGGATCGGCTCGCGGTTCCAACTGCCGAGCACCGTGCCCGTCGTTTCTCGTCTGGCGATGCCGGTCGCGGTGGCGACGCTGCTGAGCGGGTTATTCGTGATCGTCACGCGGCGGCAAGCGCTGACGCAGGTGTTGGGTTACCTGGTATTGGAAAACGGCATCTTCGTGTTCGGCCTGGCCCTGGCCCACGAGGAGCCGCTGTTGGTCGAGATGGGCATCCTGCTGGACGTCTTTGTGGCCGTGTTCGTGATGGGCATCGCGGTGTTCCACATCGCCCGCGAGTTCGATCACATCGACGTGGAGAGACTGTCGGAGTTGCGGGACTGAGGCGGTCGCTGGCGGTGTGCCCGACGCCGAGTGCTGTCGGGAAGCCTCGCAAGCCAATCCTCGTTCCCCGGCTCTGCCTGGGAACGCCTGGCCTTGCCGGCTCTGCCGGCCGGATGCGAGGCAGAGCCTTGCGTTGAGTGGGTTGCGAGGCGGAACCTCGTAACCAGAGCGAACCCGAGCGAAAGAGAGTAGGTTCATGAGTGTGCTGTTGGCCTTGATCCTCACGCCGGCCCTGGCGGGCTGCGCCGCCTTGGCATGGAGTTCGCGCGGCGGCCGGCGCGGGCTGCTGCTGCTGGCGGCTGCGGCCCACCTGGCGTTGACCGGCTGGCTGTGGTGGGAGCGCCCGGCGGTTTCGCCGCAGAGTTGGCTGGGCGTGGACGCCTTGGGTCTGCTGTTCCTGACGGTGGCCAGCGTGTTGTTTTTCGCGGCCGCCGTCTACGGCTGGGGCTATCTGCGCGACGAACAGCAGTCGCAGCACGTGGACATCGAAGAGGGGTTCCTGTTCCTCAACGAACCGGAGGCCGTCTTTGTCGGCTGCCTGCTGCTGTTCCTGGCGTCGATGACCTTGGTGACGCTCAGCCAGCACTTCGGCCTGTTATGGGTCGGCGTGGAAGCGACCACCCTGGCCACCGCTCCGCTGATCTATTTCCATCGCCATCATCGTTCGCTGGAGGCGACTTGGAAGTACCTGCTGATCTGTTCGGTGGGGATTGCCTTGGCCTTGCTGGGCAACTTCCTGCTGGCCGCAGCGGCTGCGGGCGCCCAGACCGGCCACGCGTCGCTGATCGTACCGCACCTGCAGCAGCGGGCAGCGGATTTGAACGGCCCTTGGCTGCGCGTCGCCTTCCTGTTTTTCCTGGTCGGCTACGGAACGAAGATGGGTTTGGCTCCGCTGCACACGTGGCTGCCCGACGCCCACAGCGAGTCGCCCTCGCCGGTCTCCGCGCTGTTGTCCGGGGCCTTGCTGAACTGCGCGTTCTTGGGCATTCTGCGGCTGCACCAGGTGTGCGTCGCCGCAGGACAGGGCGGTTTCAGCCAGCCGTTGCTGATCCTGTTCGGCCTGGCATCGGTTCTGGTGGCCGCCGTGTTCCTGCTGCGGCAGGCGGATTTCAAGCGCATGCTGGCCTATTCCAGCGTCGAGCACATGGGCATCCTCGCGCTGGGCGTCGGTTTGGGCGGCGCCGGCGTGTTCGGTTCGCTACTGCACGCGGTCAACCATTCGCTCACCAAAGCGGCTCTGTTCCTGGTCGCGGGCAACATCCTGGCGGCCTATGCCACCAAGTCGACTCGCGACGTGCGGGGCATCCGCCGGGCGCTGCCGGTCACCGGGGTCCTGTGGCTGGCCGGTTTTCTGGCCATCACCGGCTCGCCTCCCTTCGGCACCTTCCTCAGCGAATTCACCATTTTGAAGGCGGCGGTGGATCAACAGCACTATCTCGTTGCCGTGCTGTACCTGGTGCTGTTGGGACTGATCTTCATCGCGATGGCCAATCTCGTGCTGCCGATGACGCAGGGCGAAGCCACGAACCGGGGCCAGCCTCACCCGCGTCAGCGCGGCGAGCCGCTGTGGTCGGTGGCCCCGGCGGCGGTGCTGCTGGCGCTCGCCTTGGCCCTGGGGCTCTGGATCCCCGCCTGGTTCCGCAGCACGCTGGACGAGGCGGCGGGCGGCTTCCGGACGGATTCCGCTTCGGCAACCGCCGTCGCCACCGCACAGGAGCATTTGCCGCGATGATCACCAGACACGCCTGCGCGTCGAATTGCCAGCCGATCGCGATTGCCGAGATCCCCGCGTTGCCGCTCGAAGATTTCCGCGCGGAGCTGGCGGGGCAGATCAGCAGCGGCTGCCAGTTATCGGCCTTGTTCGCTCAACCTTGCAGCGCCCAGGCGGTGCGGTTGTTTGCCGTCACCAGCGAGACGACGACGTCCACGCTTCGCCTGTTGGCCAGCGACGTTCCCGACCGCTATCCGGCGCTTACGCCGAGCTGTCCGGCGGCCCACTGGTTCGAGCGCGAGATCGCCGAGCAGTGGGGCGTCCGGCCCGAGGGCCATCCCTGGCTGAAGCCGATCCGCTTTCACCCCTCCTACCGCGACGGACGCGACGCCTGGGACCGCCGGCCGGGCCGGGCGATTGCCCCCTGCGTGACCGACTACTTCCAGGTCGAGGGGGAAGAGGTGCACGAGGTGGCGGTGGGGCCGGTCCACGCGGGCGTGATCGAGCCGGGCCATTTTCGGTTCCAGTGCCTGGGCGAAAACGTGTTTCACCTGGAGATTGAACTGGGCTACCAGCATCGCGGGATCGAGCGGCGACTGGTCGGCGGTCCGGATCGGCGCACGATCCACTACATGGAGACGCTGGCCGGCGACACGACGATCGGGCACGCCACGGCCTGCTGCCAGGCGGTCGAGGCCCTGGCCGGCCGAGAAGCCTCCCTCCGCGCTCAGGCCTTGCGGGCCGTCGCGTTGGAGTTGGAACGGCTGGCGAATCATACGGGCGATCTGGGCGCGTTGGCGGTCGACGTCGGCTTTCTGCCCACCTCCGCCTACTGCGGCCGGCTGCGCGGCGATTTCCTGAATACGTCCGCCGTGCTGTGCGGCAGCCGGTTCGGACGCGGCCTGGTGCAACCCGGCGGCGTGGCTTTTGATGTCGATCCGTCGCGGTGTGCAGACATGCAGCGCCGCGTCGAGGTCACCTTCCGGGATGTCGCCGGCGCCGTGGAATTGCTCTGGCACTCGCCGTCGGCAATGGCCCGATATGACGGGACCGGCACGGTGCCGCGGGCCGTTTGCGACCAGTTGGCACTGGTCGGATTGGCAGCGCGGGCCTGCGGCGTGGACCGCGACGTGCGACGCGATTTCCCGGCCGGCTTCTACCGCTTTGCGCAAGTCCCCGTGTCCACGTGGCACACCGGCGACGTGTTCGCTCGGGCCTACGTGCGGTGGCTGGAGATCCAGCGTTCCGCGCGCTTCGTCAGCGAACAGCTGCGGGCCTTGCCGCATGGAGAATTGCGGCGGGGGCTGGGACCGCTGCGGCCCGACTCGCTGGTCGTTTCCCTGGTGGAAGGCTGGCGGGGCGAAATCTGCCACGTGGCCCTCACCGGCAGCGACGGGCGGTTTGCCCATTACAAAGTGGTCGATCCCTCGTTCCGCAACTGGATCGGCCTGGCGCTGGCCCTGCGCAACGAACAGATCTCGGATTTCCCGGTCTGCAACAAGAGCTTCAATCTCTCGTATTGCGGACATGACCTGTGAGCGACGAACATGTTCCCCATCCTCGCTGAACGCATCCGACAACGGCACCGCACCATCTCGTTCCCGGCCGGCGATCCGCCGAAGATACCGGACCGGCTCCGCGGACTGCCCGTGATCGACGCGGCGAAGTGTATCGCGGGCTGCCGCCGCTGCGTCGAAGTCTGCCCGCCGGATGCCATTTCCATCTCGGACCGCGGGCCGCGCATGGACTTGGGACGCTGCCTGTTCTGCGGCGAATGCGTGCCGGCTTGTCCCGAAGACGTGATCGCCTTCACTCAAGACTACCGGCTGGCGTCGCGAACCCGCGAGGGCCTGACCGTCGGCGGGAAAGCGTTGCAGCTGGCCGAAGCGCTGGACGCCAAGGCCCGGCGGCTGTTCGGCCGCTCGCTGCACTTGCGGCAAGTCAGCGCCGGCGGCTGCAACGCCTGCGAGGCCGATATCAACGTGCTCAGCACGGTGGTCTTCGACCTGAGCCGCTTCGGCATCCAGATCGTCGCTTCGCCGCGGCACGCCGACGGCCTGATCATCACCGGCCCCGTCACGGAAAACATGCGACTCGCTCTGCAAAAAACCTACGAAGCCACGCCGTTTCCCAAGCTCGTGATCGCCGTGGGCGCATGCGCGATCAGCGGCGGAGTGTTCGCGGGGCACCCCGAACAGCACCACGGCGCGGGCAGCGTGGTTCCCGTGGATCTATACGTTCCCGGCTGCCCGCCCCATCCCCTCACGATTCTGGACGGCATGCTGCGGCTGTTGGGACGCATCGAGGCGGACGGCGAGAAGTCGTCCTGAGCGGCTCCCGGCCCGGCGACTTCGGCCGCCGACGATCATCGCTACGCTCCGTACTTGCCCAATCGGCCCGCGTTGGCCAGGGCCAGGGTCATCAGGTACTTGGCCTCGAACTGCCCCAGTCCGCCGTGGACACAGTTGGACTCGCCAAACTGGGTCTGGGCGTCCGGCCGGCAGCAGTCGGACACCAGCAGCGTGGGCACCGCATGCCAGCTGTGGCTTTTCAAGTAGGCAGGCGTGCTGTGGTCGCCGGTGACGATCAGCACCGTGGGCTGCAGCGTGGTGATCCGCGGCACGGCCGCGTCCAACTCTTCGATCCGCTTGACTTTGCCGTCAAAGTTGCCGTCCTCGCCCGTACTGTCGGTGTACTTGAAGTGCAGGAAGAAGAAGTCGTAGTCCTTCCAATGCTGCCCCAGGAGGTCCATCTGGTCCGCCAGCGTCTGCGCTTGGCCGACGATGTCCATTCCGACCAGACGTGCCAGTCCTTTGTACATCGGGTAGACGGCGATGGCCGCGGCCCGCAGTCCGTACACTTCCTGGTAGGACGGCAGCTTGGGCTTGCTGGCGAACCCGCGCATGGTGTGGAAATTGGCTTTCGGCTGGTCGGCCAGAATCTGCTTGGCCTGGGCCAAAAACGCCTTGGCCACTTCCACCGTTTTCTGGCTGGCCGCATCCTCCGCGACCGGATCCAGCGGCGGCACGCCCGTGGCCTGCGGATCGGTATCCTTGACGCGATCGCCCAGCCCCGGACCGCGGAACACGACCACGAACCGATGCTCCTTGACCGGCTCGACAAACACCTCGACGCCGGGAATCTTGACCTGCCGCAGCCGAACCGCCAGCGGGCCGCTCTCCTCGGTCTTGATTCGTCCGGCGCGCCGGTCGGTGATCTTGCCCTCCCCGTCGATCGTACAGAAATTGCAGCGGATGGCGACGTCACCATCCTGCAGCTCGAACCCGATGCCGGTCGCCTCCAGGGCGCCGCGGCCGATCACGTACTTCAACGGATCGTAGCCGAACAGGCCCAGATGCCCCGGCCCGCTGCCCGGCGTGATGCCGGGGACGATGGGGATGGCCGAGCCCAGCACGCCGCGGGCGGCCAGCGCGTCCAGGTTCGGCGTCCGGGCCGTCTCCAACTCCGTCTTGCCGCCCGGTTGCACCGGCAGCCCGCCCAAGCCGTCGGCCACCAGCATCACTATCTTGGAGTCGTTCTTGACCTTCAGTTCACGCGTCAAATCGTGGATGTCCATCGCTGTGCTTTCCTTACCTGTCAAAACGTTGATCGAAACGCAACCGGCGCGCGTCTTGGAGTTGGAGTGCGGCGCCTTGTCGCCGCTTTGGCTTGATCGCGACGCGGCGACCGCCGCTTTGTGTTCCGGTGTACTGCTGTGTCTCCTGAACCCAATCCGCCGCTACGCTCCAAACCGCTGCCCAAAGCGGTGACAAGGCACCGCACTCCAAAAGTCGATTTCGGCCACATCCGTGCCGCTTGCAGGATAGATTGTCAAGAAAATCGTCCGTTCCACAAGCGACCCAGCCGCCGTTTCCCGCGTTTTTCACGGCCTTCGCCGCTGGCGTGCGGACGGCCGGCGCGATATTCTCATAGAGCTAACGATCTCAGCCATTTGGAGTACGGCTAACTGGAAAAGCGAATTCCCATGAGCACCAAGAAAACCAACCTGATCACCTACGATCCCGCCGGCGTGTTCCTCGACGAAACGGGCGTTTCCCCCGCAGAATTGCAGGCCCTGGCCCCGCGTCTGGAGGCCGCGCGGCGCGAGGTCCTGGAGGTCGACCTGCGGCTGCTAGCGGAGGGCGTCGTGCCCAAGGAAAAGGAAAAGGACCCGCTGGACGCCGCGTTCCTGGAACTGCCCGAAAACATCCTCGCCGAGTACCAAGCCGACCAGCGGAACAGCGAGCTGGGACAGATCCTGACGACCGCCCGGCGGCTGCAAAACGCCGTGGACCGCGTGGTCGTGCTCGGTATCGGCGGGTCATACATGGGCGCTCGAGCCTTGATGGAAGCCTGCTGCGATCCGTATTTCAACGAACTGTCCCGAGGCGACCGCGGCAGCCGGCCGCGGATGTACTTTGAGGGCAACAACGTCGACAACGACGCCTCGCAAGGACTGCTCAAACTGCTGGGCAACGGCCGTTTGGCCGAAAAGGTCGAGGACCGCTGGGCCATCGTCGTGATCAGCAAGAGCGGCACCACGCTGGAGACGGCGGTGGCCTTGCGCCAATTCCTGGCGGCCCTCAAGCAGTCGGTCGGCGGCGATGCGGGAAAACTGGCCCCGTTGGTCGTGCCCGTCACGGGGACCAGCGGCAAGCTGTTCAACTTGGTCAAGGCCCTGGGCTGCCCGGACATCTTCCGCGTCCCGGACGGAGTCGGCGGCCGGTTCTCCGTGCTGTCGGCCGTCGGCCTGCTGCCGGCCGCCGTCCTGGGCCTGAACGTCGTCACGCTGCTGGAGGGCGCGGCGGCCATGAACGAGCACTTCCGCACCGCGCCGCCGGGCGAGAACGCCGTGCTGGACTACGTCGGCGCCGGCCATCTGCTGGAAGACAAGTGCGGCGCTACCATCCGCGTGCTGAACGTGTGGTCCAAAGCGCTGGAATCCGTCGGCCTGTGGTACGACCAGTTGCTGGCCGAAAGCCTCGGCAAGCAGCGCCCTGGCAAGAAGTACCTGGGCGCCACGCCGCTCACCACGGTCAACACCCGCGATCTGCACTCCCGTGCGCAGCAGCACCAGCAGGGCCGGCCGGACAAGCTGTTCACGAACCTGATTGTCGACAGCTGGCGCTGCGACCCGCTGCCGGTGGGCCACAGCGATCTGGACCAGGATTCGCTGAACGACCTGGCCGCCAAGACGCTGCCCGACATCATGTCCGCCGCGATTCAAGGCACGAACGAAGCCTACCACAGCGACGGCCGCCCCACGGCCGATCTGCACCTGCCGCAGGTCAACGAATTCTACCTGGGCCAACTGTTCCAAATGCTGATGCTGGCCACCGTAGTCGAAGGCCGCCTGATCGGCATCAACCCCTACGGACAACCCGGTGTGGAGTTTTACAAGAAGAACATGAACCGCATCCTCGGCCGCCGGTGACCGGTGACCGGTGAGCGGTGAGCGGTGAGCGGTGATCGGTGATCGGTGATCGGTGAGCGGTGATCGGTGATCGGTGATCGGTGACAACTGACCAATGACCAATGACCTGCCCCAGCGTTTTTATCTTATCGACGTGCGAGGACTTGTGGCTATACCGGGCCCTTGCTCGCCGCGTGCGCGTTCCTCCCCGCCGCCCCCGCGCCGGCGAAAGGGTCCTTGGTCAGCTCAACCGAATGAACCGTGGACCTTACCCGCGTGTCAGTGCAGGTGGGATTGGGGCAAAGGGCCGGACGTCCTTCTTGGGCGGAACTTTTTTCCCGCGGTTGCGCCCTTGACGGAGAACAAGGTGCGAACCGCGCTGCAAGGTGGGAAACGCGCCCAGATTCAATTCGGAGACCGTTTATGGCAGAAGGCGTTTATCGAGGGCCGCTGGAGCAGGTGAATGAATGCTGCTGGCGGATTCCCAAGGGCTACAAGCAGGGCATGCGCGTCGACGGGTTGATCTTTGCCGACGAGGACATGGTCGAGGAGATCAAGCAGGACCAGGCGTGCGAGCAGGTCGCCAACGTGGCCTTCTTGCCGGGCATCCAGCATGCCAGCCTGGCGATGCCGGATATCCACTGGGGCTACGGGTTTCCGATCGGCGGCGTGTGCGCGACGGATCCGGCCGAGGGCGGCGTGATCTCGCCCGGCGGCGTGGGCTACGATATCAACTGCGGCGTGCGGCTGATGCGGACGGACCTGTTCTACCAGGAGGTCAAGCCGCACCTGCAGCAACTGATGGACCAGCTGTTCGCCAAAATCCCCGCCGGTACGGGCCGAGGCGGCAAGTACCGCTACAACCCAAAGGAACTCCGCAAGCTGATGAGCGACGGCGTGGGCTACCTGCGCGATCGCGATCTGGCGACCGAGGGCGACGTCGAGCACACCGAGGCGGGCGGCTGTTTGCGGGACGCCGCGCCGGAGTACGTCAGCCAACGGGCCCTGGAACGCGGTTCGGACCAATGCGGGACGCTGGGTTCGGGCAATCACTTCCTGGAGATCCAGGTTGTCGAGGCGATCTTCGACGATCACGCGGCGCAGGTCATGGGCCTGGAAAAGGACATGATCTGCGTGATGATCCACTCCGGCTCGCGCGGACTGGGCTACCAGGTCTGCGACGACGCCCTGAAGAAGCTGCGCGGCGTCCCCGAACGGTACGGCATCCACCTGCCCGACCGCCAACTGGCGTGCGCGCCGATCGACAGCGCCGAAGGCGAACACTACCTGGGGGCCATGTGCGCGGCGGCCAACTTCGCCTGGTGCAACCGCCAGCTGCTGATGTGGCAAGCGCGGGAGTCGTTCGAGGCGGTCTTTGGGCGCAGCTGGCAACAGCTGCGGATGAATCTGGTGTACGACGTGGCGCATAATATCGCCAAGGTCGAGCACCACACGATCGGCGGGCGGGATCGCAAGGTCTGGGTGCATCGCAAAGGCGCCACGCGGGCCTTTCCGGCAGACCATCCGGAAACGCCCGCGGCCTACAAGCAGATCGGCCAACCGGTGATCATCCCGGGCGACATGGGACGCGCCAGCTGGGTGCTGGTCGGGCAGACCGGCAGCATGGAGCAGACGTTCGGCACCTGCTGCCACGGGGCGGGACGCAAGATGAGCCGCACGGCGGCGGTCAAGCACGCCCAGGGCCGCCGGATCGACCAGGAACTGGCCGCCCAAGGCGTCATCGCCCGCGCCCGCAGCTGGCGCGGCTTGGCGGAAGAACAACCGGCCGCGTACAAGGACGTGAACGTCGTCGTCGACGTCGTGCACCGGGCGAACCTGGCCTCCAAGGTGGCCCGCATGAGGCCGATCGGCGTGGTGAAGGGGTAGGCGGGTTGCGGGATGCGAGATGCGGGATGCGGGATAGGCTGCGACTCCAGAAGCCCGGCTTTCTGGAAAAGTCACGCTTCTTCACTCGCCCGACGCTAACTTGAGCCCACAGGAATTTGTAATTCTGAGTTGTTTGCGCAAAGAGGTGAAAATCCTCGACGCTTG
>ERZ795059.3488-NODE-3488-length-15253-cov-7.661140_pt1 | contig 15253 bp, 10 predicted proteins | sample MGYA00375143_ERZ795059 | MGnify/ENA primary metagenome ERZ795059 (study PRJEB30188, sample SAMN05720168) | activated sludge metagenome | isolation source: Anaerobic digester | place: USA | collected 2015-01-07 ... | reverse complement strand
AGATTAAACGCCAGAGGAATTACAATTATAGTTAATATTCCTGAAACCAGTATTCCGCCTACGGATGAAACGCCTATGTCGTTTCTGAGTTCTGAGCCGATTCCTCTGCCCGCCGCAAGCGGCCACATTCCCAGTACTGCCGCAAGCGTAATCATTATAATAGGTCTCAACTGGTTTACTGACGCTTTGGTCATAGCTGCGCCTTTTGGTATTTTTTTCCTGACAAAGAAATTATAGTCTTCCACAATCAGTATGGCGTTATTGACGACGATTCCAATCATCATAACCGCGGACATGCTGACAAATATGGAAATACTAAATCCTGCAAGATACAATCCCCAGAACATACCGGGAATCATTAGCGGCAAAGTCAAAAGTATAATTATGGGTTGTTTATAAGATTCGAGAATAGCCGCGAGCGTAAGAACAAGCAATATCATAGCTATAATTCCGGCTTCGCCTATTGCAAGCTGGCTTTCCTCCATCCGTTCAAACATTCCGGTAAATTTGTAATTATACCCGTTTGGAAGCTTCAAATTTTCTTTTATTATATTGGAAATATCCTGCGCCGCAATACCGAGCGGTTTATCGTCAAGATTACAAAACAATTTTGAGACCCGTTGTTTATCCTTTCTTGTAATCTGAACGGGACTGATTTTTTCTTCGATTTTTCCAAGGGTTTCGAGAGTAACGGGTTTGCCGTTCTTTCCGGGAAACATAAATTGGTTAATCTGATTTTTTCCTTCTTTTTCTTTATATTTGACTACAATGTCATAACTTCTATCGCCTTTTTTAAAAACTCCGGCATCGATTCCCTCGAGATTAGCCCGCAATGAAATTCCTAAAGTTACCGGAGAAATTTTCAAATCCGATAACACTGCCCTGTTCGGCAAAATTCTTACTTTGGGTTTTCCGGTTCTAACGGAAACATCGACGTCTCTGAAACCGCTTGTTTTATTAATTAATTCCTTAAGTTTTAGAGCGGCATCGTCAAGTATTTTTAAGTCGTCTCCTGCGAATTCCAATTCCAAATCCGCTCCGGCTCCGCCTACCGGACTCGGCACGCTTACTGTGATTATGCAATCCGGTAGATCTTTTAATTTAGGTCTGACTATTTTTTGAATATCGTCTAAACTTAATTTGCGTTTATCTTTATCGGTAAAATTCAGGATTATTTGAGCTAAATACACTCCCTCGGAAGATTGACCTATCATCCCGTCCACTTTTCCAATCGTGGTAAGTATAGATTTTAATTCGGGAGTATCCTTAATTCTGTTTTCAATTTGTTTTACTCTTAATTCGGTTTGATTAATATTATAATATGTGGGAAATTCGAGTTTTACCGTTAACTGTCCCATATCCGGCTCTTGAACAAAAGAAAAACCGAGACCGCCAAATCCTTTTAAAGAATGAAAAATAAACAGGAAGGTCAAAGATAAAACAATTACGATTATTGTCTTTCGTTTTAGGCTGACCACAAGAAAAGCCCTGTATATATCCGAAATCTTATCAAATCCGGAATTCCAGATTTTTTCAATTTTTGAAATTATGGATTTTGAATTTTTATCTCGAATTTTTAAAATCAAAGAAGCAAGCAGCGGAGTCAGCGTAAATGAGATAAAAAGAGATATTAAAGTCATTATAGCCATAGTCATAGCGAGCGGTCCTAAAAACGAAGCTATGAATCCTTTCATCATAGCTATTGGAATCAATACGACTAAATTCGTGCCTGCGCTCGCAATTACCGCAATTCCGACTTTCCCGGAGCCTTCAACCGCAGCTTTGAAAGCGTTTCCGCTTGTTTCAAAATGTTTTACAATCGATTCAAGAATGACTATTGAATTAGTTACAAGTATTCCTACGGACATTCCTATAGCGAGCAACGTGGAAATATTTAAAGTGAAATCAAACATACTCATAACAAATAGACCGATTATTATGGTGAGCGGCATTGAAATGCAGACGATTATTAAAGAACGGACATTGTATAAAAAGAAAAACAGAATGGCGGCAGTCAATAAAATTCCTTGAAAAACGTCGCTCCAAGCGCTGTTTAGCGAAGACTCGATAAATTTTCCGTCGTCGTTAACCCATATAAGTTTCATACCTTTAGGCAATTCCGATTGAATTTTTTCGACCGCTTTACGGGTATCATTGACAACCTTAACTGTGTTCGCGTCGGATTTTTTCACGACTTTGACAGCTATTGCCTGCGTTCCGTTCACGAAAGTTTTTTGTCTCTGTTCGCCTGAGGCTTTTCTGACTTCTCCGATATTATTTATATAGCATCTTTGACCGTTAAGGTTAGCGACTTCAAAATTTGAGATTTCGGAAAATTCGTCGTATTCGCCGCGGAATTCGACGGAATACTCGCTGTCGCGTTCTTTTACGCGCCCGGAAGGAATCGTTTTGATTCCTGATGAAATAGAGTTGACTATATTTAAACTTGTCAATCCGCGCGCAGCGGTTTTATTTCTGTCAAGCAAAACCTGTATTTCATTTTCAGAACCGCCGATTAATGTAACGTCCGCCACTCCGTTTATTACCGAAATTTTATCTCTTAATTTATTATCCGCATAATCGTAAACCTCTTCGATAGACTGAGAACCGGTTAAAGCGAGATTTACGACAGGTTTTGAATTAACGTCAAATTTTACGATAACGGGATCTTCCGCGTCTTCGGGCAAATCTTTTTTTATCAAATCGATTTTTTCGCGGACGTCCGTGGCTGCGACGTCGACATTTATTCCAACCTCAAATTCAAGCAGAATATTTGCGGCGTTTTCCATACAGGACGAAGTTACGTGTTTTAAACCGGCTATTGATACGACTTGATTTTCAATTTTTTTAGCGACGTCCACTTCCAACTGATCGGAACTCGCGCCGGGATAAACAACTGTTACGGTAATATACGGGATATCCATTTTAGGAAAAAGTTCGACTCCCATTTTTCTATACGCGTTAAAACCGAGCAATGTCAAACCTATAATCAGGCATAACATTGCTATAGGCCGTTTAACCGAAACATCCGATAAAAACATAAAATTCCTCCGAAAATAATACGCAATTCATAAACCGCATTCGCGGAAAAGCTATTAATCTTATTGAAAATATTTTTGCTGAAATCGCAAAAATATTTTTAATAATACGCTAAACTAAATAAAATTAAAAATCATCAGTTTTACATAAACGTTACAAGGATTTAATTTTTAAAGAATTTTAATTCGCGCCAACTCAAAAATTTAAATTATTTAGATAGCCTCCAAATCACAACTCATTTACTATACCGCCGTCTTTTACAAGCGATTGCCCTTCTAAAATAATTTTAACGCCTTTTTGAATATCCTTGCCGGAAACCGCAATTTTTCCATCAGATTCCGCTACGCTAATAATTTCAATTAAAACCGCTCGATTTTCTTTTACGGTAAAAACAAACGATTTATTATCTTTAGTTATTATTGCTGATTTTGGTATTGTCAAAGCGTTTTTTTCTTCAGTAACGTAGACTTTTATGTTTGCCATACTTCCGGAAGAAATTAAATTATCGGAATTTTTAATAATCGATTTAATTTCAAACGTTCTGAAATTTTCGTCAAGCGTCGGGCTTCTATAAGAAATTATCTGTTTATTCAATTTAATACCGTTTACTGAAATATCAAGTCGAGTTTTATTTGTTTGAATTTTTGAATAATATTCTGAAGGTAAAAACGCTGATAATTCTAATAAATCCGTATTGTCTATTCTAAAAACAGGAGCTCCAAATTTTGCCATTTCTCCTTCTTCAAGATAGCGTTTGCTTATATAGCCGCTTACAGGCGCGAATATGACCGCGTCGGCTAATTTTCTTTGAGCAACCGCAAAAGCTGCCGTAGCCTGTTTTACTGATTCTTCGGCGAGTTTTACCACGGCTTCAGCGTGTTTTAATCCTGCGTTTGATTGTTTATACCGCGATTCCTGCTGTTCAAACAAATCGCGGGTTATAACATTTTTTTCTAATAAGCGTTTTGATCTTTCATAGTCTATAACCGTTTTATAATTATCGGCTTTAACCCGTTCAAGGTTAGCCTTGCTTTCTTCAAGAGAAGATTCCGCCACGCCAAGCCCATGTTTTTGAATATTCAAATTATTTTCAAGGTTTTCCGAATCTATCATAAAAAGTTTAGTTTTACCTTTTATAACTTTTGATCCTTCGTTCGCATATAATTTTTCAACGATTCCATCAAGTCTTGCCGGAACTACGGCATAATCTTTAGCTGAAATATTTCCCTGAAGTTCAAGCGTTTCTGATATTTTTTCTTCTTCAATAATTCCGGTTCTTACCGGTATTGCGCTTTCTTTATCAACTGTATTATCTTTAATTGAATTTTCGGATTCGACTGATTGATTTTCTTTTTGAACGCCGGATTTAGTATCTGATTTTGAACAACCTAAAATTCCAATTATAAAAATTGTTCCAAATATAATTACATAAAAAGATTTTTTCATTATTTTGCCTCCGTTGCAACGCTAAAATTTTTGCTTATTGAATTATACAAAGCCGCCGCGGCAATCTGATAATTAAATCCCGCTTTAAATAACGAACTTTTCGCCGAATCAAATCGGGCGGTTGCTTCAAGAAGTTCGGTTGTTCCGGCGAGTCCTTCATTGTTTTTTTCTTTAATATTGTTAAGACGTTTTTTTTCAACTTCAAGATTCATTTTTGACAAGTTAAGAAAATCATCCGCGTCTTTTAAATTATTATAGGAATTAAATATATTAAGCATAACACTAAGTATTGTTTCCTCTCGTTTCAAAAATTCATTTTCTTCTTCAAGACGGGCTTTTCTATATTCAAAGACGTTTTTAAATCCGTTAAACGCAGTCATTACTCCTGATAATCCGAGAATAGTTTGATTAGCGTATTTCGTATAATCGTTATTCGTATGACTGAAATTTGCAAAACTCATTAATACCGGCAAAAAATTAGAAACAGCTATTTTCGCTTTATCCTGCGAAACCTTTATTTTTTCAATAGAAATTTTCAGTTGCGGATTATTTAAAATTCCATATAAAATTAACTCGTCGATTTTTTCGGGCGGTATGGAATCAATGACTGATTTTTTTAATTTTATTTCATTTAACGGAGATAATCCGAGATGTTTTAATAATTCGGCGCCAGCTGTTTTTCTGTTTCTAATCAGTTTATTCAATTCATTATAATACGACATTAAATATACTTTTAATTCTTCAACCTGCCAATCAAGAAGCAATCCTTCTTTTTGTTTTATTTCAAATTCATTGAATAAAGATTTTGCCGCATTAATCTGACTTAAAATATAATTTTCAGATTCTTCAATAAATAAACATTTATAATATAAAACAACGGTTTGAAGAGTCAACCCTTGTTTTATATGCTCTTTCAGCAAACCGTTGATATTCTCGCCGCGTTTGTTTGCCGAATAAATAAACCATGTGGAAGGAGCGAAAACCGGAAATTGAATTTCAACCGCCTGTTCGCCGAACGATTTATCCTGAGTAATGCGGTATGCTCCGGGACCTGTTAACGCTTCCGGCTGACGTCTCCAGTCGCGGTAAGAAAAATTCAAATTTACTTGCGGCATAAAATTGGAGAACGCTATTTTTTTATCCAGTTTAGAGATTTTTTCCTGAATCTCGATTTTTTTATTCTCAAGATTGTTTTTTAAAGCTATTTCTATGCAATCTGACAAACTCAATTCTTCGGAAACTATAGAAGATGTTTTTGAATCGATTTCTTTTTGCCATTCAACTTCGGAAATTATTGTTTTTTTTCCGGCTGAACAGGACGCGATAATAATGATAATCATCGCGCAGAAAAACGCCGAGCTATTTATTTTTACGGGAATTAGATTTTTTTTCAATTTTTTCCGCCTCCTTATCGCTCTTCCGGATTTCTAATCCGGAACGGATTTCAAATCCGTATTTTAATAATTTTATAAAGGATTCGACCTCTTTTTTTACCGGCATAAATCTAAAATAACCTTCGCCGCGCTCTCTTATCATATAATCATCGAAGCGAAAATAATTTTTGCCGCGTATGCCGGATTGGATAAATAAATTTCTTTGGAGCGGACGCCTTCTTTCAATATTTCTTCAAAAATGCGTATAGTTGACTGGTCATCCTTTCTCATGTTTTTTTTTAATTCTTCATCGAGTTCGGCAGCCCGCAACAATATCCTAGCAAAAACAAGATTGCTTTCTATTCCGCTTAATAGATGAAAAAGAATTTTTTCAAATTTTTCTTTTACCGGAGCGCCGCTTTCTTTGACTTCAATAATATGATTCCATATCGGTTTTTTCATTTTTTCAATGAGATGCTTTAATAAATCGTTTTTGCTTTTAAAATACAAGTAAACGGTGCCTTTGGCTATATTCGCGACAGTGGCGACTCGTTCCATCGTAAAACCGCCGGCGCCGTATTTCAGCAAAGCGTCGGCAGCCGCGGATAATATGGATTCTTTCATTATTAAATCAAGCGTTTCCTTTTTTTTGGTTTTGTTATTTTTCATCTCGCCCGCCTTTATAATTTTTTTGACTTGGCGGTCATTATACTGACTGTGCGGTCAGTTGTCAAGTTTTTTCAGCACTAAATAATAAATTAGTTCGCGCCTTCAAAAACTCCTAATTTCAACAAATGCATATTTAAATCCGACAAATCATCAATTAGATTTTTGAGAATTTTATGATTTTCAGTCCATTCTCGAACTAATTTTTCATTTTTATTACCGACAAAAGTAAGTTTTGATTTAGAATTTCTGCTTTGAGTCAGATAAAATTGCGGGTGTTTTTCACCGGATTTGCATTTTGAACAATTTTTATTTGTACAAGATTGTTTTAAAAGAACCACAGTACCTCTGCAAAGATTTCCCGTATTTCTAATTTTTTTTAATAAATCTTCCTGCTTTTTTAATAATTTTTCGATTTTTTTTGTTTTTTTTGCTTGCATTTTTTTCTCCTTTGATATAGTATCTTATATAAGATACCAAATTTTTTGTATTTGTCAAGAGGTTTTATGAAAAAAAATAAATCAAGCGAAGAAGCATTGGAAACGATTAAAACATTAAATCATAAATTCAAGCAGGTATTAGATAATTATTTTCCGGAGTTGAAAAGGTTTTTAAAAAAAACCGATGACAGACGGCATCAATCGTATATTGATTATCCGCGCGAATATATTCATTTATTTATAATTTTATCCGCTATGTTCAGAGTAAAAGCTTCAAGATTATCATCAATTGAACTGCTCGGCAAAAATACTATTGAAAATATAAATAAATTAGCCGGAACTAATTTGGATAAAATCATACATGACTCTACAATCTCATATTTTTATAATTTTGAAGATTATTCCGCAGATGAACTTTTAAAGATTCCAGCGCAATTAGTAAGGAGCATTATAAGAAAAAGAACTTTAGAAAAATTTCGTTTGTTGGATAAATATTATCTTGTGGCTGTGGATGGAACCGGCATCGCTTCTTTTAATAAAAGACATTGCGATAAATGTCTTACTAAAAAAAACAACGATGGTTCTATTACTTATTTCCACAATGTTTTAACCGCTCAAATTGTAACTTATACCGGATATGCTTTTATTATTGATTTTGAATTCATTGAAAATTCAGGACATTCCGAATACGAAAAACAAGATGCTGAATATAAGGCATTTAAGCGAATGTATCCGAGAATCATAAAAAATTTTCCGCAAGAATTATTTTGTTTTCTGCTTGATGGACTTTACGCTGATTCGGTCATTATGTCTATGGTTGGCGAGCGCTCGTATTTTTTTATTGCTTTGCAGGATAAAGATTTTAAATCAGCTAATGAAGATTTTGAAGGTCTTTATAAATTGGCTGCGGAAAACAATATTAAATTCGGCGAACAATCAATTCGCTTTGTTAACAATATGAATTACAAGAATTGTGAATTTTCTATTATCGAATCTATAGAGCCGCATACTTCGCCTAATGCTAAAACCGATTCGCTGAAATTAAAATATTTAACCAATATTCCAGTTTCTAAATCTAATGTCGAAAAACTTATAAATCAAGGAGGCCGGTTGCGTGGTATAATTGAAAATCAGGGGTATAATGTCCTGAAAAATGATTATTCTCTTGAACATCCTTTCCGAAAAAAATCGCTTGCGGCGATTAAATCAGTCATATGTCTCACTTGCATTGCTTATATTATTTTCCAATTTTTTATTGTTGCTTCCTGTAAATGTAAACAAAGAGTATTTGAAATTTTTAAAGCCCTCAAAATACTTGCTGATAAACTTAAACAAACTTTTTCTTCAGAACCTTTGCCCGTTTTAAAAATTCCACTGCGGGTTTCCTTCGCTTCTTATTAGTTTTATTATGGATGTTCGGGATTATTTTCAACAATTTTTTTATTATATTTTATCTTATTTTTTAATGGGATTTCTCTATCCTCGTCTTTTTTATTTTTATTGTTTTTTTTGACTTTTTGACTCTTTGATTGATTTTTGAATTTTATTATTTAATTCTGCAAGTTTTTTTATTATTTTTTTTCAGCGCTAAAGGATAAATTAGTTCGCGCCTTCAAAAGCTCCTAATTTTAACAATTCCATATTTAAATCAGATAATTCATCAATTTTTTATTGTTGCTTCCTGCAAATCTAAACAAAGAGTATTTGAAATTTTTAAAGCCGTCAAAATTCTTGCCGATAAACTTAAACCAACATTTTCTTCAAATCCTTTGCCTGTTTTAAAAATTCCATTGCGTGTTTCTTTAGCTTTTTATTGGAATAATTTCCGACTGCTCCCACAAGTTGCTCGGACAGGTAAAAATTGCATTGCATTTTTATCAAAAATAATATAGACTTACCAAACAGAAATGAGAAGCAAATATATTTAAGTTTAGTTTTTTAAAACAATATATATTGTTTTGACGCTAAAGTTTCTTTGTAAAAAACATTAGCGAAAGGACAATAGCGATATTGGAAAAAGTCTAATTAATCCTGAAAACCGCATTAAAATTTTGAAAAAGCGCTGGAAGTAAGGAAAAACAATGATTTAGCGCGCTTTTTCAAAAATATTAATTTTTACTTGGCAGTTTTCAAGATTTTAGAAGTTTTAACAAACGCGCATATATATGCAACGACATAATTTAATTTGCATATTATAATAAGCCGCTGTATCTAAATATAACGTTAATAAATAAAATTTTCGTTCAATTTTCAAAGACGCTATATATATTTTGAAAAACTTCACTTTACATGCATTGTCAGACTTAATGTTATTTAGAAAAATTTAAGAGGTTGAAAATGTTATTAAGCAAATATTTGGCGCCAACTTTAAAAGAGACTCCGGCGGACGCGGAGATTATAAGTCATAAATTAATGATAAGAGCGGGAATGTTGAGAAAGGTTGGTCCGGGAATATATAATTATTTGCCGTTATGTTTTCGAGTCATAAAAAAAATTGAAGAAATAGTTCGAGAAGAAATGAATAAAGCGGACGCTATAGAATTATTGATGCCTATACTTACGCCCGCGGAATTATGGATGCAGTCAGGACGCTGGGACGTTTACGGAAAAGAGCTTATGCGTTTTTCAGACAGGCACGATAAAGAATACGCGCTCGGTCCAACCCACGAAGAGGTTATTACGTCGCTTGCCGGGAACGAAGTAAAATCGTATAGACAGCTTCCGATATGCTTGTATCAAATCCAATCGAAATTCAGAGACGAAGTCAGACCGAGATTCGGAGTGATGCGCGCAAGGGAATTTGTTATGAAAGACGCGTATTCGTTTCATGCGAATGAAAAGTGTCTTGACGAATACTATAAAAAAATGTATGAGGCGTATTCAAATATTTTCAAACGCTGCGGATTAAGGTTCAGAGCCGTGCTTGCGGATTCCGGAGCTATAGGCGGCGAAAACACTCACGAATTTATGGTTCTTGCGAGTTCCGGCGAATCAAGAGTAATAAGCTGTCCTAATGATAAATGCGGATACGCGGCTACCGACGAGACAGCGGATTCGAATATTTTCAGACCTGAAAAAGAAGAATTAAAAGAATTGCAAAAAGTAGATACTCCAAATAAAAAGACTATTGAAGAAGTAAGCGGTTATTTAAAAATTGAACCGTATAAACTTGTAAAAACATTGTTGTATAAATACGACGGAAATATTGCCGCTGTTTTAATACGGGGAGACAGAGACGTAAATGAAATAAAACTGAAAAAAGTTTTGAACGCCAATGAAATAGAACTCGCGGACGCTGATACGGTTTCAAAAATAACGGGATGCGCGGTTGGATTCGCGGGACCTGTGAACTTGAAAAACGCAAAAATTATAGCCGATAATTCCGTAAAAAATCTTTTGAATTTTACGGTTGGCGCAAATTCGACGGACGCTCATTTTATAAACGTCAATTATAACAGGGATTTTGAAATAGAAAAATTTTACGATATACGCCTTGCCAACAAAGGCGACAAATGCGTAAAATGCGGAGCTGTTCTTGAGGACTACCGCGGAATAGAAGTCGGTCAGATTTTTAAACTCGGGGAGAAATATTCAAAATCAATGAACGCGGTTTATACGGCTGAAGACGGCAAACTGAAAAATTATATAATGGGATGTTATGGAATAGGAATCACAAGAATCGTTGCAGCCGCGATTGAACAGAACAACGATGAAAAAGGAATCGTATGGACTTTGGGCATTGCGCCGTTTCAGGTTATTGTCATAGCTTTGGGAAAACCCGGCTCTAAAGAATTTCAAACTGCAAAAGAGATTTACGAAGAATTGAAAAATTCGGGGATAGAGGTTTTGTTTGACGATAGAAACGTAAGCCCGGGTTTTAAATTTAAAGACGCGGATTTAATCGGGATACCGTTTCAGGCAATAGTAAGCCAGAAATCGCTTGCCGGAAATTCGTTTGAAATCTGCGTTAGAAAATCCGGCGAAAAGATTATGGTTGATAGAAATAGTATAAAATCAAAACTTGACGAATTGATAAGATTAAATTGATTTTCCACGAATGCGGCTTAGGCTTATGAAATAATATTATTATGAGATTTAACGAGAACATATTAAATTTAAAACAATCCGACATCAGACGTATGTCGATAGAATGCGGCAAACATCCTGAAGGAATAAATTTAAGTCAGGGAATCTGCGATCTTGATTTGCCGGAAGAATTGGTAAACGGATTGAATAACGCGGTAAAAACCGGTTTCAATATTTACACGAGATACGACGGCATCGAAGAATTAAGAAAAAACATTTCAGAAAAAATGCTGAAATTCAACGGAATAAAATATAATCCTAAAAATGAAATACTTATAACAAGCGGTTCCACGGGGGCGTTTTTTCTTGTTATGTTCGGATTGATGAAACCTGCCGACGAGATTATTTTGTTTCAGCCGTTTTACGGATATCATTACAATACTATGATTTCGCTTGGAATAAAACCTGTAATAGCAAATATGAATCAAGAAAAAAATTGGGAAATAAATTATAGCGACCTCGAGTTGAAAATTACGGAAAAGACAAGGGCGATAGCAATTAATACTCCGGCTAATCCTTCGGGAAAAACCTTTTCTGAAACTGAAATCAGAAATATCGGGAAAATAGCGTCAAAACATAATCTTCTGATTATTACGGATGAAATTTACGAATACATTACGTTTGACGGAATAAAACATATAAGTCCGGCGTCAGTTGACGGATTGAAAGAAAGAACAATAACTATAAGCGGTTTTTCAAAAACATACAGCATAACCGGATGGAGACTGGGATATATGTGCGCAGATTCGGAGATTATAGCCAGATTAGGAATACTGAACGATTTATTTTATATTTGCGCTCCCTCTCCGGTTCAGAAAGCGGTTTCGGATTGTATGGAAAATTTGCCGGAGACATTTTATAAACGGCTTCCCGAATTTTACGGAATAAATCGGGATATGATTGTCGAAACGCTGATAAGACTGGGATTTAAAACTTTTATACCGGCAGGCGCATATTATTTGCTGGCGGATTTTTCAAAACTCGGATTTAAAAATTGCGATGAAGCGGCGGATATTATTTTATCAAAGACCGGAGTGGCGGCAGTGCCGGGAAAATCATTTTTTGAAGATAATTCAGGCGAGAAATTATTAAGATTCTGTTTTGCTAAAAAAACCGGTATTCTTAAAAAAGCCTGCGAGAATTTAAAAAGATTGAGTTGAACATGGAATCGGCATATAAATTTAATAAAACCGTTGAACGGTTTTATTATACCAGCCGCAAAAAATAGATAGTATTGTAATAAAAACAGGTTGAAATTATGGATACGTTAATAACTATAATAATTTTTGTATTTTCAATTGTTGTCCACGAAGTGGCGCACGCGTATTCCGCGTATTTATTCGGCGATACCACGGCTAAAGACGAAGGAAGAATCACGCTTAATCCGATTCCTCATATTGATTTATGGTGGACGATATTATTGCCGGCTTTCTTGTTTTTTTCGACTCAAGGAAAATTTATTTTCGGAGGCGCGAAACCGGTGCCAATAAATCCGTTGAGATTTTCCAATAGGCGTCTGGGCATTTCATTAGTAAGCGCGGCTGGTCCTTTATCGAATATTTCGCTCGCTCTGATATCGGCGTTCTTTCTTAATATTTTTATTTATTTCGGAGTAAATATACCATTGTTGAACATTATTTTATTTAAAGGCGTTTTGTTCAATATGGTGCTTGCCGGATTCAATCTGATTCCCATACCTCCGCTCGACGGGTCGAAACTTCTTGTTTATTTTTTGCCTCCCGAATACGAATATAATGTTATGAGAATGGAGATGTTCGGTTTCATATTATTGATTGTAGCCATAAATTTTGGGTTGTTTTCCTTTGTGGTGAACCATTTTATTTTGCCGATTATCAACTACTTAATCCCTTTGTATTTTTAATTTTGTATGAAAGAATATAATTTTAAAAACATTGGATTAAACGATACGGGCGTTATAATCGATAAGATTTTGGAATATGCAAAACCGGGTTTTACAGTCGGGCTGATAGGAAATTTAGGCGCGGGAAAAACTTATCTTGCTTCAGGGGTTTTAAAACGCATAGGAATAAATTCTATAACGTCAAGCCCGACGTTTACTCTTTTAAATCAGTATGAAATAGGCGACAAAGAATTTATTGTGAATCATTTTGACATGTATCGGATATCTTCGGCTGAAGAATTAGAATCTGCCGGTTATTTCGATTATGCCGGAGATAAAAACTGTTTCAATATGATAGAATGGGCTGATAAAATTATGAAATATTTGCCGAAAAAAAAACTTGTGATAATGAAAATTGATTATTCGGAGGATATAATAAAGCGCGATTATAATATTTCCGAATATTGTTGAAAAATAATTATTGTAATAAATTAAATTATAATGTATAATCTTTAAATAAAAAAAAATAGGAAGGTGGATATTATGGCAAATGAAGAACAAAAACAGGTTTTTACATTATCAATCGTTTCCGTATCTCCGCAATTGAAAGGAAGCGTGAGCGATAATATTAGTAAGACTTCCGCGGAATTTGTAAATGTTGGATTGCTTCTTGATTTTATAAATAAAACCGCCCTTTGCAAATGCGCAACTGAAAAGGATTATAAAAAATTCATAAAGAAAAACGATAAAGCGGCGGATAATCCAACTTTGGACGAAACCTCTAAAACCGTTTGCTGCTGCGAAACGGTTCCGGCTGTTCAGGAGCCTGAGAAAACTGACGCCGATGATAATAAAGAATCAGAAAAACTTGATAAAAAGAAAAAAATCATAATGCCGAAACGTTCGGAGATAAAAGAAGAATTGAAAAAAATCTCGAATTTTACGGACGAAGAAATGTCTATTATGGGCTGGTCTTCGCTTTATAAAGCATATAGCTTGATGATTCGTTACGGACAAAAGGGAGTTGAAGACGAATTCAGAAAATTGCAGTGGTTTGGAAAAGAAATGAAAATTAAAGAAAAAGAACGCAAACGCGAAGAAAAAAAGAATAAGAAGAAGGGCAAGGACGGAAAAAGCGATTCGAAGGATGATAAAAAATTAAAAAAAGAGCGCGAAAGAGAAGAACGAAAAAAACGCAAAGAAGATAAAAAACTCGAAAAAGAAAAGAAAAAAGCAGAGAAAAAGAAATAAATTTTTATAAAGAGGCGCATTGGTCTAGCGGTCCAGGACGCCGCCCTCTCACGGCGGAAATCACGGGTTCAAATCCCGTATGCGCTACTTTTTTTATCCTTCTCTCCGAATAACGCAACGCGCGCTGAATAAGTAAGATGAAAATTTCTTCGATTTCGACAGTCTCGCGCCGTTTAATATTTAATCGCTTGAAATTAAAACGACGGAAATTTGAAAACGCAAAACTGCCGGATTATCGCGTTATCAAAAAAATTGGATTTTATTTTTGATTATAAAAGGGAATAACAAATGAGCGCTGAAAATATTAAAAGTTCCATATCAAGGGCGAATAGCATTGTTTTTTACTGCACATCCGTATTAATATTGATGACAATATTCGGATTAGGCGCGGTATATGGCATAATAACGGAATTGCAAAAAGATATGCCCGATTTGGAACAGCTTGACAGAACCTCGAAAAATTATACGGAACGATATGTTTTACCGTCGAGGGTATATGATATTAATAACGAAGTAATAGCGGAGTTTTGGGAAGAAAAAAGAATATTGATAACAATGGACGACATTAGCGATACGCTTGTTAAAGCGTTTTTAGCTATTGAAGACCGCGATTTTTATAAGCATCACGGATTGAATTTCAAACGAATAATTAAAGCGGTAATCACCAATGTAACTAAAGGTAGAAAAGCTCAGGGAGCAAGCACTATAACCCAGCAATTGGCTCGTTCTTTGTTTTTTACCACCAAGAAAATAATGATGAGAAAAGTCGCTGAAATGCTGTTAGCCGTTGAAATAGAAAGACGTTTTACAAAATCAGAAATTCTCGAGGGATATTTTAATAAAATATTTTTAGGCAGCGGAGCCTACGGCGTCGAAGCGGCTTCCAGGGCGTATTTCGGGAAACATTCAAATCAATTGACGCTCGGCGAATGCGCTATGCTGGCGGCTCTCCCAAAAGCGCCGTCCTCGTATTCTCCTTTAAGAAATCCGGAAAAAGCCAAAAGACGTCAGGAACTTGTTTCGGCTTCAATGGTTGAAGCCGGTTTTATTAACGAAGATCAAAAACAAAAAGCTATGATAGAATTCTGGTC
>ERZ795059.3487-NODE-3487-length-15256-cov-6.549569_pt1 | contig 15256 bp, 5 predicted proteins | sample MGYA00375143_ERZ795059 | MGnify/ENA primary metagenome ERZ795059 (study PRJEB30188, sample SAMN05720168) | activated sludge metagenome | isolation source: Anaerobic digester | place: USA | collected 2015-01-07 ... | reverse complement strand
TTAGGTCCAAGATTACAAAAGCAGTGGGAGAAGATCGGAAAGAAACCAAAGAAAGTTGAGAAGAAACTTGTTGATATTTCGGAAATACAAAAATCTGTTGAAGAAGCAAAGAAAGCTAAAGAGGTTTATGAAAAAGCAGAGCAAAAAAAGAAGAAGGTAGAAGAGAAAAAAGTAGAAGTAGAAAATATCGGGACAAAGATACTGAAACCCTTGACATTTGACAATGGAATAATGATATCTACATTAAAAGAATTAAAAGATACTCTTCCAGCATTAGATGGAGAGATATTTTTGATACATGTTAATCCTAAAAGGAATGATATTGCCAAATGGGCAGAACAAGTTTCACCAGATTTATCTAAAAAGATTTCTGCAGAAACAAACAAATCAAAGATAGTTTTGATATTAGAAGATTTTTTGAAAGAAACCCCTCCAAAGAAAACTTAATTTTTAATTTAAATCATAATACAAGTAAACTTCTTCAGAATCTACATCGTAATATTCTCTTAGTCTTGAAGGAATTTTTATTTCATAATCATAGAAGCCATACGTACCTTCTGTATCTTTTTTTATAGGGGTCACAAATACTATATCTTCTTTATCTCCCGTATCAAATTCTCCTCCAATCTTATCATCAGAAGAGTCCCACAATATTCCTGTAACAAATTCTGAACTTTCTGTAGAGCTAATCACTGGAATATTTGATATCTCTTTTTGGTATATGATTATGCTTCGAACTCCCTTTGGATTTTGATTTTCGGAGAAAGTATTCGAAACAGAATCTTCAAAATTACCCATGCCCAACAATTCATCTATTTCCAGAAAATCATTAGAGCTTTCTTCCCCATTTTTTGCTCTACCTATTGCCTGAAGAGATAACCAATTCACAGTACATTCAGAGTCTGTTATAAATATATTTCCCTCTAGATAACTTTCATTAAACCACTTTTTAATATTGACTGTCTCCCCCCCAATTATTTTATTCACACTTGTATTTCCATAGATATCTTGCCAAGCTTTTATTGAAATTGTTTTATTTTCTTTATTATTCTCCTCATTTTCTTCAGTTATTTTATCGTCATAATCTGCAAATATATAAATATTATTTGGTCCAATTTTAGTATTCCAAGATATATTTGTTAATGTAGAAGAGATTTGACTTATGTTTATTGTTTTATTTCCTATATTAATTCCAGATTCCAAGGGGTCTCCTTCAAAGAAACTTATTAAAACATTTTCTGCCTTTTCACACCCAATATTTTTTATGTCCACATTTATTTCTACAAGTTGGTTTTCAATAGGGTTATCTTCGCTCAGATTGATGCTTGAAGCATTTATTGCTAAATCTGGTAAATTGGAGTAAACAAAAAAATCTTCTGAAGTTAAGTTATTTACATTTCCTGCACTATCATTTACAATGCAATTAAACTTCCATGTACCTAACTCATTTAGAAGTATCTCTGCATAATAAGTATTCCCCTCTAAAATAGAACCACTGTAATTGGTTATTCCTCCTGGAGAGATGGATTGGATTATTACCTTATCAACATTCAATAATTCATCATATGCCGTACAATTTATTTTTATATTATTTGTATTCCCACAAGAGTAAGAGATATTCCCCAAAACAGATTCTATAATCGGAGGGGTTAAGTCAATTGTAAAACTATTGTTCTGGGTAGAGAACGAAGATATAGAGAGGGTATCCACAACTTTGCAATTGTAATTATAAAACCCCTGTAAAATATTTTTAGTAAATATAATAAATTTTTCCCCGATTCCTATTTCTTTTGTTTCATTTAAACTCCATTCTCCAGTCCAATTTCCGTACAAACTTACTTCTTTTAAATTATCATCATAATCAAAAACAGAACAATTAAATTCTATTTGCAATTCCGAAATTTTATCTTGGTTTGATGGGTAGTTTAGGACTGTCGAAGGGGGGGAATTAAGGGTAATGTTATTTACTACATCATATCCTGCTCCTGTAATAGTTACATTTGTTTCTCCAGATATATAATTGTCTCCATTATTTATTATTTTTAAGGTTAAGTTGTTATTTATATTGCATCCAGACTGAAGTAGTTCACAATCTATCATATAAACATTGCTTACATGGGAATTCCCATTTGGACCTATAATATCTGTAAGGTTTTCTTGTATTCCCACTGAAGGATTCCATAACAAAATTGTATGCTCGTTGGCAGATGTTCCGTCTTTTGCATCTTCAACATATCCTACAATATAATGGGCTGCAGAACAAACAGACAATAAAATTAATATCTGAAGAATAATAGTTAGAATAATCATTTTTATTTTTTTCATTTTGAAAACTCCCCCCCCATTTCTTTTATGCCTTCTACAACTATCCTTTTCTCTTTATCAGAGAGATTTTTGTATTCTTCTTTAACCTTATTATAAACTTCTTTCGCTTCCCCTTCTTTCCCCTCTTTCATAAGCTCTTTAACTTGCTTTAAATCTTGCATTGTTAATAGCAGAGGCTTTATTGAGGAATCATTTTTTATCTTAAGAAAATATACCCCTAAAATTAAAGCAAATATGACTAATGCAACTATCCCGAAAGAACCCCTAGAAGTGTAATCCAGTATAGAGTTTCCAGTTATTTTTGATTTTTCTATTTCTAAGGAGGGGATTCTTATTGGAGAAACTAATATTTCTTCAAGAGATTCTAAATTTTTCTCTTTATTCATATAATAAACAATCTTATCTGTATCTTTTTTAAATAGAATTACTGGATCTTCTTTAATAATTTGATATTCTAAATTTATTATTTTTAATTCAGATGCACTTTCAGCAATTTCTTTTGGAACAAACATAATTATAGATATATCTCCTTCATATTCTTTCAAATTAATTATCTCCTCTTCAATCAGGGTTATGCCTTTTTTAGTTCCATCTAAATACATAATTTCTATTCCGTAAAATTTGCTCTTAATCTGCACATTGCCCTCTTTTATTATCTTATTGGTCTCACTAATTTCCTTTTTGTAGTCATATTCGTTGTTTGATGAATATTCTAAAAAGATTCTTTGTGTATTTTCTTCACTTAACTCTCTTTCAAATTCTTTTTCGTCGAGTATTATGATGTCTTCCGGAACTTTTTTCTTTGTTATACTTAATTTAAGAGAAGCCGAAGATATCTTTTTATCTAATTCTTCTTCACTTAAATCTTGAAGCTTATAACTTTCAACGTCTCTTTTTAAAGCACTTAGCTCAGAAAGAGCCACTTCAAGATCTTTATCTAATTTTAAGCTAATGAATATATTTCTCTCTTTTTCTTCTTTTAAATTAACCTTAGACTCTATTTCATTTATATTTTCCATAATAGAATTTACTTCGGTTATGAAGTTGTCCACCTTTCCAATTAACTTCGGGTTAAGTCCAGATTCTTTAGAATAATTATTTATTAGGGCAGTTGCATAAACCTCTTTTGACAAATCTCCAATATTTCCAGCCTCGTCAACCCCCGCAACTTTGTAATAATACGTTTTTCCTTTTTCAACATCATTATCATAGAAATAATTTTTGCTAGACGTTTCATAGATATTTGTATAATCCACCCCAGGATTTTCTGAACGATACACATTAAACTCTAAATTCTCTTCTTCAAAGAACCAATCTGTCTTAATTTGTCCAACATACCCAATTGCATTTATTATTTCAATTGTAGGTGGTTCAGAAGTATCCACTACAAACAAATTATCTCCCATTATCTTCGTCCCCTCTACTCCAGCCAGATCTTTAGCTTTAAACCTAAACGAACAAATAGTTTCTCCAACTGATTTTGGTATTATCAGGTTACCTTCCCAATTTGTACCTGAACCTTTTAATGAAATTGGTTTGTAAACAATTTCATCAAAACTATATTCTAAAATTGGAGTCCCAAGACTTGTTTTAGATGTAACTAAATCTATTTTATATTTCCCTTCCTTCAGAGGAGGATTTTCAGATACCTTTATTGTAGCATATATCGGAATGCTTGTAGCAAAATTCACTTCCATTATTGGGCCATCCCCACACTTTACATAGTATTTGTGGAGCCCCTCCCCCATGTTTTCTAAATAAATTTCGTGAGTTAACCCATACTCTCCATCGAAAGGAATAAATTGATAATTATTTTGTGAATATATACAATTTGTTTCTACAGAAGTCATTATCCTTAAGACTACATTTTCCGTCTTGTATACAATTCCATCAATAAAATATGTTTTGGAAAAATCATAATTAGTCGTTATTATGGAAGATCCCGCCCCAACAACAAATGGAGCAACAATTATTATTAGCATTAATATAGTAAATAGAATTATCTTCTTGTCTTTCATCTTATCATATTCCTCCTTTTTTTGTTCTTTTTTTGTTCTTTTTTTATCCGGTATGCAAGGTAAGCTATAAGAACAATTAAGAACAGATAAATAAAAATTGTTTTTAAATTATCTACCCCAAATCCATTTCTCTCAACATTTATCACTGTACTTTTTTCAAATGTTCTTTTTCCATCATAAAATACTATTCCGGTAATAATATACCTTCCTTCTTTCTTAGGAGTAAAATAAAATTTGAAAGCTTCTAAATCTCCTATTCCAACAGTACTAATTTCGCTTTCTAAAATTTGAATTATCTCATTACCTAAAGTAATTTCTCCTCTAAAACGCGCGTTTACACTTTTTTCTCCAACATTTTCAAATAACGCTTCAATAAGAGTTGTATCTCCAATTTTTATCCAAGGAGGAGATTTAACGCTCAAGAGATTCCCTTGAGCCCTCAAAGCACCCTCTTCTAATATATCAAACGTCAATGTTTCAGAGGCATAACATTCTACAGACGTAATTTCTGCCCAATATTGTCCAATTTCTAAATCCCCTGAATCAACATTAATACTCAATTCTTTTTCTGTTGTGGGAATTACAATTTCTTCTGAGAATTCAATTTGTTTTACAACCTCTGTCCTTTCCTGATTCCATATATCAATTTTAATAGTTGGAGAGAGTCTTACATTTCCTTCATTGTATATTTTTACTTTAAATGGGACATCATCCCCCTCTTCAACAGATTGCACATTAAAATTCCAAGCTCTACAAGAAGAATATTCTATATCTGTTATGCTCACTTCTGTATAAAGATCTAGTGCAGCATTTACTATTCCTGTCGCCTGCCCCTCAACCCCGCTTCCTTTACTTGAAGTAGTTACCCTTAAAAAACCAGAATAGTTTCCATTTGGAATATCCATAGGAGGTTGATTAATTATTTTAAGATAATATGGATTATCTTTTGATACCTCAAACTCTGTTTCTTCAAAAGAAACCCATTCTAAGATCTCCCCTCTAGGTGTGATTGTTACTTGCGTGGGTTCAATAGAATCGACTGTTATTGTAACAACCTTTTCAGCATATCCTCCTCTTAGGACATCTTTAAAGTAAATACTCGCCGGACTAACACCAATATTTGCAGAAGAGACGAAAGTCAAGACTAGTATAAAGCTTATTGCAAAAACAACCATTTTATAATTTGATATCTTATTGATTTTCATTTAATCCTCCGGTGCTTGAACAGCACCAAATACAATATTCCCCATACACTCTCCAGAGACCCCTGCAGGAATATAAATTCTCCAGTAAGTTGAATTTATTGCCTCGTTGTAAGTGTCGTTTTGTCTATAATCTAAATTAAATTCTTTAACTTTAGGAAATGAAGTTAAGTTAGTATAATTTGCTATAAATTGAGATAAATCAAGAATTCCTTCATTACTATCAGTTAAATTATATTTTTCATGTTCAATTGAAATATTTTTTATTGAACCCAAAGTACAATTCATTGCGTTACCATCCTCGGGTTTAAACCCATATCCACTCAAGGACAAATTAATTTTTACATTTCCATAGTTTGTTACATTCGTAATATTTTCAAGTGAAACCTCTGTCAGGTTAACTTCCCCATAATTTATAGAATCTGGAAGCCCAAGAGCCAATAAACTGGAGATGATAATTGTGTCATCTCCGCTTCCTTCCCTGCCTTTTGTGTCGTTTGCAAAAAGAGTACAATTCCAGGTTCCATAATTTGCATAATACCAAACATCAAAACTACAATTAATCCAAGCACTATACATACTTTCTTCATCAATAGTACATGAAGAATTTGTGTAATGAATATTGTTATCATCTTCCTCACCATATAAAGAATTTGAATTATCAAAAAATTCTCCCCATCCATATGAGATGTCATTCCATCCGTTGTAGTCTGTTGCAAGACCGGAACAATAAATTTTCTTTGTTGAATTAGGAATCAAGGCAACATTGGAGGAATTATCTTCTATAGTTAGGTTTGTAAATTCAGGAAAAACATTCCCCACTGTCAAGTTTGTAATGACAGTAACATTATTCTCTCCCACTCCTGCAAATATGCTTTCTGGAAAAAAAGAAAATAAAATTACACATAAAACAACCTCTAAGAATATCCATATTCCCAACCTACTTCTTTTTACTTTTAAGTTTGATTTAATTTTTTTATTTATTTTTTTATATTTTTTTACCATTTATTCCTCCGGAGCCTGTGTGGCACCAAATACAATATTTCCTTGACAATCTCCTGAGATTTCCTCGGGGACATATACTCTCCAATAGGTTGAATTTACAGCTTCATTGAATGAATCTTCTTGCCTGTAATTAAGATTGAATGAGTTTACTTTAGGAACAGAACTTAAATTTGTATAATCAGTTATAAACTGGGTTAAATCTAAAATTCCAGGATTGCTTTTTGTTAAATTATATTTTTCATATTCAATTGAGATATTTTTTATTGAACCTAATGTACAATTCATTGCATTTCCATCTTCGGGCGTAAATCCATATCCGCTTAGTGATAAATTTATTTTTACATTTCCGTAGTTTGTCACATCCAAAATTGATTCATTTGAGATTCTTTGGTCTTCAAAGAGTACAAACTGAATAGGAGAATCTACCCCAAGTGCTAGTAAAGGATTAACGAAAGAAGTATCACTTCCGCTAGAGTTTATTGAAAAATTGTCCTGAGCTTCGATAGTGCAATTCCATTCTTGAGAATTTGCATAATACCAGACATAAAAGTTACAAGTGACCTCTACTTCATTTAAGCTTCCATAAGTGTAGTTTATATAACAACTATTATTTCTATAATGATTATTGTTGTCTTCTAATTCGTAATATCCGGAGGCAATGTTATCAAAAAACCTTCCAGTAACATTTGTTATTGATTCTTCCCCATCATACTCATTAATTATTGCGCTACAAGTTACCTCTTTTGTATCTGCGGGGATTAAATCTATATAATCTGGAGGAGATGTAAGGAAATCATCCACACTTACAAAGCTAATATTGGGCGGAGAATTGATAGTAATATTACTAACTATATCATATCCGGCTCCAGTTACATTTACATTCGTTTCTCCAGATATATAATTGTCTCCATTATTTATTATCTTCAATGTTAAGTTGTTATCTATATCGCATCCTGCCTGAAGTAGTTCACAATCTATCATATAAACATTATTTGCATGGGAATTTCCATTTGGACCCACAATATCTGTAAGATTATCCTGGATTCCAATTAAAGGATTCCATAAAATGATTGTATGATCATACAATCATTTTATGGAATCCTTTAATTGGAATCCAGGATAATCTTACAGATATTGTGGGTCCAAATGGAAATTCCCATGCAAATAATGTTTATATGATAGATTGTGAACTACTTCAGGCAGGATGCGATATAGATAACAACTTAACATTGAAGATAATAAATAATGGAGACAATTATATATCTGGAGAAACGAATGTAAATGTAACTGGAGCCGGATATGATATAGTTAGTAATATTACTATCAATTCTCCGCCCAATATTAGCTTTGTAAGTGTGGATGATTTCCTTACATCTCCTCCAGATTATATAGATTTAATCCCCGCAGATACAAAAGAGGTAACTTGTAGCGCAATAATTAATGAGTATGATGGGGAAGAATCAATAACAAATGTTACTGGAAGGTTTTTTGATAACATTGCCTCCGGATATTACGAATTAGAAGACAACAATAATCATTATAGAAATAATAGTTGTTATATAAACTACACTTATGGAAGCTTAAATGAAGTAGAGGTCACTTGTAACTTTTATGTCTGGTATTATGCAAATTCTCAAGAATGGAATTGCACTATCGAAGCTCAGGACAATTTTTCAATAAACTCTAGCGGAAGTGATACTTCTTTCGTTAATCCTTTACTAGCACTTGGGGTAGATTCTCCTATTCAGTTTGTACTCTTTGAAGACCAAAGAATCTCAAATGAATCAATTTTGGATGTGACAAACTACGGAAATGTAAAAATAAATTTATCACTAAGCGGATATGGATTTACGCCCGAAGATGGAAATGCAATGAATTGTACATTAGGTTCAATAAAAAATATCTCAATTGAATATGAAAAATATAATTTAACAAAAAGCAATCCTGGAATTTTAGATTTAACCCAGTTTATAACTGATTATACAAATTTAAGTTCTGTTCCTAAAGTAAACTCATTCAATCTTAATTACAGGCAAGAAGATTCATTCAATGAAGCTGTAAATTCAACCTATTGGAGAGTATATGTCCCCGAGGAAATCTCAGGAGATTGTCAAGGAAATATTGTATTTGGTGCCACACAGGCTCCGGAGGAATAAATGGTAAAAAAATATAAAAAAATAAATAAAAAAATTAAATCAAACTTAAAAGTAAAAAGAAGTAGGTTGGGAATATGGATATTCTTAGAGGTTGTTTTATGTGTAATTTTATTTTCTTTTTTTCCAGAAAGCATATTTGCAGGAGTGGGAGAGAATAATGTTACTGTCATTACAAACTTGACAGTGGGGAATGTTTTTCCTGAATTTACAAACCTAACTATAGAAGATAATTCCTCCAATGTTGCCTTGATTCCTAATTCAACAAAGAAAATTTATTGTTCCGGTCTTGCAACAGACTACAACGGATGGAATGACATCTCATATGGATGGGGAGAATTTTTTGATAATTCAAATTCTTTATATGGTGAGGAAGATGATAACAATATTCATTACACAAATTCTTCATGTACTATTGATGAAGAAAGTATGTATAGTGCTTGGATTAATTGTAGTTTTGATGTTTGGTATTATGCAAATTATGGAACCTGGAATTGTACTCTTTTTGCAAACGACACAAAAGGCAGGGAAGGAAGCGGAGATGACACAATTATCATCTCCAGTTTATTGGCTCTTGGGCTTCCAGATTCTATAAATTATGGGGAAGTTAACCTGACAGAGGTTTCACTTGAAAATATTACGAATGTAACAAACTATGGAAATGTAAAAATTAATTTGTCCTTGAGTGGATATGGGTTTAAACCCGAGGATGGTAACGCAATGAATTGTACTTTGGGTTCAATAAAAAATATTTCAATTGAACATGAAAAATATAATTTAACTGATAGTAATGAAGGAATTCTTGATTTATCTCAATTTATAGCAAATTATACTAACTTAACTTCATTTCCTAAAGTTAAAGAATTTAATTTAGATTATAGACAAAACGACACTTACAACGAGGCAATAAATTCAACTTACTGGAGAATTTATATTCCTGCAGGGGTCTCTGGAGAGTGTATGGGGAATATTGTATTTGGTGCTGTTCAAGCACCGGAGGATTAAATGAAAATCAATAAGATATCAAATTATAAAATGGTTGTTTTTGCAATAAGCTTTATACTAGTCTTGACTTTCGTCTCTTCTGCAAATATTGGTGTTAGTCCGGCGAGTATTTACTTTAAAGATGTCCTAAGAGGAGGATATGCTGAAAAGGTTGTTACAATAACAGTCGATTCTATTGAACCCACGCAAGTAACAATCACACCTAGAGGGGAGATCTTAGAATGGGTTTCTTTTGAAGAAACAGAGTTTGAGGTATCAAAAGATAATCCATATTATCTTAAAATAATTAATCAACCTCCTATGGATATTCCAAATGGAAACTATTCTGGTTTTTTAAGGGTAACTACTTCAAGTAAAGGAAGCGGGGTTGAGGGGCAGGCGACAGGAATAGTAAATGCTGCACTAGATCTTTATACAGAAGTGAGCATAACAGATATAGAATATTCTTCTTGTAGAGCTTGGAATTTTAATGTGCAATCTGTTGAAGAGGGGGATGATGTCCCATTTAAAGTAAAAATATACAATGAAGGAAATGTAAGACTCTCTCCAACTATTAAAATTGATATATGGAATCAGGAAAGGACAGAGGTTGTAAAACAAATTGAATTCTCAGAAGAAATTGTAATTCCCACAACAGAAAAAGAATTGAGTATTAATGTTGATTCAGGGGATTTAGAAATTGGACAATATTGGGCAGAAATTACGTCTGTAGAATGTTATGCCTCTGAAACATTGACGTTTGATATATTAGAAGAGGGTGCTTTGAGGGCTCAAGGGAATCTCTTGAGCGTTAAATCTCCTCCTTGGATAAAAATTGGAGATACAACTCTTATTGAAGCGTTATTTGAAAATGTTGGAGAAAAAAGTGTAAACGCGCGTTTTAGAGGAGAAATTACTTTAGGTAATGAGATAATTCAAATTTTAGAAAGCGAAATTAGTACTGTTGGAATAGGAGATTTAGAAGCTTTCAAATTTTATTTTACTCCTAAGAAAGAAGGAAGGTATATTATTACCGGAATAGTATTTTATGATGGAAAAAGAACATTTGAAAAAAGTACAGTGATAAATGTTGAGAGAAATGGATTTGGGGTAGATAATTTAAAAACAATTTTTATTTATCTGTTCTTAATTGTTCTTATAGCTTACCTTGCATACCGGATAAAAAAAGAACAAAAAAAGAACAAAAAAAGGAGGAATATGATAAGATGAAAGACAAGAAGATAATTCTATTTACTATATTAATGCTAATAATAATTGTTGCTCCATTTGTTGTTGGGGCGGGATCTTCCATAATAACGACTAATTATGATTTTTCCAAAACATATTTTATTGATGGAATTGTATACAAGACGGAAAATGTAGTCTTAAGGATAATGACTTCTGTAGAAACAAATTGTATATATTCACAAAATAATTATCAATTTATTCCTTTCGATGGAGAGTATGGGTTAACTCACGAAATTTATTTAGAAAACATGGGGGAGGGGCTCCACAAATACTATGTAAAGTGTGGGGATGGCCCAATAATGGAAGTGAATTTTGCTACAAGCATTCCGATATATGCTACAATAAAGGTATCTGAAAATCCTCCTCTGAAGGAAGGGAAATATAAAATAGATTTAGTTACATCTAAAACAAGTCTTGGGACTCCAATTTTAGAATATAGTTTTGATGAAATTGTTTACAAACCAATTTCATTAAAAGGTTCAGGTACAAATTGGGAAGGTAACCTGATAATACCAAAATCAGTTGGAGAAACTATTTGTTCGTTTAGGTTTAAAGCTAAAGATCTGGCTGGAGTAGAGGGGACGAAGATAATGGGAGATAATTTGTTTGTAGTGGATACTTCTGAACCACCTACAATTGAAATAATAAATGCAATTGGGTATGTTGGACAAATTAAGACAGATTGGTTCTTTGAAGAAGAGAATTTAGAGTTTAATGTGTATCGTTCAGAAAATCCTGGGGTGGATTATACAAATATCTATGAAACGTCTAGCAAAAATTATTTCTATGATAATGATGTTGAAAAAGGAAAAACGTATTATTACAAAGTTGCGGGGGTTGACGAGGCTGGAAATATTGGAGATTTGTCAAAAGAGGTTTATGCAACTGCCCTAATAAATAATTATTCTAAAGAATCTGGACTTAACCCGAAGTTAATTGGAAAGGTGGACAACTTCATAACCGAAGTAAATTCTATTATGGAAAATATAAATGAAATAGAGTCTAAGGTTAATTTAAAAGAAGAAAAAGAGAGAAATATATTCATTAGCTTAAAATTAGATAAAGATCTTGAAGTGGCTCTTTCTGAGCTAAGTGCTTTAAAAAGAGACGTTGAAAGTTATAAGCTTCAAGATTTAAGTGAAGAAGAATTAGATAAAAAGATATCTTCGGCTTCTCTTAAATTAAGTATAACAAAGAAAAAAGTTCCGGAAGACATCATAATACTCGACGAAAAAGAATTTGAAAGAGAGTTAAGTGAAGAAAATACACAAAGAATCTTTTTAGAATATTCATCAAACAACGAATATGACTACAAAAAGGAAATTAGTGAGACCAATAAGATAATAAAAGAGGGCAATGTGCAGATTAAGAGCAAATTTTACGGAATAGAAATTATGTATTTAGATGGAACTAAAAAAGGCATAACCCTGATTGAAGAGGAGATAATTAATTTGAAAGAATATGAAGGAGATATATCTATAATTATGTTTGTTCCAAAAGAAATTGCTGAAAGTGCATCTGAATTAAAAATAATAAATTTAGAATATCAAATTATTAAAGAAGATCCAGTAATTCTATTTAAAAAAGATACAGATAAGATTGTTTATTATATGAATAAAGAGAAAAATTTAGAATCTCTTGAAGAAATATTAGTTTCTCCAATAAGAATCCCCTCCTTAGAAATAGAAAAATCAAAAATAACTGGAAACTCTATACTGGATTACACTTCTAGGGGTTCTTTCGGGATAGTTGCATTAGTCATATTTGCTTTAATTTTAGGGGTATATTTTCTTAAGATAAAAAATGATTCCTCAATAAAGCCTCTGCTATTAACAATGCAAGATTTAAAGCAAGTTAAAGAGCTTATGAAAGAGGGGAAAGAAGGGGAAGCGAAAGAAGTTTATAATAAGGTTAAAGAAGAATACAAAAATCTCTCTGATAAAGAGAAAAGGATAGTTGTAGAAGGCATAAAAGAAATGGGGGGGGAGTTTTCAAAATGAAAAAAATAAAAATGATTATTCTAACTATTATTCTTCAGATATTAATTTTATTGTCTGTTTGTTCTGCAGCCCATTATATTGTAGGATATGTTGAAGATGCAAAAGACGGAACATCTGCCAACGAGCATACAATTTTGTTATGGAATCCTTCAGTGGGAATACAAGAAAACCTTACAGATATTATAGGTCCAAATGGGAATTCCCATGTAAGCAATGTTTATATGATAGATTGTGAACTACTTCAGTCTGGATGCAATATAAATAACAACTTAACCTTAAAAATAATAAATAATGGAGACAATTATATATCTGGAGAAACAAATGTAACTATTACAGGAGCAGGATATGATGTAGTAAATAACATTACCCTTAATTCCCCCCCTTCGACAGTCCTAAACTACCCATCAAACCAAGATAAAATTTCGGAATTGCAAATAGAATTTAATTGTTCTGTTTTTGATTATGATGATAATTTAAAAGAAGTAAGTTTGTACGGAAATTGGACTGGAGAATGGAGTTTAAATGAAACAAAAGAAATAGGAATCGGGGAAAAATTTATTATATTTACTAAAAATATTTTACAGGGGTTTTATAATTACAATTGCAAAGTTGTGGATACCCTCTCTATATCTTCGTTCTCTACCCAGAACAATAGTTTTACAATTGACTTAACCCCTCCGATTATAGAATCTGTTTTGGGGAATATCTCTTACTCTTGTGGGAATACAAATAATATAAAAATAAATTGTACGGCATATGATGAATTATTGAATGTTGATAAGGTAATAATCCAATCCATCTCTCCAGGAGGAATAACCAATTACAGTGGTTCTATTTTAGAGGGGAATACTTATTATGCAGAGATACTTCTAAATGAGTTAGGTACATGGAAGTTTAATTGCATTGTAAATGATAGTGCAGGAAATGTAAATAACTTAACTTCAGAAGATTTTTTTGTTTACTCCAATTTACCAGATTTAGCAATAAATGCTTCAAGCATCAATCTGAGCGAAGATAACCCTATTGAAAACCAACTTGTAGAAATAAATGTGGACATAAAAAATATTGGGTGTGAAAAGGCAGAAAATGTTTTAATAAGTTTCTTTGAAGGAGACCCCTTGGAATCTGGAATTAATATAGGAAATAAAACAATAAACATAAGTCAAATCTCTTCTACATTAACAAATATATCTTGGAATACTAAAATTGGACCAAATAATATTTATATATTTGCAGATTATGACGATAAAATAACTGAAGAAAATGAGGAGAATAATAAAGAAAATAAAACAATTTCAATAAAAGCTTGGCAAGATATCTATGGAAATACAAGTGTGAATAAAATAATTGGGGGGGAGACAGTCAATATTAAAAAGTGGTTTAATGAAAGTTATCTAGAGGGAAATATATTTATAACAGACTCTGAATGTACTGTGAATTGGTTATCTCTTCAGGCAATAGGTAGAGCAAAAAATGGGGAAGAAAGCTCTAATGATTTTCTGGAAATAGATGAATTGTTGGGCATGGGTAATTTTGAAGATTCTGTTTCGAATACTTTCTCCGAAAATCAAAATCCAAAGGGAGTTCGAAGCATAATCATATACCAAAAAGAGATATCAAATATTCCAGTGATTAGCTCTACAGAAAGTTCAGAATTTGTTACAGGAATATTGTGGGACTCTTCTGATGATAAGATTGGAGGAGAATTTGATACGGGAGATAAAGAAGATATAGTATTTGTGACCCCTATAAAAAAAGATACAGAAGGTACGTATGGCTTCTATGATTATGAAATAAAAATTCCTTCAAGACTAAGAGAATATTACGATGTAGATTCTGAAGAAGTTTACTTGTATTATGATTTAAATTAAAAATTAAGTTTTCTTTGGAGGGGTTTCTTTCAAAAAATCTTCTAATATCAAAACTATCTTTGATTTGTTTGTTTCTGCAGAAATCTTTTTAGATAAATCTGGTGAAACTTGTTCTGCCCATTTGGCAATATCATTCCTTTTAGGATTAACATGTATCAAAAATATCTCTCCATCTAATGCTGGAAGAGTATCTTTTAATTCTTTTAATGTAGATATCATTATTCCATTGTCAAATGTCAAGGGTTTCAGTATCTTTGTCCCGATATTTTCTACTTCTACTTTTTTCTCTTCTACCTTCTTCTTTTTTTGCTCTGCTTTTTCATAAACCTCTTTAGCTTTCTTTGCTTCTTCAACAGATTTTTGTATTTCCGAAATATCAACAAGTTTCTTCTCAACTTTCTTTGGTTTCTTTCCGATCTTCTCCCACTGCTTTTGTAATCTTGGACCTAA